>Ga0206677_10001224_pt1 | contig 23914 bp, 23 predicted proteins | sample M130m12015metaG_FD_155475 | JGI IMG/M metagenome (GOLD analysis project Ga0206677, IMG submission 155475) | Ammonia-oxidizing marine archaeal communities from Monterey Bay, California, United States - M1 30m 12015 | ecosystem: Environmental > Aquatic > Marine > Intertidal zone | place: USA...
TTATGATTATTTGAGGGGGACCGATTATTCCTAATAAAATTGTATTCATCTTGAATTTTTTATTCTGTAAATTTACTAAATGTTTTTATTAAAATTTAATTCCAACAAGTGCAGCAACACAACCTTTAATTTCTTCAGAATTATTTGACTCATTTTCTGGAGCAACCAGAGTTACAATGAGTTGTTGTGTTGAGCCAACTTTAAAGTCAAAAGTATTGGAACCATTTCCACTATTGTCGTAGTAAAGTTGTCTTCTTGTATTTCTAATAGTCAGTTGAATATCTCCTAATGCAGAGTCAGAACATCCATATATTCTGTAGTTTTGACCTTCGTAAAACGTAGTTATGTACTGGTATCTCTCGCCTGCTGCAAGCTCCTTATTGGTAGATTGCCCTGTCGGCATATAACTTTGTTTAAGGTCTTTTTTGCAGTCTTTTGCAAAACCTTTGCATTGTCCATTAATTAATAAACTAAAGATTAAAAACGATACACTTAAAATATATTTCATATTTATGTATTTAAATAAAAAAGGTCTAATTCTTTCTTTGAAAAGATCATAATAATAATCTAATCATATTATCGAAATTAAGACTTAAATATTTAAAAAAGGACTTTTTAACTGTTTTTCTGGTCAATCTTTATCAAATTTATTCAATCATAATTTTTTAAATAAATAATTTTGTCTAATGTGCTTGCAACCAGTTTTCTCCAATTCCAATTTCAACTTCTAACGGAACATTAAAATCTACAGCATTCATCATTTCATTTTTAACTAAATCTCTTACCATTTCTAGTTCCTCTTTTATGATTTCAAGAACTAATTCATCATGTACTTGAAGAAGAAGTTTAGATCTCATGTTTTTTTCAACTAGTTTTTGATGAACATTAATCATGGCAATTTTAATAATATCAGCTGCACTACCTTGAATGGGCGCATTGATAGCATTTCTTTCGTCAAAACCTCTCATGGTAGCATTACCGCTATTTATGTTGTTTAAAAATCTTTTTCTTTTAAAAATAGTTTCTACGTATCCATTTTTTTTTGCAAAATCAATAGTACCATCCATGTAGTTCTTTACTGCAGGAAACTCTAAAAAATAATTGTCTATAATTTCTTTAGCTTCCCCTCTTTTTATTCCTAGCCTCTGAGATAAACCAAACGCAGAAATACCATAAATTATTCCAAAGTTCACCATTTTAGCTTTCCCTCTCATTTCTCTAGAAACTTCATCTAATCCAACTTTGAAAATTTTAGCCGCTGTTTCAGTATGGATGTCTCTTCCGATTGTAAATGCATTAATCATAGACTTATCCTTACTTAGACCAGCAATAATTCTCAGTTCAATTTGAGAGTAATCAGCACATAACAGAAAATGCTTTTCACTAGAACTGCAAAATGCTTTTCTAATTTCTTTTCCTAATTCGGTTCTTATTGGAATGTTTTGTAAGTTGGGTTTGTTAGAGCTCAATCTACCAGTTGAAGTAACTGTTTGCATATAATTAGTATGAATTCTTTGGGTAGTATTTGAGATAAGCCTAGGCAATGCATCTACGTATGTAGATAATAATTTCTTCCTAGTTCTGTAATTTAGAATATCCACTACTATTGGGTGTGAACCTTCCAGTTTTAAAAGTGTCGACTCATCAGTCTTATATTGCCCTGTTTTAGTTTTTTTGGCTTTAGGGTCTAGTATTAATTTCCCAAATAGAATTTCTCCTAATTGTTTAGGAGAATCTATATTAAATTCCTCATTACTGTGATTGTATATCGATTTTTTTAGATTGGACAGACAAGACGTTAATTCTTTTGAAAACTCTGCTAGTGCAGATGTATTAATCTTAATGCCTTCTTTTTCCATTTCATAAAGCACTTTAAGAAGAGGCATCTCTATGTTTTCAAAAAGAAATTCTAATTCTAATTCTTTCAGTTTTTCTTTAAACTTTAAATAAAGTTGAAAAGTTAAATCTGCATCTTCGGCCGCATAATTTTTCAATTCGTTTAAATCTACATCTTCCATTTTTGCAATGGGTTTAGATTTAGTTCCTATTAATGTTTCAATTGAAATAGGATTGTAGTTTAAAAAGTTTCGAGAGAGTTGATCTAAGTTATGTCTTGTTTCTGGATCTATCAAATAGTGAGCAATCATGGTGTCAAAACATCGATCATTTATTTGCAGTCCGTATTTCTTCAATATTCCGTAGTCATACTTTAAATTATGAGCAATTTTTAAAGTAGAGGAATTAAAAAACCCCTGGTAAAGATGGACTAGATTCGTGTCTTTTGAAACATCACAATAGTAGGCTTCATTTTTTTTAAAACAAAAAGAAATACCTAGTATTTCTGCTTCATTTATATTTAGAGAAGTTGTTTCAGTGTCAAAAGCAACTGTTTTTTCAGAGGCCAGTAGATGAACAAATTTTTCATGCTCATCCTGAGTTGTTATTAAGGTGTATTCAGGATTTACAGATGAAAAGTCACTTAATAGTCTTTCTGGTTGAGGGCTTTCAGTCGTTGGATTATTTGCAAATAAATCCATTTGTTGTTCTTGATAGATCGGTTTTCCTAAAATTCTTTTGCCCAGTTGATTAAATTCTAAAGCTGTTAAAATTTCAGTTATTGCTTTTTCATTAATCTCTTTTCTTTCAAAAATATTTTCATCAAATTCTACGGGACAATCTAAAATAATGGTTGCAAGTTGTTTTGATACCAATCCCTGGTCTGCGAAATTTTCAACGTTTTCTTTTTGCTTGCCTTTTAAATCTTGAGTGTTTTGCAACAGATTTTCAATACTGCCATAAGCTTTAATTAATTTTTTTGCTGTCTTTTCGCCGATACCTGGTATTCCAGGTATGTTATCAACAGCATCTCCCCATAATCCTAAGATGTCTATTACTTGCTCAGGTCTTTCCACCTCAAATTTCTCACAAACTTCTTTAGGACCTAATATCTCGCTAGGATTGCCACTTCTTCCTGGTTTATAAATAAAAATATTATCACTTACCAGTTGTCCAAAATCTTTATCAGGAGTCATCATAAAAACTTGATATCCTTTTTTTTCAGCTTGCTTAGCTAAGGTCCCAATGAGATCATCAGCTTCAAAACCAGCTTCCATTTTAAAAGGAATATTCATGGCATTTAATATTTCAAAAATATAGGGAATAGATTTTCTAATATCTTCCGGCATTTCTTGTCTGTTAGCTTTATATTCTACAAAAACTTCTGACCGGTTAGATCCACCTGGAGGATCGAAAACTACTGCTAAGTGTGTAGGTTGATGATTGTTAATTACTTCAAGTAAACTATTGCAAAATCCAAAAATTGCAGATGTATTTAAACCTTTAGAATTAATTCTTGGATTATTTATAAATGCAAAGTGAGCTCTATATATTAAAGCATAAGCATCCAGTAAAAAAAGTTTTTTTCCCATTAAATATTATATAAATATGTTAATAAAGTTTGTCCTACAGCTTTAAGAGTTGGTTTATGGATAATATCTAAGTTGTCTTGATGTGTGTGGTGAAACCTGCCAAAATCAAACCTATTGGTAAAAGGACTCACGTCGTAATGAATAATATCCAAAGTAGGTATTTGTGCTAACTTATTTATGTAAGTGTGATCATCAGTTAGGGGAGGAGCAATTTTTTTCTTAAAATATTCTCCGTAACCTAAGTAACTAGCCAACTTCCAAATCTTGTTGAGATGGTATCCTGAATATTGTCTTGAGATTTCTTCTTTAGGAAAAACAGCATCTTCACCACCAACCATGTCTAGTAGAATACCAAATTTAGGTTTCACATATTCTTTATCAAGATTGTAGCACCAATATTGAGATCCCAGACACCAAGTATCGTTCATGCTGTTTAAATCCACAAAATTAGAATTATAGCTTGGAGCCCCGTAATCTTCAACATCAAAAAATATAATATCTAAACCTATTTCCAGACTATCGAGATGTACTATTCTTGCGATTTCTAAGAGAACACCAACTCCACTTGCTCCATCATTTGCACCCATTATAGGTTGATTAATATTAATAGAATCTCTATCTGCAAACGGTCTGGTATCCCAGTGAGCACATAGTAAAACTCTATCTTTAGAATTGGGATTTATTTTGCCAATAATATTTCTTAAAGGTAGTTTTTCGCTGTTAAAAGCAACCACTTCTCCTATTTGTTCTGTTGTTTTGAATCCAAAATTCTCTAGTTTTTTCACTAACCAATTACCACAATTTTGATGATTTTGAGTATTAGGAACCCTTGGGCCAAAACCAACTTGCTTTGCAATATACTTGTATGCACTATCTGCGTTGAAAACACTGCCTTTTTTCCATTTTTCAATTGGTTGTTGAGGTTTTTCAGCTTGTTGATGTTCACTATTTTTGCATCCACAAATAAAACAAAAAATTACTAAGCTTAGGAATACGTTAATTTTAGAAGTTTGCATTTGTACTTAAAGTTCTAGTGCTAAAATAGCTATTTCATTTATTAAAGAATCTTAATTTATAGAATTTAAATTTACTAACCAGCAACCTATTATAAACTATATTTGTTGAAGATGAAACTATATTCAAAAAAGCAAAGGTGGAAAAAAATTTTACTATTTTCTGGTCTTGGTATTATAGGGGTTATATTTTGGTTAACCTCCTCTTTAGTTTCAAATGTTAAAACCTCTGAACTTGAAAAAATTAGGCTTTGGAGTCAAGCGATAAAAAAGAAAGCAGAATTAGTTAGACTTACTAATGTTGCGTTCGAGGAACTTGCTCAAAATGAAACAGAAAATGTTTATCTGTGGGCAAGAGCAACTAAAGAATTTCAAAAGTCTCTTAGTGATTTTGGCTTGGCATTAGAAATCATACAAAGAAACAATAATATTCCTCTTATTTTAACAGATGATAAAGGTCAATATATTTCACACAAAAACTTAACAATTTTAGATAACGTGGTTTCTGATAAGTGTCAAATAATTACAGATTCAATTACACAATCTTGGTCAAGACAAAATGCTCCTATACAATTCAACTACTTTGAAAATAGAGTTCAAAAAATTCATTATTCTAATTCGCCAAAATATTTTTTACTGCAAAGGCAGCGGGATTCGCTATTAAATTCATTTTCAATTGAGATCATGAATAACATTGCAATGTTACCAGTAGTTTTCTGGAGTCAAACAAAAGACTCTTTAATTGCTTCTAATGTAATCAGTAATAATATGGATAGCATAATGGTTAGAAATACTGTCAATAAAATGAAAGAAAATAACCAACCTGTAGAAATAAATTTAGGGGATAATCAGAAAGGAATCATATATTATAACGACTCAAAAATATTATTTCAATTACAATATTTCCCAATATTTACACTCTTAATTATTGCATTATTTTTACTTGTTTCTTATCTGTCATTTAGTTCTTTTAGAAGATCTGAACAAAACCAAGTTTGGGCTGGGATGGCCAAAGAGACCGCTCACCAATTAGGAACTCCTCTATCCTCTCTTCACGGTTGGATTACATTACTAAAAGAAGATAATAATGTAACCAAAGAAGCTTTGATAGAAATGGAGAAAGATATTGAAAGACTTTCAGTGGTAAGCGACAGATTCTCTAAGATCGGGTCTAAGGTAGATATTGTAAAGACAGACTTGGTTTTGTTCTTTACCCATTACACCGATTATATGAAAAAAAGAATTCCTAAAACAGTGACCCTAATTACGGATTATAAATCTGAAAAAATGTATGCTAATATAAACGCTCCTTTATTTAGTTGGGTCATTGAAAATTTAATTAAAAATGCTGCAGATGCTTTGGACGGTGAAGGAAAGATATATTTATCCATTGAAAAAACATCTAAAAGTACAGTTATCAAAGTTGAAGATAACGGTAAAGGTATTCCGATACCTATTCAGAAAACAATTTTTCAACCAGGATACACAACGAAAGAAAGAGGCTGGGGATTAGGGCTATCTTTGGCTAAGAGAATTGTTGAAGGACACCATCATGGCAAAATAGAGATTATTTCTAGTAAGGAAAAAAAAGGAACAATCATCGGAGTAACACTTCCACTTGCAAATTAAATTTTGCCCAAAATGGATTAAGACGTAATAGTTATTACTTTTGTTCTCAATAAATCAATAACATTATGGATATAAAAAAAATATTAAAATCTTTAGGAATTGAAAATTCAAATTTTGGTGCTGCTATTGGTAGCGAATGGATTCCAACAAGTGGTGAAACAATAATTTCGTATTCTCCCGTCGATGGAGCAAAAATTGGTGAAGTTATTTCAGCAACCGAAGAAGATTATCATAAATGTATTGATGCTGGATTAAAGTCTTTTGCAACTTGGAAGATGATGCCAGCACCTCAAAGAGGAGAAATTGTTAGACAGTTTGGAGAAGCGTTAAGAGAAAATAAAGAAGCTTTAGGAGCATTAGTTTCCTACGAAATGGGCAAGTCTTTTCAAGAAGGATTAGGAGAGGTTCAAGAAATGATTGACATCTGCGACTTTGCAGTTGGTTTGTCAAGACAGTTACATGGACTTACCATGCATTCTGAAAGACCCATGCATAGAATGTACGAGCAGTACCATCCAATTGGTGTTGTTGGAATTATTTCAGCTTTTAACTTTCCAGTTGCAGTTTGGGCGTGGAACACTGCTCTAGCTTGGATTTGTGGTGATGTTTGTATTTGGAAGCCATCTGAAAAAGCTCCTTTATGCGGTGTGGCCTGTCAAAAAATCATTGCTAAGGTTTTGGACCAAAATAATTTAGATGGTGGTATATGTAATATTGTAATCGGCAATGCTGATATCGGTAAACTAATGGCTGCGGATAAAAGAGTTCCTTTAGTTTCAGCTACAGGTTCCACTAGAATGGGAAAATCTGTTGGTAAAGTTGTAGGGGAGAGATTGGGAAAATCACTTTTAGAATTAGGAGGTAACAACGCAGTTATATTGACTCCAAACGCTGATTTAAAAATGGTTATTCCTGCACTTGTTTTTGGTGCTGTTGGAACTACCGGTCAAAGATGTACTTCCACTAGAAGATTAATTATTCACGAAAGTATTTATAACAATGTTAAAACAGCTTTAGTTAATGCTTACCAACAATTAAAAATTGGCAATCCGCTAGATGAATCAAATCATGTTGGTCCACTTATAGATCAAGATGCTGTTACTATGTATTCAAATGCTATTGAAGCTGCAAAAAAAGAAGGCGGAAAAATAATTGTAGAAGGCGGAAAATTACATGGGGAAGGTTACGAAAGTAATTGTTATGTTAAACCTGTGATAATTGAGGCAGAAAATAGTTATAAAATTGTTCAGCATGAAACATTTGCCCCCATTCTTTACTTAATAAAATACAACGGAAATGTCGACGAAGCCATTAATATTCAAAATAGTGTTCCTCAAGGGTTGTCTTCTGCAATAATGACAACTGATATGAGAGAGCAGGAAGCATTCTTGTCTCATCAAGGTTCAGATTGTGGTATTGCTAATGTAAATATTGGTACTTCAGGTGCTGAAATAGGAGGAGCATTTGGAGGAGAAAAAGAGACAGGTGGAGGAAGAGAGTCTGGTTCTGATGCTTGGAAAGTTTACATGAGAAGGCAAACCAATACGATCAACTGGGGAACTTCATTGCCTCTGGCCCAGGGAATTAAATTTGAGTTGTAGCTGTAGATTAGTTGTAACCAAGATTTTTTCTAACTCGGTATAATGTCTTTTTTGCTACTTTTTGAGCTTTAAAAGCACCTTTTTGTAGTATTTCTTCTACTTCGTCAGGGTGGTTGATATAGTGGGTGAATTTTTCTCTTTGTTTTGAGAAAGTATGTAGTATTTCTTCTAAAAGTTCTTTTTTAGCATGTCCCCAACCGTAACCACCAGCTAGTAGATTATCTGCCATTTTATCTGAACGCTCTTTGGAAGCTAATAATTTAAATAATTGATAAACAGTTGAGTTATTGGGGTCTTTAGAATTCTCTAAGGGAGTATTGTCAGTAATAATATTTTTATTAATGATATTTTTAATCGTTTTTTCACTTTCAAAAATATCAATAGTATTATTTCTTGATTTACTCATTTTCTCACCATCGGTTCCAGGAATTAGTTGGTTGTTTTTTTCAACGATTTCCTTTGGTAATATAAATACATCTCCATATTTATGATTAATCCTTGCTGCAACATCTCTTGTCATTTCCAAATGTTGTAGCTGATCTTTCCCAACGGGAACGAAATCCGCATCGTAAAGTAATATATCGGCAGCCATTAACATAGGGTATGAGAAAAGTCCTGCATTAACATCTTCTAACCTATCAGATTTATCTTTAAAAGAGTGGGCTAATTTAAGTCTTTGATAAGGGTAATAACAATTTAAATACCAGGCTAGTTCGGTACATTGAGGAACATCTGATTGCCGATAAATAGTAGTTAAATCTGGATTTAAGCCACATGCAAGCCAGGTAGCTGCCACTTGAAAAGAATTCTCATTTAGAATCTTAGAATCTTTAATTTGAGTTAACGAATGTAAATCTGCAATAAATAGAAAGGAATCATTTTCTACTTTGTTAGCTAGCTCCACTGCTGGTAAAATAGCACCTAATATATTTCCTAAGTGTGGTCTTCCTGTGCTTTGAACACCAGTTAATATTCTAGCCATATTTAAACTTTATTTATGATTTATAAATATAATTTGAAATTAGAGATATATTAAAACCACCTTAAAATCTTTTTTCCCGTTAATGACAAAATTGTTTTTAACCACCACAAAATAAGTAAAGGAAAAACCAAGATTACTAATTTATTATATGCTATTGCTTCATTAAAATCAAAATGTATAAGGTGCATTACAGCTCTTGTCATACCACAACCATAACACTCTACATCAAATAACATTAGAGAGATACAAACAGATTCACCATGGTCAAAGTAGTTAGAGGGTAAAATAAAAAGTATTATAGGTATTAATAATAAAGTTATAAATAATAATATTTTAAATGATTTTTTCTCCGTAAGCTTTACCATTTGCAGGTTTTAAATCTCCAGTTAAAAATAAAATACCATCAATAAGCCATCCAACACCACAAAGGCCAAAAGTTAAAAGATATAAAACTCCTAATCCAATATGTCCAAGGTAAAATCTATGCACACCAATAATTCCAAGAAAAAACCACAAAGCAATGGCGATTGATTGACTTTTTTCTCCTTCTTCTAGACCCAACCCTAGAATATCATTGTCATCAGCGTAATTATTTTGGGTGTTATTCATCATTTGACTGGTACCATTGGCATATTTGATTTTAAATACTGTTGAAAGAGATTTAGTAAAAGTTGGCCCCTCTAAGTTGTTACAGTTTTTATATTTAATTTCATAAGGTGTAATCTCCAGAATTTTAGCTGTCACTTCGCTTCCATCCATCATGATAACGACATCGCAAGGTGAAATAAGTTGACTTAAAATTGGATTGTTATTTTGAGTTTTTTTATTTATTCTTTTTAAGAGTTTATTAATTTTTTTTTGGTTGATTTTTATTTTCTTGAGTTTGATTAAAGATTCTTCAATAATTTCAGTTTTGGAAATATTTGATTCTGCAGATGCAGTTAAAAGTGAATTAGAATTATTTGTTGCTATTTGCTCATTCAACAATAAATTAGACATTGATGGTTTGAAAATTATTGCATCACTATTGTTAGAATTATGGTAGTCCGTTTTAGAATTTTGGTGTTTTTTATAAAAATATCCTTTATTATATTTCCTTTTTTGTATCAAATTATGTGAGACTACATCTGAAGATGTAGAACACGAGAATAAAAATAAGGTTATTAAAAAATAAAGTATTTTTTTCATGAGTTTATTTTAAATAAAAAGGCTTAACTGTATAAATTAAGCCTTTAATTTTAATTTGTAGAAGAGATCTTATCTCCCCGTTACAATAGTTTTATAGGTGCTTTTGAACAAACCAACTCTTATTGACTGATCAACAGTTCCAACCTCGGTGATTTTGCCGTTTTCAGCAGCTTTTTTAATACTCATATCTCTGTTCATAGGTCCAAAAATGCCTAAAAAAACTGTTGCCTCAGCAACTCCGGTTTTTTCACCAACTACATTATCTGTTACTAAAACAGGTGTAGTAATGGTACATGAACTAAATGCCGTAATACACACAGCAAAAAGTAAATAATTTTTTATTTTTTTCATAGTTATAAATTTATTCACCAGTTACGATAAGTGAGTTTTTAGTAAATAATAAAAAGTTCTGAACTTTAAGATCAACAGTAGCAATTTTGGTTATACCACCTTTTTTAGCAGCATTAGCTATTGTGAAAGGGCCACCTAATACAAGGCCAGACGAAAGAGATCCACCAGCAGGGCTTGCAAACAAACAAGTTGCTTCTGCAACTCCAACCTTAGATCCAATTCTATTATTTGTGGCTGTAACAGGAACAGTTAAAGAGCATGAAGCTAATAATCCTGTAGCAGCTATGATTGTAAAAATTTTTTTCATAGTTATAAATTTATTCTCCAGTTACGGTGATTTTAGTTTGTAGAAAAAGTAGGTAGTTAGTCATTTTAACTTCTGTTGTTCCCACTTTAGATATTTTCCCATTCTTACATGCTGTTGCATAAGAAATGTCTTGGTCTCCAAATATTTTCGTTTTAACAACTCCAGTTTTAGTTCCAACTGGGTTATTCGTACATGTAATGGTATGTGAGAGTGTACAACTTGAAAATAATGCAACACAAGAAGTGATCATTAGTATTTTTTTCATTTTAAGTTTTTAAGTTTGGTCTAATTTAAAAAATATATTTAACAAATAATATTTAATATTGATAAATGAAAAAATTAGCATCTTACTTCTATTATTTTTATTTTGGTTTAGTTTATTTAACATCTTCACTTGTTCTTTGGTTGCCTATTTTTTTATTTGTAAGAGGAAAAAAAAAATATAGAGTTGCAAAACAAATCAGGACCTTTTGGGCGAAATTTTTGACCACTCTAATTGGTATTAAAATTGATGTTAAATATGAATCTTCTGTAATTGAAAAACAGAATTATATAATTTGTGCAAATCATAAATCTTATTTAGACATAATTTTAATGTATTTAATAATAAATAAAGATTTTGCATTCTTAGGTAAATCAGAAATTTTAAAATGGCCTGTTATCAATATTTTTTTTAAAAGAGGTGTTGACATCCCAGTTTATCGTGGAAGTAAAACTAGATCTCATGAGTGTTTAGAATTAGCTGAAAAAGAAATAAAAAGGGGAAGAAGTGTCATTATTTTTCCAGAAGGCGGTTGGGACAAAACAGGAAAAAATATGAGAAGTTTTAAAAATGGTGCTTTTCAACTCGCGATAGATACAAAATGTCCAATATTGCCAATCACTTTTAAAAATAATTATGATTTATTTACAGATCACAAGGACATTACTGGTACAGCTAAGCCAGGTAAAGCAAAAGTAGTAGTTCATAATTCAATAGCTGTAGCAAACTTAAATAGAGAAGATTTAGTAAATTTGAAAGATCAAACTTTTCAAATAATCAATAAAGAACTTAATTGTGAAAATTAATAAAGATGTAATTTCCAAGCTTGCTAGATTATCAAAATTGAAATTTAATGACGATGAATCTAAATTAATTTCAAATGATTTATCTAAAATGTTAAAGTTCATTAATCAATTGAACGATTTAGAAACCAAAGATATCGATCCGCTGATTCACATGAATGAAGAGTTAAACAACTGGAGAGAAGATGAAATAGACGATGTACTTAGTCAATCAGAAGCATTAACTAACAGCCCGGTAAAAGATGGAACATATTTCAAACTACCTAAAGTTTTAGATAAAAGTTAACAGTACTCGTTAAAAGCAGCTGTGAGATTCTCAGCAATTAATTCAGCAGGTTGTCCTTCTATATGGTGTCTTTCAATGAAATGAACCAATTTACCATCTTTAAATAAAGCCATACTTGGAGAAGACGATGGATAAGGCAAACAATACTTTCTTACTTGATTAGTAGCTTCGTTATGAAATCCAGCAAAAACTGTAAGAAATTTGTTAGGTTTTTTAGTGTTTTCTATGGCAATTTTAGCTGCAGGTCTTGCATTTCTAGCTGCACATCCACATACGGAGTTAATGACAACTAATTGTGTTCCTTCTTTGGTATTTAAATGGTTGTCAACTTCATCTGCAGAAGTTAATTCTTTAAAACCTTTTGATGTTAAATCTTCTCTGAATGGAGCTACTACTTCTGGTGGGTACATATAATTAATTTTCAATAAAAGTATTGATTAATATGAGATGTGTTTATTATTAAATGTTAAAGTTCTTAAAAAACTATCTTTTTTTTGAGAAAAAATCTTTCAGTATCTCACTGCATTCATTCTCTAATACCGAACTAATGATCTTTGTTTTTGGATGAATAATATTTTTAGAAACGTGTGAAAACCCTCTTTTTCTATCTTCTGCGCCATAAACAATGGCACCTATTCTTGTCCAAAAAGCAGCTCCAGCACACATGACACAGGGCTCTAAAGTCACATATAATGTGCACTCGTTTAAATATTTGTTTTGAATAAAATTACTTGCTGCGGTCAAAGCTTGCATTTCTGCATGAGCAGTAAAATCAATTAATTTTTCGCATAGATTGTGCCCCTTTGCAATAATTTTATCTTGAAATACTATTACACACCCAACTGGAACCTCATCGTTTTGGTAAGCGATTTCAGCTTGAATAAATGCTTTACGCATATAATACTCGTGATTATTTATATTCATTTAACAGTTGAATTTTAAAATTAAAACAAATTTTCAATAAATTTGAAGTATAAATATTAACGAATTTAAATATATAAATTATGCCTTTTGAATTACCCCAATTAGATTACAGTCACGACGCATTAGCGCCACATATTGATAAAAGAACAATGGAAATCCACCATGGAAAACACCATGCTGGATACACTGCTAAATTGAACGCTGCAGTTGAAGGAACTGACCTTGAAGCCAAATCAATTGATGAATTAATGACTTCACTTGATATGAGTAATGGTGCATTGAGAAATAACGGAGGAGGTTTTTACAACCATTCATTATTTTGGAAGGTAATGTCACCAAACGGAGGAGGGCAACCTTCAGGAGGTTTAGCAGATGCGATTAATAGAGATTTTGGTTCTTTTGATTCATTTAAAGACGCTTTTTCTAAAGCTGCTGCTACACAATTTGGCTCTGGCTGGGCTTGGCTTTGTGTCCAGGAAAGCGGAAAATTAGAAGTATGCGCTACACCAAATCAAGATAATCCCGTTATGCCTGGTGTCGGCTGTGGTGGTCGTCCAATTTTAGGAATTGATGTTTGGGAACATGCATATTATTTAAATTATCAAAATAGAAGACCAGATTATATAGAAGCGTTTTTCAATGTTGTTTCTTGGGAAGAAGTTCAAAAAAGATTTGAGAACTAAATTTTCTAAAATTAAAATTGATAAAAGCCACTTTATGTGGCTTTTTTTATGGTTTTAAAAAAAGCATTTAATAGTATTGAACCAACAACAATTAGGGACCCAAAGTAAAAGTTAATATTCATTAATTCAGAGTCTTTAAAAATTAAAAGTGCAAATATTATCGCATATATCGGCTCTAAATTAACCGATAAATTAACGGTATATGCAGAAATAAATTTCATCACATATACGCCCAATAAAAACGCAAATGAAGTGCAAATCACCCCAAGTATTAACAGCCAATAGAACTGCTCAAGATTTAAACTTAACTCCTTAATAACAATAGATTTATTTAATAAAAATATACTGGAGATGATTAAAAAACCGAAAAAAAGCTCGTAAAAAGAAATTACAGAAGATTTATTTTCTTTAACTAAAACGCTGTTAATTACCGAGAAAAATGCAGCTAGTAAAGCAGAGGTTAATGCAAAAATCACTGCTTTTAAATATTCTGGGTGCTCATTATAATTTAAATCATTAACAATAATAGAAATACCTACAATAACCAAAAGTCCAGTGAGGAGTTCTTTAAAATCAAATGTTTTTTTGTAGACAATCCATTCCGCAAAAGAGGTGAAAAATGCTGTAGTAGACATAAATACAAGCGCAATGGATACGTTAGATAAGGCAATAGCTTCAAAAAAAAAGTACCAGTGTAATGCTATTAAACCTCCATTGCCAAAAAATTTCAATAATGTTAGTTTATTAAGTCTTAACTTTTCTTTTTTTAGAATAAGAAACAAAAGCAAAGTTGCCCATGCAATAAGCATTCTCCAGAAGACTATTTCATTGGAAGTAAGCCCACTTAAGTTAAGTGTTTTACCAATTATTCCAGTAAATCCCCAAATTAGAATAGTAAAGTGAAGAACAAAATGATATTTATATTTATTTAACAAGTAAAAATTCTTAATAGACAGTTATTTTAAAAACGAATAATTTTTATAATATGTATAAAACATCTAAATTCCACAAAACTACATAAGTTTATCTAAGAAGATTTGCTTTTAAATTATTTAATTGTAGGAAATTCTTTAACTTAGACGAATATTTTTTCCAGATATGAACTCTATCAGTAAAGTTATTTACGGGCTTTTAATTTTTTTAGCAATATTCTCGTGCAAAAAAAATGAAACGGTAGATTTATCCACTTTACAAACCTTTCATAATTTAGCAATACCTCTTGTTAGTGCAGAAATTGATGTACAAGATATGTTAGAAGGAGATACTGGAGATATTATTAGTACTGGCGTCAATGGAGAATTATTTTTAGCATATGTGACGCCAACAACCACAATTAACGCATCAGAAATTGTGGATTTACCAGACCAGAATTTTTCATCTACAATTTCACTTCCAAATATACCTCCATTTTCATACCCTATCCCTTCTTTTTCAGTCAACCATACTTTTCAAGATACTACAACAAATACGCTTTCATTTCCAAATGGTGAAGAGCTGGATTCAATATTTTTTTCTCAAGGAATTTTAACAATTTCAATTACCAACAACCTTAGTCACGAAGTTGAATTAAATTTAACCATTCCTTCTTTAGTAAATGCTTTTGGTGGTTCTTACAACGACATTTTAGTAGCAAATGCTAACAATACCGCGTTGACACAAGTTAATTTAAGTAATTACACTTTTGACCTCACAAAAGGGGGTAACGGATTTAACGAGATGGTTGTAGAATTAGAGGTGACTATTACAGGATCGGGAAATCCTTTGTATGCTTCTGATGACATAAGTTTTTCTTTTTCAATGGACAACCTAGAATTTGAAACTATTTATGGAGACTTAAAATACCAACAATTTGATTTAGGTGAAGTGCCATTGGAAATAGATATTTTTAAAAATTCAGAGCAAGCAGTAGATTTTTTATTAACGAATCCAGAGATAACACACACCATTGAAAATAGTTTTGGATTTTCACCTAAAATGGGAATGTTGCAAATGTATTATGAAGATTTACAAGGTGTATTTATTGATGATATCACTTACGATTCTGCTTCTTCTGGAAATAACCAGCCAGCACCTTTTTATTTCCCAACGATCCAGCAACCGCAATCTCCAGGAACATCAGTTACGTCTGTGGTTTCTATGAATGCTGACAATAGTAGTATAGATTCATTAATCAATGCAACTCCTAAACAAATTATTAGTAATCCAGTAGTAGCAATTAACGATCCAAATACTGCTGTATCTAACAGTAATTTCATTTCAAATTCTAGTGAAATTTCAGTAACCACAGAAATAACACTTCCTTTAGAAGGATATGCTGGAGGATGGGTAATGGGAGATACTATCCCTTTTGATTTTAAAGTAGATGAATTATTCAGTTCTGAAACAGAAATCAATGAAGCTGTAATAAAATTTGTGACTACTAATGGGTGGCCGTTAGAAGTAACCTTTACCCTGCAATTATTGGACAGTAATTTTAATGTACTATCTTCTATTGCTGACTCTACCGTTGTAATACAATCAGGTTTATTAGATCCTGTTGGGAAAGTAGTATCTCCTACAATTAAAGTTACCAATTTAGCATGTGACAGTGGTTGCGTTGATAATTTGAATGAAACTAGAAACGTAATATTATTAGTAACAGCTAATACTGCAGACTTTAACAACCAACAATCCATTAAGATTTACAATGATTATAAGTTAGGTCTGTCGATGGCTTTATTAATCTCAGGGAGGATGTTCTGATGAGAAAACTAATCTTCATATTGCCCCTTATTTTATTTACAAGAATTGTAGCGCAGCAAGATTTTATTCTTTATCATATGCCTTCTATTCCTCAGATTACTCAGGTTGATCCAGCATCTTTTCCAGATTCTAAATTAGATATTGGCCTTCCAATTATCTCCAGTGTTTACGGCTCTATGTTTAATACTGGGTTTTCGATGGGCGATATTTTTACTAAAAATGCTAACGGTTTTATGATGCCAGATGTAGATAATGCCATTTCGAAAATGTCGAGTGAAAATTTCTTCATTTTAAATGGTAGTACTGACTTATTTTTCATGGGGTTTAAAAGTGGAGATAATTTCTTTTCTTTCAATGTGACCGAGAAATTGGATTTTACATTTAACTATCCAAAAGATTTAATAATCATGGCAATGGAGGGTAATGGGAATAACCTACTTGGGAAAAGAGCAGCTTTTGATGGTTTAGGTTTTGATTTTACTCACTGGAGAGAATATGCAGTTCATTGGGTGCACGACGTACATCATAAATTTTCTTACGGTGCGAGACTGAAGTACTTATATGGTATGGAAAATTTCACAACCGATGTTAGTTACATGGGGATTACAACAGATCAAAATACTCATGCTCTAACATTTGATATGAATTTTGATTTTAGAACAGCAGGCTTGCCAATGGTTATGATTGATGGAGACATTCCTAGTATTGGTGCAATTAATACAGACAGTTCACTAATGATGGAGCAAGCGGGTTTAGATGGTACTAACATAAATAATTATCTTTTTAATAGAAATAATCATGGATTGGGTCTAGACTTTGGTTTCAACTATCACCTGAACGATAAGGTTCTATTGGAGGCTTCAGTTTTAGATTTGGGTTTCATTAACTGGAATAGTTACACTGCTAACTCAGAATTAGCTGCTTGGGACTATACTTACGATGGTATTGATAATCCAATTTCTTTATTTGGAGATGGAACTAGTGTAGATTTCTTGAAAGGTGTTTTGGAAGACTCTGTTGAAGAATCTTTAAAAAATAATTACCAATATTCTAATCCAAGTTACAGCACAACTTTAAGAACTAAGATATACGCTTCTGTAGAATATATTGTTGACCATAATAATTTTGTATCGCTTAGCTTTTATTCTTCATTTGTAAGAAAGCGTTGGAGAAGAGGTTTGGGTATTGCATATAATTACCATCTTGGTAATTTCTTATCTGCCACTGCAAGTTATTCTATTTATAACAGAAGTTATACAAATTTGGGTGCAGGTTTGTCTTTAAACCTAGGCCCTGTTGAAATATATTTTTTAACTGACAACATTTTGGCTTTTGGTGTTTTAAATCCAAACGAAAATTTCCTGTCAAATAATGCATCTTCTAGTCTTAATATCGACACCAAAAAGGTCAGAAATGGACAATTCCATTTTGGGATTAATTTAACATTTGGTAGAGATAAAAAAGAAAAACCTGGATCCGAGACTGATGAAAATAGAGCTAAAGCTGTTTCTACCGAACCTGCTGAGGACGGTAGTAATTCTAATAAATCTGGGTCAGGAACGTCGACCACTAAGACAGTTCTTCCTACAGGGAAATCAACATCTTCTAAACCCACTAAAACGGACTACAACTCTAAAGGCAATTCAAAACAAAAATCAAAATCTGAGAAAGCAAATAAATCTTCATCAAAATCTGATTACAGTAAGAAATCAGAAAAAAAGAAAAACAAACGAAAAGGAGAATTAAAAACAAAGGTTCAACAATCTGCACCTAAAGGAAGTACTTACAGAAAGGTTTCCAATAAATTATAGAATTTTTTCCAGTCTAATAATTATTGTTCTATCAATATTGTGTGGTTTTACAAAAAGGTATTTAAATTGATTTTCAACTTCAATTTCCTTCAAATAATGGCCCTTTTTAAAGGCTTCCAACATTATTTTAGATTTAAATCTTTTCATTTCCTTTTTACTATTTCCATATCCAATAACAGATACGGTGTCTAAGTGAAAATTTCTCATAGTCAAAAATAGAGCACTATCTTTCATTCTGAATTTTGCTTTAAGTCCCATATTTGAAAAATAATTGTTGTTGATCAAATCATAATCATAGGATGGTTCAAGACAAGTAAACTTGAAATTTGTGTCAATTTCAGGAATTAGATTCCTTATTTTTTTAGCATTATGGTTAATATAATTTATATCAAATTGATAGTAACTAAACTCATTATTAATTAAATCAGCTAATGAATCAGTCTCATGTTTATATTTTTTAATTATATGATTCACATAATTTTGGTCAGATATTATTTGCAAGTAATCCTTATAACGAACCATAAATTTTTTATTATTAAAAAATTGTTTAGTTAGGAATTCCCAATAATAGCAACTGGTATCAGATTGAGAATATCCATATAGAACATCTTCAAATCCTTCATAAATCCCAGAGTAACAGTCATAAGCGATAAATTCTAATTTATTAGTTATTGGATTCAAAAATATTCTTTGGTTATGCCAGTGATTAGAATGTCGAATCTTCCCAAGGTCATTTAATGCATACATTAACGCGGTTTTTTTAATGTCGAAAATATTTTCCAAGGGTTCTTTAAATAATCTATATTTTTCCATTTTAGTTTTACCTTTTGCAAAAAGCTCTTTCAGAATGTCAGATTCATAAATTTTCTTTTGGTTGAAAGGAATAATTTCAGCAGCTGCTAAAAATGGATAAGAAACTTTAGACTTACTATTATGCTTTCTCACTTCCCATAACCCTTTTTCATTAAATTTTAGGATAGGTGTATTTGGAAAGCCATAAGCTGAAATTAACTTTTCATCAAAGTGCTCTTCAAAAGCATAAATACCTAGATTTTCATTATTTATGGAGGCGGAAATAAATTCATATTTGGGAGTTAATATATCCTCGTCCTCAAATATCTTATGAAATAGCCATTCTTTTAAGAAGGATCTAGTCGTAGGGTGTTGAATAGAGAATTTACGAATACCTTTAAAATCAAAACCTTCATCAATTTTTATTCTAAAAGACCATTTATTTGATTCTAAATGATCTATCCAATCGCCTTTAAGACGAATTTTTATTGGAATTGTTTTATCTCTATAGGTCATTTTCCCTTTAAAATATTTTTTTTGTGCTTCACCAATAACTCCACACTTTAAGGCTTCTTCTCTAAGTTTCTTAAGTTTTTTTAAATCTTTTGCTTTTAAGTGAATGTCTATATGTTCATTCGGTATTTTTCTTTTTTCAGATTCGGGGATTAAACTAATTTTTAAATTATCATAATAGGCAGGCTTTTCATTGGGGTTATGTATATAAAACTTAATAGAATTGTAATCTTTTTTCAATAAATAACTTACAGTTACTAAATTCCAACCTTCGTCTGCTGTTAAATCCCTGTTTAAAGTAACTGATTTGAACTTTTTATCTTGGTCTACCAGCTTAAACCTACCCTTTGAAAAATTGGTTTTTTCTAGAACTGAAACGAAAATTTGTTGACCTTTCTTTAGGTTTTTAAAAGTATAATTTATACCAAAGGGATTTTTCTTTAATATTTTGATAGAATATTTTCCAGACTTAGAATAGTCTGTAGATCTATTATTATTTATTACAACATTGCTGTTTTTTTTTTCTAGATCAAATACTTTAGTGAAGGTGTTGTTTTCACAACTTGCAATAATTAGGACAATAAAAACAGTCTTTAAACTTTCTATTATTTCTTTAAATTTCATAAAGTTTAAAATTATCGAAATAATTTTTTTGATTGACACTTTAAAAGTACTCAAAAAAAAATATTGTTAAAATCCCTTGATATTTAAATGAGAATGTAAATAGTTATGTTTTTAGAAAGCTAATAATTGATAGATGTTTTATCTTTTAATCATAATAATTAACTATAATTGTGGTAGATTTTAAAAAATCTAAAAAATAAATACCACTTATAAATCCTCATGTCATCAGTACTTAAATACCGCAGCCAATCTGAAATTTTTTTTCTTGATTATTTACCCGATGAATTTTTCATGAATTTGTCCGAAAAAGAAAGAATAAATTTTAGAGAACTCAGAGAGAATCATATGTTGATTGAAAAAAGTAAAGATCGTATCGCGTCTTTAAAAAATGAAATTAAATTTAAGGTTGAACAGATAAAAAAAATTGAACAACAAATTGGGTCTCCCAATAAGCATTCATCTTATGAAGGTAAGCTTTCAAAAGCAAAGTTTTTTCTCAAGGAATTAATTCAAACTCATCATTTTTCTATTTCTGTAGGATTGAGATATCATAACATAAAAACAAAAAATAAACCAAAATTTTATTTAAGAGTTAAAGCTTATGATGGTACTTACAAAAATATTTATGTTGGAGGTGAAAATGATATTAAGAAAATATTGTTTAGTATTTATAATTCTTCTTTTACTGATGTAAATATAAATGATCTTAAAGAAGAACTTAAAATACTCTATACGGTATATGTTAGATATTTTGTTTGGAAGAATAATTGGGATACGTTCTTTTCTACTAAGCATACTTTAAAAAAAGTAGCATTATGGTCCGATCAAATAGGTACAGAAAAGTTTAGATGGTAATAATATGAAGCAAATAAAATTAATTTGGGATTTTAGAGGTGTATCAGCTTTTGAGACAGCCAAACATTTTGAAATTCATTTAAAGGAATTTCTTAATAAAGAAAAAATAACTGTTTTCGATTCGGAAACATTACAGGAATCCGACTTTTATTCTACAGTCTGTTTAATAATCGAAGAAAGTTATGTAAATACAGTCAAAATTGCATTAAAACCTGTCAGGGCTTTTTTAGTCTAGTCTTTTCTATTGTTCATCATTATTTCAGATAATTACGTCAATTTACTATTGTTACTTATTTTATTTAATTGTAGTTTTTATATTTAATTAATTAAGCTATAATTATGAGAAGTACTTCGTTTATTCAAACAGCTATTTTAATATCATTTTTACTTTTATTTAAGACTTCTAAAGCTCAATTGCCTCCAATTATTGACACCTCATTCATTATTAATGAATGCTCAAAATTAGTTCCAGATCCTGATGTTTTAAGATTAAAAGAACATTTTTTTGACAGCTTTATTTTAGTTAACGATACCATTGGATATTTGAATCCAAATGGAACCCTACACCTTTTCGAAATTAATTTCTCTGATTCAACAACTGTTAAAAAATTAAGTATTAGTAAATACCATGGTTCCAATTTTAATAGACATTTATTTTATTACAATAATCAAATCTATAGTTTTGGTGGTTCTGGTTTGTTTAATTCTTTTGGTAAATTAATTGAATTTGACTTTAATTCTGGAGAATGGTTTTTAAAAGAAATTACCAATCTTCCATTAAACTCTAAAGGGGTTATTTCTTCCTGGTTGTATGGTGATTATATTAAAGTACTCTTTTACGTAAATAATGAAAAGAATAATTTTTCTTTTGGAACTTTAGATTTGAAGAATTTTATTTATGAAGAGGAATTATCTTTCTATTCAGATAAAAATAATAGTCTGTATGCTCCAAGAGGTTTACTTAGTTATTGTAACTCCAGATATTCTGTTATGCAGTTTTATTACAGAAGATCTAAGAAAGCCGTTATTAAAGTTTTCGATAATAAAACAGGTGTGATTTCTGAAAATACTTTTTACAAGGATAGATTAAGTTTAGATGGTATTTCTTATGCATATATTGTAGATAGCACCCTCTTTTACAGAGCTGCAAATCTTACAATTGACTCTTTGAATTTATCACAAACTAGAAATTTTTCCAGTTTAAGTTATCCAAAATTATATGCTAATAAACATGAAGATAGTATGAGCAACAAAAGAGTTAATTATTTATTAGTAGGAGTAATAATAATATTGATTATGTCTTATTTTACATTTATTACTGTTAAAAAATCAAAACCTAATGGCTTGATAAATGGAACATTAGCAATAGAAAATAAATTAATTTTAAAAAAAGGTTTAAAGCTAAATAGAGAAGAATTAGACCATTTATTAGAAATTACACATCTTAATCAAGATTCTTCTAAAACAATAAGAAGTAGACTTATTAATGAAATTAACGAAAATGGAAAAATCGAAATTTTAAGAGAAAGAAATCCAACAGATAAGAGGTTTTTTGATTATAAAATAACTTAGTTTTATGGCCTAATATTAAAATGATCTTAACCTATGAGACTATATAAGATCCTATTAAGTACTTTAATAATATTAATAATCTTTCTTACCCCATCATGCAATAACACAAGTTGCGATGATACTATTAATAAAGGAGTATTTATAAATGAAATTTTAATTAATAATTCATGCATTTCCTTTGACTCAGACTACGGGAAATTTTCAGACTGGATTGAAGTTTACAATGGAAATCCTGAAAAGATTAATATTTCTGGTTGGGAGCTTCATGCGGTTAGTTCTAAAAAAAAAATCTCCTGGATTATTCCTTCAGAGACCGTTATTCAAGCGAAAGATTATCTCATAATTAGGGCAGATAAAAGAGATACTTTAAATCATGCTAGTTTTAAACTTAACAAGTCTACAAGAATTTTAAAGTTAGTGAATAAGGGTAGGACAGAAGATTCTCTAATAATTCCAAAACAACAGTTCATCAATATTTCATATGGTAGGGAAAATAATGGAGGAAATAAATGGGGTTATTTCTACACCCCAAGTCCTGAAAAATGTAATTCTAGTCAACTAGCTGTAACTAATTTTAAAAGAAATGAAGAACCTGTATTTAGTTTAAATGCAGGTATTTATAAAAACACTATATCATTAGAAATCTCATCAAAGAATAGCAATGAAATTAGATATACCATCGACGGAAGTAGACCAAATAATTCCTCCATTAAGTATGAGCATCCGATTGTAATTAATGAAATGACCAGCGTAAGAGCAATTGTTATTAACGATTATAATTTACCAAGTAAAATTGTCTCTAATTCCTATTTTATAAATCCAATTGGAGATTTGCCTATAGTATCTCTTACAACCGATAAAAGCTCCTTATGGGATGCAGAATACGGCATTTATGAAAACTCATTAATTAAAGAAAAAAGACTTGCGAATTTTGAATACTTTGAAAAAGGGAAGAGAGTCCTAAATCAGGAAATTGATTTAAGTATACATGGAAACGTAGCCAAAAATCATCCTCAAAAAGCATTTAAAATCTCCACTAATAAAAATTACGATGAGGATTTTTTTAACCACCAATTTTTTAACAATAAAAATGCAGATGCATTTAAATCTTTACTGCTTAGAGCTGGCGGACATGCAGATCATTTTTACACACAATTTAGAGACGAACTTGGACAACACTTACATGTTGGATTTACCAAATTGGATTTTCAAGGAAGTAGACCAATAGTATTGTATCTAAATGGAAATTTCTGGGGTATCTATAATTTAAAAGAAAAGTTAAACGCTGATTATATTACATCGAATTATGACCTAAAAAAAGATGAATTTAGTATGCTCGAACAAGCATGGCAAGAAATTAAAACAGGCAAAAGAAAGGATTATATTGAGATGTTAAATTTCATTGATTCTTGTGAGAAAATAGATGAAAATTATAAAAAAGTAGAAACTTTAATGGACGTATATAATTTTATGGATTATAATATTTTACAAATTTATGTAGCTAATATAGATTGGCCTAACTGGAATATTAAATATTGGAAAGAAGAC
>Ga0206677_10001226_pt1 | contig 23881 bp, 35 predicted proteins | sample M130m12015metaG_FD_155475 | JGI IMG/M metagenome (GOLD analysis project Ga0206677, IMG submission 155475) | Ammonia-oxidizing marine archaeal communities from Monterey Bay, California, United States - M1 30m 12015 | ecosystem: Environmental > Aquatic > Marine > Intertidal zone | place: USA...
AAAAGCGCGTTTAATCTGTCGCGAAGTGTTGCCATATGGGTTGCAATTTACTACAGGGAAATTATATCGAAATTCTGCTCTGTCTCCTGTGGAGTCTTCATGTGTTCACCTATACCCATAACCATGGCAACGATCGGATCAATCTTGCCGCCGCTCTTTTGTTTGTCCGCTTTTATGTTGCCCGCCGGATCCATTTTCAATTCAACGTTTCCAAGCGCCCAACGTAGGACCGGATCGCCATCGTGCCAAACCTTGCCCGTCCTTACCAACACCTCCAGCTGTTTGGTCGGTGACGACATAGATACAAAGCCCTGACCGAATGGCGTCAACGGTACGCCGTCGTCAACTAAGTCGATTGCGATCTGCGTGCTGTTGTATCTGTCGAATGCAATCTTCTCAATTTGATAGTTATGCATCAAGCTGCTGCCGTCTACCTCCTGACCGTCGGGCCTGTTCATTACGCCGCTTACCAGCCGCCTGATTGCTGCGTAGTCGGTAACGTTTCCATCTGTAACGTGGAAGTTTGGGAGATCCAAAAACGTGCGGTAGATGTGCGACGGCTCGCGGTCCAGTACGTTATCAATCGTATCGCTTGGCATAAAGTAATGGCCGCGAACGTGGTAGCCTTCGCCGTCAGGGTATACCATCACTAGCGCCGTCATATCGGAAACGCTAGCAAGGTCCAACCCACCCCAACAGATCCGCCCCGTCAAATCTTCCTGCCGTTCGTTGGCGCTCCAAATTTCGTCCTGTATCCAAGTCTTCGACGCGGTCACCCATTTGTTTAGGTGCTTGGTTTTAAATTCTACCTCACGCGATCCGCCTAGGTTTATGGCTTGCTGTAACTGTGACTCCAATAGCTGCGGCCGTAGCGCCACGCCCAACGATGGATTTGCTTTTATCCATGTGCTAGAGTCCGTCCAGTCGTCATCTTCATCCAGCTCGTAAATCAAAGCAAATTGTGCGTCGTCGTGCTTTACTCCGTCGAGTATTTCCTTGCACGTCTTTTGCATTTCGTAGCATGGAGATTCACGGTTAAAGCCTGCCGTTGTGATGGTAAGGTGTAACGGGTTACGCCGCGCCTGCATACCTGATCGCAGGACGTTGGCCACGCCGTCCGTTGGGTGCGCGTGATATTCGTCAATGCCGGCGAAGTGTATGTTCAAGCCGTCAAGTGTATCGCGCTCGCTACTCAGGTACGTGCATCGCGCTGAGAGCGTCGGCGCTTTAATATCGTGCTTCCCTGCTCTAAGGTGTTTACGGAGCGGCGGCGAGATCGAGACCATCCTTTGCGCTTCGTCGAATCCGATCTTTGCTTGGTCTTTCTTAGTTGCTGCAAAATAAACCTCGGCAGCTTTTTCCTGATCAAAGAAAAGAGCAGCGAGCGCACAGCCCGCCATAAGTGTCGTCTTACCATTCTTGCGAGCAACCGTAATATAAGCATAGTTAAAGCGTCTTGTTCCGTCTTCACGAAACCAACCGTAAAGATTCCACAAGATAAACTGCTGCCATGGAAGTGGATCGAACGGCTTGCCGTCCCATTCACCGACCGTATGCCGGATTGCCCTTTGAAAAAATGTAATGTAAGCCTGTGCAGTCTTTGGCTTAAACTCTAGGCCGCGCTCCTCGGCTGTGTCAAGATCCGTTAAGTATCGCTGGCACGCCTTGACTACATACTTGGCCGCTGGTGTTTTGCCTGTGATAACGTCAAGCGCGTAATTGTGCCCAACGCTGTCAAGCATCTTTAAATGTTAAGAGCTGCTCAAGTTCGTCGTCTAGTTCTACCTCGACCTCGATGCGCTTTCGTGCGGCTGGAGTCATGCCTAATTCTTTTAGAACTACCAAATATTTGGATCTTGATTCTACAAGCATCTGATGCTCAGGCCGGTGCTTCGTCATCGTGCCGCCGTCCCTGTTTTTAAATTCGTAGGTGTAACCTTTTTCGTCAATCAGCGACTGAAGTTCTCGGACCTCCACGGCTAGGCAAGACGCCATAATCAACAGGTCTTCATCCAATTCGCCAATGTGTCGCGCGCTGCGCAGTGCGTTTTTGATCCGCTTGTATTCAAGCTTTTGCGTGTCTGTGAGTACGTCCATGCTCAAAGGTAGCGCCAAAACGCAAAGAAAAAAATGAAATAATTCGCCATGGATACTACGGCGATGCAGGCGCTTTTATCTCAGGTTTTTGCAGGGGGCTACCCCTCATGTGCTTCACGGCCTGACTTGGAGGCATGGCAAGGGGTGCAGAGGCTCTGCCAGTTGCTTACATCGAAGAACTCAGCCCCTTGGCGGACAGGTATAACGTGATCCACCACGTTGGCAGGTCCGCCGCATCCTGTACACTCAGGGTTATTCTTAAGGAAGGCCAGGCGGCTCTTGCGCCACGCGTTTGTCCAGTACCTGCGATCTTGTGGCGTGTCTCGCTTGCGTCCTTTGCGCCTCGGATCGGGCGTCTGCTTGCGTGGTATGGTTGGCATTAGGTATAGTAATAACCGTAGTGGCCTGTCAGCTCATACATCTCGCGGCTGATCCGCTTGAACACTTCCCACCTACAACCATATCCAAGTTCTTTAATGTTGCTGATCATGTTCACATCTAGCAACTCATTGCGCTGACCTCTCAACTGGTCATACCTTTGCCTTTGCTTTCGGCTTAGGCTTGACCGCTTTAGTCTCTGCGTACCTAAGCGCCTCGGCTCTGTGATACTCGTATAGGTATTGTAACTCTGATAGCGTGAACTTTCTACCTTGGTGCGCTTGTCGCATAAGCTGCGCAGTTCTTCCGGGGTCTTCGCTTTCAATACGGCAGCCAAATATCCATTGTTCTCCTTGTCGGTGAATATTGCAGGCATAGCATTGCGGCTTAACGTTAGATGCTTCCCACCGAGTAGCCATGTGCCTTCTGCTGAGAAAATGCCCAGCGTGTATCTTAGATGCGTGATGCTTTGCGTTGCAGGTGTAACACGTACAGTCGCCGCGTAGATCTGCCGCTTTCCAGCGGATGTGTTTACTAAACCACTCATCAACCTTCTTTTTTAGTTGTGCGTGCGTCTTTTTCTTTGCCATTACCGTTGATTGCTTCGCTAATGTAGTCCTTTAGCATTTCGCGCTCGCGCTTACGGCTTTTGTATTCATCGGACTGCTGGACCCTGTGCCAGTTGGCCCGTAGTTTGCGCCTGTACGCCTCACGTTGCTGAAAGTAATGCGTCTCGCACATGACCCAAAAGTCTTTGTTGTATTGCGTTACATCAGGATGAGCTGTAAACGTGCCGCTGTTGTTTATAAAATACTCCTTTTCGATGTGATGCGGCCTGTATCTGCTCGCGCACTCAGCGCCGTAGACTTCTGTAATGGCGTAGCGGCGTGAGTCCATCAGATCAAGCCAAAATCTTTCTATATCTGTCATAATCCGCAGTATCCTGAATCACATGACCAATCAGAAAAGTATATTTCTGTTTGTGGTCGGTGCTTTTCGATGTTAGTGTAATTAATTTCGCTTTTGAATTGGTTGCCAGTGCGTTGTTCCTGCTCTTTAAACCATTGCATTTTATTGGGGTGATCGTCAAACTTTTTGCGTAGTACTAGAGCATTACGGTGAAAGCATCCGACGCAATTGTTTTGCTGTGCAAATGGTAGCGGTATGTCATCCCAATATTGCACGATTTTATCACGTTTAATACCGTTTTCTATAAGTGGAAAAACAGGCTTTTGCCATCCTACTTTACCAAACTGCCGCAACCCGTCCACGCATTTGTCAAGCATATTCTTTGCCCTGCGTTCTTCTCCCTGTCTAAATCCAATTTGCATTTCAACGGGTTCGCCGATTGTGTTTTGCCACCAATCAAACATTGGTTTAATCTTCATTTCTGTCGTGCAGTAGCGCGCCATGATATTCGGTAAATAGCCGCTTTTTTTGTCAATTATCTGTTCAAACGGTAGGCCAGCAACCCAATGAATTTCCTGTTCAAGATATTGTTCAAGTTCGAGAATAGTTTCTAAAATTGTATCCTCTTCAAGCGTACCGATAAACTCGCGGCCAATTTTGTCGCTGGCCATCTTTCGCAGTATTGGGTCAGGGTGTTTACATTTTGCGTCGTCTGTTGTAACCAAAGCAAAAACAAGGTAGTCACTCGGATAATTTGCCGCGATGTATGCCGACGACTGCCCGCCGCTTACGCTTGTTACCGTCTTCATTTCAGTCATTGCATAGGAATTCTAAGTTGTGATTGATGCTGCTGGAGGCGTTTCTTTGCCGCTTCAAAATAATCAATATCCAATTCGCATCCTACCAAATCAAAGCCAAGGTTATGGCAGGCAATTGCAATTGAACCGCTTCCAAGGTGCGTGTCGAGTATCCTGTCTCCTTCTTTTGCGTAGTTCATTAGCAGCCATTCGTACAACTTGACAGGCTTTTGTGTTGGGTGTATTCTTTTGTCGGTTTGCTTGCCGCGATGATACCGAAAAAACCTTACTGCAGTTTTGAATGTGGTATAACATAATTCTGCATCAGCAAAAGAAAAGCCGTCATTTTGTTTATCCCATATCACCCAACAGGTAGAGTTTTTTCTAATTTTTGACATGAAATTATTTGCGCCCCATATCATTTGATTTTCACTAACTCTTTGCAGCTCTTTAAAGTATTGTTCGCTCGGCGCATAGCTATCCCAGTTTTTCACTTCATGCTTGCTGCCACTCCAATTATTCTTACCGTCCATACCTAACCCGTAAGGCGGGTCGACAATAGCCAACTCGAAAGCGTTGTCTTCGCACGTTGCAAGGTATTCCATGCAGTCGATGTTGTGAAGCTCAATCATGGCTTTGCTTCTGTCGTTCGTCCATCTCCTGCCGCTCTGTGTACGTTAAGCGGTTCTCTCCTGCCATCCAATCGGCTGCATGCACCCTAGACGCTATCGGATTCACTTCAGTGGCGTATTCAGGCTGTAAATGCCTCATCGCTTCCTGCTGCATCCGTTCAGCGTCTTTACGTTCGTTCTCGCGTATGGTTTGAATAACAGGCTGCTTTAGTTGGTCGTATTTGGTAAAGCAATCCACAAACTGCGCCAATTTTAAGCGTTCGTAGTACGGCCCAAAGCTTTCTTTGGCCATCATGTACAAGCAAAGCCGCCAGTCTTCAAGCGTGAAGGCCGGGAACTGCTGTACAAGCTCATTCACGGTTAGCGCGATGTGCGCCGGCTCGCTCAGTGTCTTATTTGCGTCTATAAAGTCCACGCAGCGGCTGATCATGCCAGCAAGTGCCGCACGGGTTGCCCCTTCGTTTACTTTCAACGCCGTTTTCACGTTTGTGCCTTCAAAGCACTGGGCCACCGTCAGGCTCGATACGTCCAGTTCTTGCAAATTCTGCAAGCTTCTCTCTGTTGACGTCTGTTTTAAGGTTTGCCGCTCTGCTGGCGTTAGATCGGCCGCCTGCGCGCTGTTTAAAAACAAGGCCTTTGTAGGTGTTTGCGATTGCTCGATGGATTGCGTCGATTGCATCGCTTTCGGTTTGGTATTCATTTTGTAATTGGATCAGTGCCCTTTGTTCACTTTTGGGCGATTTGTATTTGAAACGCTGCTCTGTTTTCTTGTATTCCAGCCACTCGGACCACGCGGCAGAAAAGGCGTCTGTTTGCCATGGAAGGACTACAGAAAAATTTTCTTCCTTGTTTTGTAGTGTTTTAGTAATTTGTTTTGTAAGTTGATTAGTACGTGTCCGTTTGCGCCCACCCCCCTGGCTGTTTGCACCCACCCCCCTGTCCGTTTGCGCCCACCCTAAAGTCCGTTTGTGCCCACCCTGTCCGTTTGCAACCACCCCCCTCTTGAGGTGGCCGCTTTGAATCAGTCTGTAAATAATCTTACGGGTACGGTCTTCGCTTATGCCGATCGCCTCGGCAAGTTTGGCGTTGGTCATAAAGCACGCTTTGCCATTTTCCGCGAAGCTGGCGACCTCAGCCAACAGAATACGATCCATTGGCGCGAGGTCCAGCGTCCAAATCTCTAGCGGTATCCAAATGCCGGTGCGACTACCGTGGGCGCTTTTCATTGATCTGCTCAATTGTTTCGGCCACTGCGTCGAATAGCTGCAACGGCTCAACGCCGTCCATTTGTATGATATGGCCGCTGTGCTTCAGTATGCCCGTCGGGTTTACGGCCATCCAGTTCTTAATAGTCCTCAGGCTTACCCCTAGGTCATCGGCTGCGTGCTGATCACTTGCCCACTGTTGCCGTATAAACTCTCTGACGTTCATCATATTCAATTTTAATTTCATGCTTTATGTGTTTTGCGCGTAGGTCATCCACGTACCTCTCAAAGCTGCCGTAGTTGTCGAATGCCACGCGCGTTTTTTGCTGCGGTAAGCTTACTACATATCGCAGGCTACCACTTTGCACCGCCTCCATTGCTTGCAGGTTGTTCTGTTGGTGCTGGCTGACCTTCTACTACTTCGTAGCTCCATGGAGAGAGCGACATGAAGGCCCGAAATTGACCGGTTTCCGTGTTCTCCCATTCACGGCCTCGGACGTTGCAACGCGCTTTGATCGTCTTACCTTCAGGCAATGCCACGGCCTCATCTACGTCGTCTTTAAGGAACTCCAGCGCCATAAGCTGCGGATATTTCCCATCTTGGACTTCTACGTGTACTTCGCACTTTCTGAAGCCACTAGGAAACTCCTGCGGCTTGCATACTCGCTTTATAACTCCCTCAATTACTAATTCCATTTTTCTTATATGATTTATTAAATTCTGTTTGTGACCAATTCGGCATATCAATCGCCCTCAGTTGGTTTAATCGTAACCGCTCAAATATCTCACGCCAGCGAATCGGCGTAGGTTCTGTAAATATTATTTCGTCTTCTAGTCCTTCGTCGTCGTCTTTCATTGTCGACGTGCTGAGTAGGTGCAAGGCATAATCTCGCAAATCGTCGGTGTGATCCGCTTGCACTTGCTCCAGCTGCTCAAAGAACTCATCTGCGTTCATTGCTCAAGTTCATCCTCGCCGTACGTGTTACCGAATCCTGCAAGCTTCAAAATGGCACGGGACAAAGCGCGTTTTTCAGCCATGGCGATCGGGTACGCGTTACGGTTATTTGACTTGCTCACCTCGCCATATGTCTCCACTTGCCCCATTTCGCATTTTGCGTATGCTTTAACGCAGTATTTTCCCTCTTTGGTGTCTGACCATTCAGGCACCGTTTCAAAGCTAACTACGGCCTTTATTTTAGCTTGGAGGTATTCAACCCCTCCACGGGTCATTATCACAAAGCCACGCGGATCAACATGAAACTGCTTCTCAAAGTCCATTTCATACTTGGTGGCTAGTCGTCTTAAATCTGCGTTTTTGTCTTGGTTGCTCATGACTCAAATTTTAAGGGTGTTATGTCGTAATTAATAAAGGGCGCGTACCCTGACGCAAAGCGCAGGCTGCTGAGGTTGTTTGAAACGGGCACATCTACCACCACATTAAACTGCTCCTCAATCAGGTCCATGACTTGGCCGGCTTTGTCTCTGTGGTTTTTGTGGTCTATGTCTTCCACTGCAACAAGCATATAAACACCTTCGCCCATGCAGCTCAGGCCACCGGCTACCACATACGGCGCCGCCTCCATATCGCGCACCACGTTCTCCGGATTGAATCCAGCGCCTTGGTGCTTGCCGTCTATGTCGATCTGCACTAGCCCGCTGTGCGTTTGGATCGTGTCCTGTCTGCGGCTGTAGAATACACCGTGTGGCATAATCGCCGGCAGTTGTTTTTTGCTGTAATCGTTTATCATGACGTCAGGCCGTACGTGTTCCAGCCACTCGGCTAAATAGACTCGGCGCGTCTCGCGATCAAATGCCCCACGGCAGGAGCTTACTTGTATTGCTTCAATATTCATCGTTCTCGGTTTTGCTTTAGGTGCATTTTCATTTTGTCAATCAGGCGCAGAAACTCGCGTTCCTCGGCTAGGTCTTGCTGCCACTGGTTGAATGATTCAGGCGCGTCAACTTGTACGCTGCTACGGACGCAAATAGGTTTGTTCATTGGTCTAGTTTTTTCATTTCTGCCTTAACTCGTCGTTGGCCTCTTTTGTCGCCATCTCTCACTACTTCTCGCCATAATGCGTGCAAGGCTAATTGTACAATTAGTAAATCCAGTTCTACTGTTTTTTTTTCTTCCTTCATTGGTCTAGGGTTTGATCTTGTTGTTTGTCGTGTTGTTCGTCGGCCTCTTCGTAGTAGTCGCGGCCTTCGTCTTCGTCGTCTGCTGGGTAGTCGTATCCTTCGCGCCACATTACGACAAGCCTGAAATTTTGTTCATCTTGTCGGCTGCGCGCTGTGCAAATTTTTCGGTTTTGTAATATTTGCCTGTCCAAGTGTTGCCGTTGGCTTCTGCAATCCACATTCCGCCCAATTGGACTGCCTTGTAATTGTTGTTTGCGTTTGTCATAGTAGTGTTGTTTGCGTTTGTCATGGTGTAAAGATATGCAACTTTCTGCATCTATGCAACTTTCTGCATCTTTTTTATTGGGCACAAAAAAAGGCCCCCACGTTTGGAGGCCCCTCTTACCATTAAGATCTGCGCTCAGTCTTTGCGTTTGCGACCGCTCCGACCTAACACAATAGCGTTTATAATTCGTTTGAGTACGTCAACCACCTTGTCATCCTTGGTGCTTTCCGTCAATGCGGTGACCGTGCCCGCTGCTGTCAAGATCGCCAGTGCAATCTCCGACCAATACATTTTTGCAAGTTCTAACATGGCGTAAATATAAGGCGAATGATCAAAGCGGCATAAGGCAATTGATTGCCGTGTGCCCACCGATTACCACGCCGCATCCTATCGCCTGTTTTTTGTAGTGCTTGGCATATGCAGCCGCGTAGGTCTCGCGATCCAGTCCACAACCCACTTGCATACCAAACAGCTTAGCTTTGTTGCCTACCATCCATTCAACATAAGCCTGTGTATGAATATGGCCTTGGACCGTGCTTTGCAAGTCGTTCTTTGCCTTTGTGCGTGCGGTGCCGCCTTCGCCATGCACGTACTGTACACCATCGTACTCGATCCGCTCCGTCCAGTTCCAGGACGTGCCCAACACTTCATTGAAGGACTTAATCCAAATGCTTGGAATGGATGAGCTGAACGCCCTGCGCATTACTACGCGGTCATGATTGCCTATTATCACATCAGCCACGGGGAAAGCATCGCGCCACTTTTGCAGGTCTTCAATTGCAATTTCTAGTTCTGTCTTGGCGCTGAGTCCATCGGGGTCGGTTTCGTGCCTGCTGGTGGCGTGTGAGTCGATGAGGTCACCGATAAAAATCACTTGATTGCAGGCGTGGCGGTCATACGTTTCAAGACAATACTCAAAGTAGCCCTCCATTTCGAAAGGACAATGCAAATCACCTATCACTAAAATACGCCGTTCCTTGTTGCGTAGGTAATCAAGCGCACGCATCTGCTGGGCGTTGATCCGTGGGCGTATGTCCTTACTCATATAACCAGACGACGTCAGCGTCTTTTGCTGGATCGTCATCCACGTGCAAAAAATCGGGGTGAATACCTATGCGATTAAAACCGGCCTCATAAAGTGCGCCAATCATATACCCGCGTGATCGGTTATCGTTGCACGCAATATCAGCAGCAAAGCCGTGCAGGTGGGCGCTGTCTTTCTTACCTCCGCAAGCTCGGTTGTGCGCGCTGCAACGTACGCCAGACGTTATAACAAAAGGAATGCCCGCTTTGTGGCGAGCATCGTCTAACATCATTAAGAAATCAAGATCCATTATGTCAATACCAAGGCCCTCAGAATTTGCGCGGCATTTCTTGCACTTGCAATCAAACTCCTCGTACCTAAAATATCTTAGCTCCATAATAATGCAAAGGCTGCGACTAGTATAATGAGATCCGCCACGTCAGCCCTCCCGTACTCGCGGGCCTTGTATATGACGTTGACGGTTACGGTGGCTAATATAATGTAAATCATTTTTGCAGCTTTGCTAACATCAACTCAATTTTGTGGACGCTGGCCAGTAGTTCTTTCATGTCGCTCTTTATCTCGTTGCTGTCAATCTCTAGCTGGATCACGCGGCTCTTTAGACGTGCCACCGTGCTATTTAGGTTTACCCATACACCAACTAAACCCGCCGCCACTGGCAAAACAATTGCCACAAATTCCCACTGCATCATTTCTCTTTTTTCTGTATGATAAACCAATTCGAATTATGGCACAAGATAGTGATGCCGTCATAAGCGCGATTGAAATTGTAGGACGTTGCGCCGTCGATAGTTACGCCTGTATCGCCTGTGTTAGGTCGCAGGCTTATATATTTATTCGCGGCTATTGTGCCATCGCTATGGAATTGAATGCTGCGCCCCTCGTTATCTGCAACTAGCGGCAAATAAATAATGCTTGCACCGTTGCCGCCTGTCCATGTGTTCATTATCATGTAATCAATTGGGCGCACGTTGTACGTTGTGCCTGTTCGATTCGTTACGGTGGCGGTTCTGTACTGCACGCGCGATCCGTAACTATCCTCACCAATTAAAAGCGTCCTATTCAGGGCCTCCGTTGCTCCTGTAACGCCCAAACCGGGGTTGTGGGTTATCGGGTCCACCACGTCGATTGCGTCGCCTATGGCCGTCGTAACGGTCGAAGCATCTCGCGCAACTAGAAACGCCTCTAATTCGGTTTCGATGGATCGCGCTGTGAATGTCAATTGAAATAGTGCAAAGTCTCCGGCTGTGTCGTCAAGCGTTTGCCACATCTTTAAATCACTTCCGTACACCGTGCCGCGTTGTATCGGTGTGCTGATCCGCTGGCCTGCTAGTATCTCCTGCACGCCTAGCCGGTTAATGCCTACGCCTGTACCCGTGTAGTTTAAACTTTGCCACTGCGTTACCGGTACGGCATTGACGCCCACGATGACCAAAATAACCCCGTCAGCGTTCTGCGTTTCTCCGTCACCAAACAAGCAAAGTCCTTGGTCGATTTCACCTCGTGCCGTGTCGCTGTTGGTAGCTGTAAAAGTAACCTCATCGCCTAGCGCGTTGTTGCCAAGGAGATCAGCACGCAAAACAACGATTTCAAAATCTGCCGTTGACGTGTTCACTAGCGTGCTATCAGATGCGCCAGCGTCATCTATGCCCACAATGGTCACACTTAAATCCATTCCGGTCTGATCACTTGGCAGTGCTGGCGTATTGATTACAATCGGCATGGTAATATTGCCGCCTTCGTTTCTGTTAAATACGTAGCTAACGACTTCATAATATTCCGGCGTCGTCGTCCATTGTGGAGTGCTGTAAACGTGCGAAGTGTATTCAAGTACACCCTCATCAACATCGGCGAGCTGAAAATCTAACGTCGTTTCTGTAAACTGTGCATCCCGTTGCAGGTACTGCGTGCCTACCTTAACTTCAAAGCGAAGCATGACACGCGCCACAATATTATCGCCCGTTGCCACACCGTCGCCAGCATATGAATAATTAAATGTGCCGGTAATTAAAAACTCGGTATCCTGCAAGTAGTCTATATCTGTATCCTCTAACGTGTTTCCAAATTCTGTTTCGGTGTAGAGATTATCGTAGATGAGCGGATAGTTTCCGTTGTATTTACGCGTGCGTCGCACTTCCTTTAACGGAACTAGGCCGCTGTACTGATAGCCGCGCAATCGCTCCAGTGTTGAATTGAATGGGCGATCTGATGCAAAGAGCTGCTGTGTTATATCTGTACCGTCCTTTTGCTTGCCCTCAACTGTTAGCTCTGTCGGGTCAAACTTCTGTGCACCCAATGGTAAGAACCACCAAACGCCGTCACTCTGAAACAGCCGCGCGTTGAATACCTTGGTCAGGCTTTCGAGTATTTCAAAGGTTGAATAATATTGATTCACTCCGTTGCTGTCAGGGTTGCCTAGCCCTAAATTTGAAATACGTGTATCAATTAATTGATTGCTACCGGTGTAATCTACCGCGTCGAAATCGTTGACGTAATACAGGAAGTTATCCGTACTCCATAGATGACTCGCGCGTGTGCGGTTCAAACATTGCAGCAGCAACGTCGGCACATCTATTAAGCCCGTCGAATCGTGCTTCACATATTGCAAATTGCCTAGGTCGTCGGCTGCTGTTAACGTGTTTTGAATCGGCTGATAGTCGTATGGCCGTGTGACCTGCTCCGGATACAATACCCCGAACCAATACTTTGAATTTACGCCGTCCGGATCTTTGTACACGCTTACCGAAAACCGTTGTTCAGGCGTCGTGGTCAGCAAGTCCATGAACGTTGTATGAATGCTAGTTTGTTCTGTAAGTGTAAAAGTCAACTCGCTACCGATAACGCCCTGCATTCGGTCTTCATTGTTGCCGGTGTATGTCAAGACAAAGCCATCAGCGCCGAGCTTAAACGTGCCCGCCGTGCCGGTGAAATCTGCATCGTGGATATTTAATCGGTAGTCCGTGCCGAGGTCATCGGTAAACTCTGCGTATAGTCGTATTGGATCAGCCATCAGAATCCCCTTACTCGGTTTCGGTCGATTGCATTTCGTTCACTCGTTAGAAGTATGTCACGGCCTGAAATCTTGCCGGTGACCTGTACGGCTTGCCCGCCCATCATACTCTGCAATTTGTCAAGCGGCGCAATGACTTCAGGGTTATGCGACGCGCCTGAGTACTCGCCTACCTGCGCGATCACTGGACCGCTTACGATACCACCTCCGGCAAATTGTGGAATGCCAAAGCCGCCGCCTATAAACTGACCAAGGCCAACCGCCTTGCCTCCTGCACCCATCAACGATGTAGGCATAAGCAACGAAAGCACTGCAAACTGTGCAATCAATGAAGCCAGTTGAATGGCCATTTGCTTAATCATAGTTTTCATTATTTCCTCGAAGCTTGCTGTTCCATCTATCAACTTTTGAAATGCATTATCTACAAAGCCCGCTATCATTTGGCCCATGGCCTGCGCTTGCCTCTGTACTAAATCGCGCGCGGCTAGAATGCGATCACCAGCAGCGGCCCAATCCTCTTCGTCGCCTAGCATTTCCTCAGCAAAGTCGATTTCCTCAAAGTTTAAATCGTCGCCGGTTCCAACTGTACCAATTTGCATGTCATCAAACAACTCGCTTTTTTGAGTGCCTAGCTTCGAAAGTTCTTGCCGCAAATCAAAGGCTACGCTGGACGCCTTTACCATTTCCAAAGTAAGGCCGTTAATCTTTTCGCCCGCCGTTTCAGTTTTTTTACCGTTCTCTGATAGCTTCTCATTCACACCGTCAAGCATTCCATTCATCTCGCTTAACTCGGCGTTGGCTTCACTGTATGCGTCGGTTGCTTCACGCTGTTCCTTTATCGCCTTACCTCCATAGCCTTGTTCTACAATTGCATCCTTCGCTTTTTTCTCGGCTTCCAATTGTGCAACTAGTGTTTTCTGCTGATCAATTGCAACCTCAATATTTCGCTTCTTTTCTTCTAGTGTTAGGTTCTTGTTTGCTTCTGTTAGCCGGTCGATTGCGGTTACGGCTTTGACCGTTTCACCGCTCAGCATTATGATACCTGTAACAACCAAAGCCAAGGCCGTGGCTACAATCGAAAACGGGTTGGCTAACATGGTAGCACTGAGCGCTAGGAACGCCGTGCGTACAGCTTGAAGCCCCGCCAACAGCGAAGGCACAAGAACAAGCAACGGGCCAATGGCAGCGGCGACGGCTGCAATCCTCAGGGCGAGCTTTTTGTTTTCCGGCGAAAGGTTTTGAACCTTCTGCGTGAACGCTGTGAAATCATCAATTAACTCTTTCACAACAGGCAATAAATCTTCAGCCAACGCCGCGCCTGCTAGCTTTAAATTGTCAAGCGCCGTGCTGAATTTACCCGATGCCGTTTCACTTAGTCGCTCCATAGCGCCGGCAGCAAAACCGCCCTCCTCGCTAAAGCTTTTAAGTACCTCATTAAACTGATCAACACTCACGCGCCCCGCGCCAAGTTTATCAGCAGGCAAGCCAGTAGCTTCAGCCAAGGCGGTGAAGATTGGTATACCGCGTTCTGCAAGCTGGTTGAGGTTTTCAAGTTCTACCTTGCCTTTGGCGTTGACCTTGGCAAAGATTGCAGCAATCTCATCAATGGGCTGGCCACTTGTTGCAGCTATGTCGCCAAGGAATTGGAGCTGTGTATTGACTTCCTCCAAGCCTGATCCGGATGCAATCAACTGCCGCGCTGACTTTGCTACCGCCTCAATTTGGAACGGTGTCTTTGCAGTGAACTCGTTAAGGTTGGCCATCATATCGGCGGCCTGCTTTGCTCCACCTGTCAAGCTTATAAAACTTACCTCCATTGTTTCGAGGTCAGCCGCTGACTTTACAGCTGCCGCACCAAGTGCCGCAATTGGCATGGTTAGGCTGCGCGTCATGGACCTGCCAAGTTTTTTAGTGCTTGCGCCAAAGTTCTGCATCTTGCGCATTGAAGCGCCAAGTGCTTTATCAAACTGCCGCGTTTGCGCTCCTATCGTTACGATTAAATCGTTCAGCTTTGCCATTGGTCTCTTTCTAGTATTCGCTGCCTGAGTTCTTCCTTGTTAAGTTTACCGGCCTTGGCCTTTGGTTTCTCCCATGGGAATTGCATCAGGTCCTTAGGCTGCAATTTACGCCCTTTTTTTAGGTGAGGCTGCATGATCATAGAACCTAGCCACCGCGTGCGCTCCCACTCCATACGCTCGCGTATCTCTTCGCTCTCACGGTTGGCGTCAAGTGCAAGGCTTACCTCGCCGAATGTCATTGACCAAAATGCAGAAGGGGACAGGCGCAAAATGCCCATCCCCATCCGTATAATATCCGGCCAGCCAATCGGCTTATCCGTGCCGTCTATGCTTTTTTTTCGCTGCTATATTCGCCGAGTGCATCAAAGCACTGGGTGACGTGTTCAAGCGTTATATAATCCTCAAAGGTAGGTAGGTCCATATCGAATTCCTGACCTTCAAAGCTGCAACCACATTCAACGCCAACATAGCAGAGGAAGCCACACGCCTCAGCGCTTAGCTTCGACGGATCGGATAGGCTGAACACATTGACTTTTGTCTTACGTTCAAACTTTTTCAGCGCCTTCATGCTGTACCGCACTGGGTACTCTGTGCCGTTTACTTCGATCATGTAATTGTTGCCTCTGTTACCGTACCGCTCAACTCAAAGCTCGCGCTGTAGGTTGCTGTATCTTCTGTGCCGCCTGACTGCTCAAGGCTGGTTATAAATGCAGTAGCTGAATAGCTTGCATCTCCTGTAATTTCATTGCTAAACTTTAGGGTTAAAGCTGTGCGGTTATTCCACGCTGCAAACAAGTCAACAACATCTTGATCGGATGATTGATAATCAATCAAACCGCTACAGCTCACGCTGCCGGATCGTGTACCGGCTAGCAATTCACGAAAGCCAGCGCTGTCTTTTGTAGTTATGTCAATGGTTTCGACGCTCAACGAAAGCGAGCAATCAGTTGCGGCGGCAATAAGACTACCGCCAAGGTAAACCCCCAAATTTGTACCGTTAAAAATGGCCATTTTATTCTTCTATTAAATCGTTATTATCTGAGTCTTTCTTTTTCTTAGGAGCGTCGAGGTATCCCTTTGCTTTTAGTTCTGCGGCAAACTCAGAAGTGACCGACGGCGTTGCGCCTTTCTTCCAGTTGTGACCGCGTAGCTTGCACGCCTTTTGAATTGTGACCTTCATGCCTGCAAGTTAATCAATTTCAGGTTGATCCGAAAACCATCCGTTTTCTTCCATATATTCCTGTGAACGTATCGTCGTGTCGCTTGGCACAATATGCCCGAAGGGAAATTTGGAATTGACTTGCACGTAACTGCTCAGGCTGTATCGCTCATCATTTGACAGCTCAGGAAAGCAAGCAACGAGGCGTTCAAGCGTTGCCGCTGGGCTTACGTTTATCAGATAGTCGGTATCGACTTGCAGCGCGTTCTGTACTCCGTCAGGGTGTACGACAATACCAAACACCATCGACGCGTGTTCGCGTTCGTCCTGTATCAATACGGGTCTGCTGATATTGTACAGCTCGCGCGTAATTTGGTACGCTCTCGCTTCGCTTGTTTGCGTGGGCGTTGGTAGTACTATGATATAACCGTTCATTAGAATATGTCGTAAAAGGTATTGATGTTGCTTTCGATGTTCGTGCGGTTTCCTGCGCTGTCTTGGTCAACGGTGTAAAAAATTGCCTCTTGTATTTTGGCATGAATTTCTACATTTGCTGTACCATCGACGACCGCCCCAATATCAACACTAGAACTTGACATTGCCGTTGGAGTGTTTGCCTGTGTTCCTTGGCTGCTGCCATTCATAAAGCTTTCCAGATTGGATGAGCTGACCACGTTAAACGTGAGGTTTTGGTTGAGCATACTCGAGTTCGTGTAGGATAAAGTATTAACCACGGTGTTCTGCTCCCTTCTGAATATTACGTTGCTTCTGTTGCTTGTTCCGTACATGAATCGCAAATCATTATCCTTTGTTGCTCCATCGCCTAACCTGAAGACCGTTGGGTCGTAAGTTCCGTGGCTTACATTATCAACAGAACAAACGACAATCATCGTGCTGTTAGTGTGGCTTATGCTTGCAGAAGAATGTAAGCTATTCGGGTCGCCATTAAAATAAGCAGCGGGCTTCCCGTTCTCCAATATTACCCCGTTCGTACCGTCATAAATTTTTGGCATTTGCGAGGTAGTGGATTGCGTTGCATCGTTTGAGCCTGCTTGATCGTACCAAGTCCTGATGAATCCGTTGTTACTTCCACAGTGGTCAGCCAGTGCAACCGTATCGAGTTCACCGAATACGTTGAATCCTATATCAGCGTAGCTTGATCCGTTGTAAACCTCTACCGCGTCACCCGTGTAAGCTGTGCGAAGTTTCCGCAAAGAGTACGCCGCCTCTGCTCCTGAATACGTGTCGAGGAGTGGCGTGTTTTGGGTGTAATAGGCTCCTATGTTTTCTTCGATACTTATGGTATCGCTTGCAGACTTTACCGCAGAATAAATTATTGCTTCTTGAATGTGGTTTTTACCAGCGTTCGCTGGTGAGTCGTTTGTATTTCTCGAATTTATCTTGAATAAAGGTGAAGTTTGTGAGGCAAACGATTCTCCTCTTACCAAAATTCTCTGAAAAAAGTCTCCCGTTTTATACGTACCTGTATAAGAATTATTATCTACAAAGGGAGTAAATGAAGAATACGTACCGCCCGAACGCAAAGCTGGGCTGTTGTCTGTGTCAAAATTGAAAATCCATTGACTGTTTCCATTATTAGGGTTAATAACAGAGAAAAAAGTTGCTGTTTGACTTGATAAAAGCCCCGCGTAAAGAGTTTCACCAAAAAAATGCAAAGCAGCTCTGTTTTCTTGTTTTACGATTGAACCGCTTGTATAAATATCAGGCTCTGCAGATGCCGTGCTTTGGGTCGCGTCGTTGCCGTTTCCGCTTTGGTCCTTCCATTCGCTGACCGTGCACGTTGTGCCTGTGCAGAAAGTCGTGATTGCGCTCTCGTCGATGTTGCCTGAACCGTCAAAGCCGATCGTTGTGGTCGTGCTGTCTGATGCCCTACGAATTACCATGCACTCCGTAACGTTGCCGTTCAGCCTTCGCGTACTGTATGCCGCCTCTGCTCCGCTTCCGTAGGTTTCATTTAACAAGCCAACAAATGAAGGGGCTGCATCTTCCTCCTCCCACGACTGCACCAAGGTAAACGGTGGCACGCCATACGTTGCGCCGTCCTCGAATGCGTCAAACACTGCGACCGTATCCGCGTACGCTGTATCGTCTGCAAAGGTGTGAATTAAAGTATAGTCACCTATCACATCGTCGCCACTGATAAAGCCCGTTTTGTGGTAAATCTTTCGAACGATGACTTTGCCCGCTGCTGGTGTGTCTGATGAAGCGTCGATAAAAATACCGTCACCTTCTGACTTGACAGAGTAACCCCGCTCAAAGTATACGTCAGGCATTTGCAAACCTGTCTCTACCTCATCTTCAAATCGGTTCGTGTAGCTAGCCAACGATTTGAACGCGCCCGCTGTAGCGTCGTATATTAAAGCCTGATTTCCTACAGGCGTGCCCGCTATTGTAACGTCGCTCAAGTCGTTTAGATCCGTAGGTACTGCGCTTGTATCGGCCTTTGCGTTCAATGCCGTTTGTGTTGCCGTGCTTACCGGCTTATCCGCGTCGCTTGTATTGTCCACGTTACTAAAATCAGCACTGTTCGCCTTCGCATTCAAAGCTGTCTGTGTGGCTGTACTTACAGGCTTATTCGCGTCGCTTGTATTATCTACGTTGCTGAAGTCATCGCTGTTAGCTTTAGCGTTTAGTGCTGTCTGCGTGGCTGTGCTAACTGGCTTGTTTGCGTCGCTTGTATTGTCCACGTTACTGAAGTCGGCGCTGTTAGCTTTGGCGTTTAGTGCTGTCTGTGTATCTGTGCTAACTGGCTTATCTGCGTCGCTAGTATTATCTACGTTGCTAAAGTCGGCGCTGTTTGCCTTAGCGTTTAGCTCTGTCTGTGTCGCAGAACTTACGGGCTTATTTGCGTCGCTAGTATTATCCACGTTAGCAAGTCCAATCTGTGACTTTTGCAGCGTGTCGTTTGTCCATATATCACCGTCGTAAAATAGCACGTTGCCATCTTCCGGCCCGCCCTGCTCAAATTGCACGTCTGTTAATTGTCCTAGCTCAGTCACGCCGCCCCCGCCATCTGCTGGCTGCCATTCCTGCGAATCTGCATCGTACGCAATTACTTGCCCATCGCTTACGCCTGTGGTGTCTACGTCGTACAAATCGCCGAGCATTGCACCCGTTACCGGTGTGCCCTGCGCTATAGTAAAATTATCGCGCTTAATCCGAAAGGTAAAAGTTAGCACTTGAGCAAAGCGGCGCGGCGCGTCAATGGTGTCTATATCTACGTCATTGAACTGGATGCTTTCCACGTTCACGCCGTTGTAAGTACCACTCACGCGATCCAATGCGCCGCGCACCTTGTCGCCAAGATCAGCAGCCAGCGCGTAGCTATCCGCATAGCAAAGAAATTCAAAGCGCACTTCGTCTAGCTTACTCGGCCCGTCGTGCGTGTCTTCCGGTGCAACGCTTTGCAACTGATAAACAATAAAGGGCGTGGCGGTTTCCTGCTCGGCTACCTCTGGAAAGATGTTAACACCAACGATATCGGTGACGTCTGTATTTTGCGCTAGTATTACGTAGGCGGCTATTCCTGCATTCATTTCTTTCCTTTGTTTCGTGCGACTTTGTCAATCTGAAATTTGTACTTCTTACGCATCTTCTCGAACGCCTCGCCTCGTTTGTTTGCAATCGACCGAGCGAACACGCCTTTGTTTCGGTTGTTGCCTTTTATAAACTGGTCGTCACCTTCCACGATGTTGGCAAACCATGCATCAGCGTCTTTCGGTGCGCGTCTACCTACACGCGGCCCAACCCAAAAAGTCGAATGCTGTTTATCAATCTGCCAAACCTTTACAGATCTGCGCAGCGTGCCAGGCTTTATATCAAAGCCACCTTTGCCACCTCGACGGATCCGAATAGTTTGGCGCGCGTCCACAATATTATTTAACATCTCATCCTTGTAGATCTTGCCGACTGCTCTATGGATTCGCTTCTGCACCTTCTGATCGCTTACCTGTTTACGCAGCTGCTCGAATTGTTTAAGCAGCGGCTTAATGTCTGCGCCGATTCCTTCAAAGCCAACCTTACCGCCTTTCTGCTCAAGTGATCCCTGTGCCATGTGTTCCGGTTATTTCGCAAAGCAAGATTAGCTGGTCATTGCGCCCAACTTCCTCGATGCCTTGAATGGTGTACGTGTTGCTATTGTAGATAACGCGGTCCGCTGGATTAATTGCCCGTGTGTCCGTGCTGCTTCGGATCTTAAACCGTAGCCGCTGCACTGGCATATCCTGATTGCCGGTAAGCTTCTCGGCCATGCCTTCGCCCGCCTTCATCAGTTCAGCCCATACGGTTACGAGCGTAGCCCATGACGGCACGCGCTCACCGTACGCGTTGGCGCTGGTGGTGTAGTTCTGTACCTCTATTCGTCTGTCGCTTTGTCCTATCCTCATACTGAAGTGATAACGCGGTAAGGGTTTAAGATAGCATACAAGCCGAGCGGTAAGGTGGTGGCAATTGTACCGGCTACAACTGGCTGCCGCTGCTCGTATAGGTGCGCCACCATCCAACGGATCGCAGTAATAAACGGCTTAGGCATATCGGCCTCTGCGTATCCTACGGTCATGTTCACCTGCACCGCGTTGAAAGTGTCGTCATAAAGATCGGGCACGCTGTCAAATGTGATCCGCGCGGCTTTGGTCTTTATATCGGCCCACCATTTAGCTGTCGCTAGTGTCTGCGTGCTGTTGGCTGTGTCCTTGTACTGCACCGAGGTAATGGAGTTGACTGGACCAATAGGCAGACGGACGTTGTAAAAATAATCAATGTACCCCACGGCGGTCACGTCACCGAGGCGCGTATTACAATAGTCCTCCACCCACGCAATCGCTGCATCTCGATAGGCTTCTATTAGGGTGTCCTCGTCCGTGTGATCTACTCTCAAATGTTCTTTGAGCTGTGCCACGGTTATAATGCTATTAAGGTCTGGCGTGCCTGTTATTTCTACGGTCATCATATGGCTAAAATACGGACAAAAAAAAGAGGGGCCGCAGCCCCCCTTTCCAATCAAACTAACCCAACCAAATTATGCGCTCAACTTTGTAGCCGTTGCCAACGCTTGCGGCTGTCGCAAATCGAAGTCAAAGAAACGGTTCACGTGCAAAGCAATCTGTGCAGTGCCTGCGTCGCTGTACGGGTCAACTAGCAAGTCGATGCCACCGAAGTAAGCCAAGATTCCGCCCTGTGCAAAGTTTCCAAAAATCATATTTCCACCAACTGTTGAACCACCTACGGCTGCATCTAGTGTAGAGTTCACCAAGTATGGAGTAGCTACCCCACGATACATGTTGAACTGTCCGTTTTCCCATAGTGCGTTGACGCTTGCAACCTGTGCCAAAGCCTTCGAAAGCGCGTACGCTTTTGGACTCATGACGTACGCAGCGCCTGCAAGGTTTCCACCGTCTGCAAGCACAGCGGTTTCCATGTCGTTGACAATACCAGCATCTAAAACATCGTCACCAGTTACCACCTGATTAACAGCAGTTGATGCCATAATAGTATCAAAAGCATAGTCGTCTACGTAGGCGTTCATGGCTGCGGCCAACTCGTTAGCAATAAGTGCATCCACTTCACCACCGCCCTGCAAAATCAATTGCTTGCTGTACTTGGTGTTTGCTGCAACACGCTGCGGCGACAAAGTAAGGCTGTCCATATCTAAACCTGAAGCTGAATCTGATGCAACTTCTGTGGCTCCTGTACCTGTGGCCTTAGTGCTCACACGTGGAAACTGCAAGTTACCTGTGGCGTTTCGAATCACTGTCGTGCCGAGTCCTTCGACTACCGTTGGCGCGCGCAGTGCTTCGATTGCAGCAGGTACAACAGTAGGAACAAATCCTGCACCAGCTTCGCCTGTTGTTGCTTGGAAGTCGTCAGCTGTACGCAAAGCGATAGAAGGAATTGCAATTTGTCCGGCCATCTGTAGGCCTTGGCTTCGTGCTTCCTTGCTGGCTTCACTTGCCCACTCTGCTTCGGCACCTTCCAAATTTCGACCGTTTGCAACTGCAGCGACTGCACGGCTTAGGGAAAAAGATCCGTTCACGCGCTCAACTTCGCGTTGCTCGGATGCGCCAGCTGTACCGCTTTGCGCCATTCGTGCAACCATATCCTGCTCACGTGTTTTGTGCTTAATCTTTACATCAAGGTCCTGCATCATGCCGTCAAGCTTGTCGCATCGCTCTTGTTCTGCTTCTGTCATAACGCGGCCTTCTGAGTCCGCCTTTTGGCCAATGGCTACGAATTCCTCGTAGTTCGCATTGCGTTGGCCTTTCAAATCGTTTAAAGTCATCTTTGTAATGTTTTGCGTAAAGTTACGCGGTTCTGTTTTTATCGTTGCAGGTTCTGCGCGCTTCTCCTCTACGGGTTCGGCTGCTACCTGTTCTTCTTTCATGTCCTCCACTTCCTGCGCCGCCTCTGCCATGTTACGCGCGTATACTGATGCCGTCGGGCTTGCTGGGTATGTTACCGCTGAGGTATCTAATAATTTGCCCACCTTTGTAATCGTTCGCGTGCTGCGGTCCTCGCTCCATTCGTCCGCCTCAATAGTAAAGGCGAAAGAGCTTTGTGAGATATCGCCGCGCTTGATTAGCTTGTAAAGATCGCGCCCGTCCTGCGTATCGGCAAGTGCTGCGCGATACTTCAAACCTTGATTGTCTACGCTAAGCTCTAGCGTGCCGTTCGTAGTTCGTGCCAATGGTGCGCCCGTGTGATTGAGTAAAAATCTTACATCATCCTGCATAACGTCGTCAAACGCGCCACGTGCTACGGTTTCTTTGAAGTATCCTAAATCGTACTCTACATCAAAGTTGCTTGCATAGCCTTCGACTACCAAAGCATCATCGCCAGCGGCTCGCACTTCTGCCGTTCGCAGTTCTACGTTTTCACCGTATTGGCTGCGCAGCTCCTCGGTGCGCTTGTCATCTTTATTATCCATTGTTATTTGTTTCTGAAACTTTATCGGAATAAGCGCCTAGCTTATCCAGTGCAATTTGATTTATCTGCACCGTGTGCGTATCGCCTCCGTCCGTTGGGTTTAGTTCTTCCTTGCCCCTGACTTCGTTAATACTCAGCACGCCATTATTCAGCATCTTCGTATAGAAGTCTGCGCGGCTTTGCATATCGCCACGATACAAATCGTTAAGGTTAAACTTGCTGTAAATCTGTGGGCGCTCACGTGACTGGATTAACTTCCTGTCAATTTCCTGCTCGATGCGCTTGGCCCATGGTGCAATTGTGTGCCGTGCAAATTGCAGGTTTTGCTGTTCAACGTTGTTATAAGTTGTTTGGCTTTCGAGCTGTACCAATGTAGGGGGCACGCTAAAAATGCGGCAAATCTCCTCGGCCTGAAATTTACGCGTCTCAATGAATTGCGCTTCGTCAGGGCTGATGCTGATCCGTGAATACTTAAACCCAAACGGCAGCAACTTCGTGCCTGCTTGCTGTGCGGCCTTGTTCCAACTGCCTTGTATTATATCCATCTGCTCTTTCTTCAAAGGCTGATCGCTGGATAGTATACCCGTCATTTGCCCGCCGCTACCAAAGTACTCAGCGCCAAAGTCTTCGGCTGCTTTCGCTAGTCCTAAATTCTCACGGTGCAAACGGATCGGCGACTTTCTTTGAAGGTTGCAAATCTCAAGCATATTCTCTGCCTGCACAATTCCAACATTGCGAACGCTGTAAACCATTTGGCCGTTTACAGTCTTACGGTCCACGTCGTAGATATCCAAGCAAATTAAGCTAGTCACGTATCCACGGCCATCGCGCTCTATCAGTGCATAGCCTACGCCATTAATAACTGCATTGCTGATAACCGTTTCCCAAAAGTCGAATGCCGTTTGGTATTCGTTGGGCTTGTATTTGATAACGTCGTACGCTGGGTGAACATTCGCCGGTTCTATCTCGCGGCCAGTGCGCTCGTATACCTCAAGGTCGAGACTTGCCAAGGTGCTGGCGATCTTGTAGACGCAGGCGTAAACCGTCGAGATGGTTAGCGCTGTGTTCTCGTTTATGTTTGAGCCGCTGACCGTAGTGCCGTAAATGCCTAAATCATTCGCCAAGGTCTGAGAGTCATACTTACCTACGCGATATCTCAAAAGCGCGTTTAATCTGTCGCGAAGTGTTGCCATATGGGTTGCAATTTACTACAGGGAAATTATATCGAAATTCTGCTCTGTCTCCTGTGGAGTCTTCATGTGTTCACCTATACCCATAACCATGG
>Ga0206677_10001230_pt1 | contig 23844 bp, 30 predicted proteins | sample M130m12015metaG_FD_155475 | JGI IMG/M metagenome (GOLD analysis project Ga0206677, IMG submission 155475) | Ammonia-oxidizing marine archaeal communities from Monterey Bay, California, United States - M1 30m 12015 | ecosystem: Environmental > Aquatic > Marine > Intertidal zone | place: USA...
TTATTGTCAATGTGATATGGATTAAAAAAAGGCTTGACAACCAAGACGTTTTACTATATACTGTAAGTATAGTTAATAAAGAAGGAATACACAATGTTTAGAATCCCTAGCTTTTACCAAGAAACAGTAGATTTTACTAGTGCTTGGAACACAATTACAAACTTTGGTCGTGGTGATGCACTAGAAGGCATGAACGCAATGAACCGTGTTTGGGATGAACATGCCAGTGGCAGTGACCGTTTCGAAGATGACGATGACTTTTATGAGTGGTATGAAGCTGAAGTGAATGCTTACAATGTGGTGTTCGAAAATATGGGCAAATTGTTTGCTTAAGGTAGGTAATGATATATGAAAGAAAAAATGAAAAATATGAATAAGACAATTTTAACAGACTGCGATGGTGTTCTACTAGATTGGGAGAATAGCTTCCATGAATGGATGTATGACAACGGATATAAAAAAGTTGTCGAAGGTGTATACGAAATGGAAGTTGCGTATGGCATTGCCAAAGCAGACTGTAAGAAGCTAGTTAAACAATTTAATCAGAGTGCTTGGATGTGCTGTTTACCTGCTCTAAGAGACGCCAGAAGCGGTGTTGCTAAGTTGGTTGAAGCAGGATATAAGTTTACTTGTATTACTAGTTTGAGCTTAGATCCTTATGCTAAACAGTTAAGGGAAGAAAACTTGGCAAAGATATTTGGCCAAGACGTATTTACTGATGTAGTATGTTTGGATACTGGTGCAGATAAAGATGATGCTCTTGCGCCCTACAAAGATACAGGACTTTATTGGCTTGAAGATAAACCAGAAAATGCACAGTTGGGTGCAGACCTTGGTTTGAACACAATTTTAATAAATCATGAACATAACACTGGGTTTATGGATAAACGAATTACTAACGTTGACAATTGGGCTCAAGTCTGTAATATTATTTTGTAATACGTTTAGTTAATGCTTTCGTCTCCATAAATTGATAATACTTCAGCAACTGCAGGATGTCTCTCCACATCACACTTGCCGAATTCAGTAAAGCCGATACGTTGTGTGTCGGTTTTTTTCAGTAAGAACATAAAGTCTTTTAACCCATTATTGTCGAACCCCCTATCGTGTTGAGCTAAGTCTCCAGTCACAACAATACGACTACCAACGCCAATACGGGTTAGTAACATTTTCATTTGACTTGGTGTGGCATTTTGCATTTCATCTGCGATAATGAATGCTTCTTTAAAAGTACGCCCACGCATGTATGCCAGTGGGGCAACTTCAATTATGCCTTCCTCAATCATTGTTGTGATTTCTTTTGGAGTGTAATAATCTTCGAGTACGTCAAAGATTGGTCTAGTCCATGGTGCCATTTTCTCTAATAGAGATCCAGGTAAAAAGCCATGTTGTTCATCCACACTTACTGCTGGACGAGTTACAACAATCTTTTCACAGTCACCTTCCTTGAGCGCACGAACCGCCGCTAGCACTGCTAGCATGGTTTTGCCAGTACCCGCTGGGCCTGTTGCAAACACGATGTTTTTATTTGCATCGTCAAGTAACGTCAAGTAATCCTCCTGTGCAAGATTTTTAGGTAAAATAGTTACCCTTGAATTACGCTTTTTATATTTCCCGAAGTCAACAATTGGCTCCGAACTGTTGAACGATTTAGTTTTTCTAGCTCTTTTAGTCACTACGTTATTCTCCTTTTGTAGTTTGATTTGCTAGACTTGAGCCCAAATTGTTCAATAGTATTTAACAGATTGACGTCAAACACCTTTGATAGTATAATGAAATAACAAAATAGTTTCTTGTTTGTATAAATAGTTACAACAGCAATTAGGTAAATGAATAATGATTGAACCACAAGACATAACAGACACAATTAGTAGTATCTATGACGGTAATAGTAAGCTAGATATGCTACTCGAATTTGAGGGCGTATTGGACAAGTTACACTTGTATGCTTATAAAAACTGGATCAAAGGTGAAATTGTGGCTGGACCAGAAATTAGCCGCTATTGGATTGAGGCAACAGTGATGTATCCTAGAGATTTTATGCCAGATCCAGAGGGCGCATTGCGTCTTACCAAACATGGTTGCTATGTGTATTTCCAGAAAGAAACATACATTATAAGTAAAGATATAAAAACACCAGACGATCTTGAACAAGACGACAAAGGCGAACGTAAGCCCAAGAAGATTGAAAAAGATGTTTGGCTAGTACGTATCGTAATGCCACGCCACTTTGTAGACGAATTTAAAAGTCAACAGATTGAAGTTAACGGCGTTGAAATTGACATGAGTGATGTTAGTGATGCTTACGAACAAGGACTAGATAGCGAAGAGGCTTTAAAAAATGACAATGACCCAGACGAAGATATTTGAGGGATTAACCCACGAAGAAATGCAAGGACTAGTCAATAGTGTAATTAGTATTGACCAGTATAAGCCTAAAATTGGCGAAAACGCAGACACTGTTGTAGTAGCACTTACTGTACAGTATGAAAAGCCAGCTCAAGACCTAAGCAATTTTATTGAAACTGGTGTGAATGAGCATCTAGATGTTGAAGCAAGTCCAGCACCAAATCAAGAAGGTGAGTATAAAGTATTTGTTGAATTTGAACGCAATAACAAACTGTACGACAAAATAAATGGAATGTTATCACATATTAATAAAATTACTAGTGACACTGGAGAATGGCAGTATACTGGATACAAACTTGATGATCCACGTACACTTGATAAAGAAAGATTTGCTAGGGACATTGTTACTGATCCAGAAATGTATCGTCAGAAATTTGAAAAGACAGCCGGTCAGGAGATCGCAGAACGCATGGACTTTTTAGTTAAATATTAAAATGGCCAAAGAAGAAATCTTTACGGTTACTGGTAAAATTATCGATTGCATGCCCAATGCAACATTCAAGGTAAAGATTGAAGATACCGATAATATTATTATTGGACTTATCAGTGGAAAAATTCGTAAATTTAACATAAACATATTATTGGGCGACCGTGTAGACTTAGAGCTATCACCCTATGATCTATCCAAAGGCCGTATCGTTTATAGACACAAATAAGGTAGACTATTATGGGATATAAAATTTCAGCGGCATTACTGGTTGTAATTATGGCAATGAGTGGGTTAGGATACTGGTACTATACCTCAAGTCAAGCAACTATTCAAGTACTAACAGCAAACAATGCCAAACTTGATACCGCAATACAATTAAATGAAGAAACAATAACTTCTTTACAAGCAGACTATACGAAAGTTTTAGAACAAAACACTAAAATACAAGAACAATATGCAGACATTCGTCAGCAAAACAATCGTCTCAGAGATAAACTGTCAGATCTAGATTTAGGTCTCATTGCTAGTGAAAAACCAGACAGTATTGAACGAGCGGTCAACAATGGTACCATCAATGCTGGACGTTGCTTTGAAATACTAAGTGGCGCACAGCTAACGGAGAAAGAAACAAATGCAGAAAACGGTGAACAATTTAACAAAGAGTGTCCTTGGCTTTGGCCTGGTAATATTACTGGCGAGTTGCAGTAGCTTACCACAAAGTGTCGAAATCAGCGCAAAACCTGTCGAAAAACCACAACTCGTTTTACCTCCAGTAGATCAAGTTAACATGCGATCAGTGGAGTGGGTAGTTATCAATCAGGATAATCTAGATGAGAAGATCCAACAGCTCACAGCAAACGGAAAGCCACTGGCTATGTTTGTACTAACTGGAGACGGTTACAGTAACTTAGGACTAAACTTTAGTGACATACGTGCTTTAGTTCAGCAACAACAGGCAATTATTGTTGCTTATGAAGAATATTACCAACAGGCAGAAGAAACACTTGACAATGCTGTCACAATCGATTAAAATCGTTGTAACATGTCAGATCCTTACACAATACTTGGCGTAGACCGAAACAGCACAGACAAAGATATTAAGAGTGCGTTTCGTAAACTAGCACACAAACATCATCCTGACCGTGAAGGCGGAAGTGAAGAAAAGATGAAGGCAATTAACGAAGCCTTTCGTCAAGTTCGCACACAGGAAGATCGAAACAATCTTGAACGACCACAACAAGAATATCCTCAAGGTTTTGGACCCAATGGGTTCCAAGGTATGGGTGGGTTTGAAGATATGTTTGCAAATTTTGGATTTCGTGGACAACAGCCACAGATGAATCCAAACAAAGATATACACATAAATTATAATATTACTATGGAAGAAATCTGTTCAGGTGTAAATAAAGACATACAGATATCATTGCCCGCAGGTAAAAAATCCACAGTACATATAAAGATCCCACCAGGAATCAAACATGGACAACGAGTTAAGTTTAGTGGATGTGGAGAAACTACACACAAAGGCTTTACATCTGGTGATTTATATGTTACAGTAGTAGAACAATTACACCCATTATATGTACGTCAAGAAAACAACTGTTGCATAAAACAAAACATAGATCTTTACACTGCTATGACAGGCGGTGAGCTTGAAGTGTCAAGTGTCGACAATAGTAGATACAAATTAAAAATTAAACCCGGAACTCAACCAGGAACACGGTTGCGTATACCAGAAGCAGGATTTCCAATACTCAACACAAAACGTACTGGAGACTTAGTAGTAACAATAAACGTAGTTATTCCTGCTGTGTCTGATGTAAATATACGTATAAGCGACCTCAATAAGGAAAAATAAAATAATGTCAAACGAACGTTTAGAATTAATGGTAACAAAAGCATTTAAGATTGCTGAAGATTTCAGTCATAGATACGTAACTCTAGAGCACGTACTGTGTGTAATCCTGGAAGATCAGGATGTGATTGATGTAATCGTAGAGTTGGGTGGTGACCCACTTAATATTAGCGATCACACATATGCATATTGCCATACTGAACTAGAAGAAATTAAAATGGTAGACTCAGCTCGTCCAACCAAAACTATGGCACTTGAACGTGTATTTAACCGTGCATTTACACAAGCATTGTTTAATGGACGGCAACAACTAACAACAGTGGATGTATTGTTGAGTATCTTGAGTGAAAAGAACAGCTTTGCAACATATATTTGTGCTAACAATTTTGTAACACGTGAATCGTTATTGGAATATTTGGCAGACGAAAAAGATAAAGCTGATCTCGATCTTAATGACCCACGCAATAAGAAAGAAGCCGTATTACGCAAGTTCTGCGTTAACTTAAACAAAGAAGCAGAACAAAATAAATTGGATCCACTGATTGGTCGTAAAGAAGAAGTAGACTTGTTAACACAAACACTGGCTAGACGTAAAAAGAACAACGTTGTGCTAGTGGGCGATGCTGGTGTTGGTAAAACTGCAATTGCTGAAGGACTAGCACACCGTATTGTAACAGCAGATGTTCCAGAAACTATTCAAGGACATACAGTATACAGTTTGGATATTGGTGCGTTATTGGCTGGTACAAAATACCGTGGAGACTTTGAAGAACGTATGAAAGAGATACTTGATATTCTGGAAACACGTGATGATGCTATTTTGTTTATTGATGAGATACACATGATTATGGGTGCAGGGTCAGCAGGACAAGGTGCAATGGATGTTGCTAACTTGCTAAAGCCAGCACTACAAAAAGGTAAACTACACTGTGTAGGCAGTACGACATATGAAGAATATCGTGAAAAGTTTGAAAAAGATCGGGCTTTAGCAAGACGCTTTTACAAGATTGATGTACCTGAGCCAAGCCCAGCAGAAGCACGTGAGATTGTAACACAGAGTATTGCAACATACGAAACATACCACAACTTACAGATTAGCCCAGAAGCAATACAAGCGGCTGTGGACTTGAGTGTACAATATCTACATGATAAAAAGTTGCCAGACAAAGTATTTGACGTTATTGACAGTGCATTTGCTCGTCAGCGTGTAACTGAAACAGGTAAACGTAAAAGCCTTATTAATGAAGATCTAATCAAATATGAGATCAGTAAACTTGCACGTATTCCGCTAGATACAGTTGTTAATGTCAAGAAGCGTGAAACACAAATGATTAATATTGAACAAAAACTACGTGAGCGAGTATTTGGACAGGACCAAGCAATTGACTTGTTGGCTGATGCAGTATACATCAGTAAAGCAGGACTAAAAAGCAAAGACAAGCCAGTTGGCACTTACTTGTTTACTGGACCTACTGGTGTTGGTAAAACTGAAACAGCAAAGGCAATTAGTGAATTACTTAATATGCACCTTGTACGTTTTGACATGAGTGAATATCAAGAACGTCACACAGTTGCTAAACTGATTGGTGCGCCTCCAGGATATGTAGGACATGGCGATGGTAAAATGGGCAGTGGACAACTTATTAACGAGCTGGAAAAAACTCCCAATTGTGTATTACTGCTTGATGAAGTGGAAAAGGCACACCCAGATGTATTAAACGTCATGTTACAAGTAATGGATAATGGTATGGTTACATCAAGTGACGGTAAAAGTGTTAGCGCACGTAATGCTGTTATTATCTTAACCAGTAACTTGGGTGCCGCTGATAGTGAAAAGAATGTAATTGGATTTAGTGGCGGGAAACATGACGGCGCACAAGACAAAGCAGTTAAAAACTTCTTTAGCCCAGAGTTCCGTAATCGTTTGGATGCTACTGTTAGGTTTAACAAACTTGACCGTGGACACATCAATAAAGTTACTGATAAATTCCTTAATGAACTAAAATATATGGTCAAGGATCGTGGTGTTACACTTACTTGGACACCAGCAGTTACTGACTGGTTAAGTGATCGTGGATTTAGTGAAACAATGGGTGCAAGACCAATGGCACGTGAGATTAACGAAAATATTAAAAAGCCACTTGCACGTAAAATGCTGTTCGACGATTCGGAACTTGGTGATATTGTAGTAGACATTAATAATGACACAGTACAAATTGAATATCGATAGTATACGCAATCTTTGTGAGCAAACAGGTGTCCAGTATACTTTGAGTAACAAAGCATTTTATCGTAAATTTGCATACAATATTAGTTTACGTAATATCTCTATGTGGCAACATCGTGATAGTGAAAATACGTACCAAATAAAACGTGAGTACTTTAAACTGGTTGCCAAACAAAGTAAAATAACCAAACTAATGGATCGTTTAGATATTGATTATCGTTTTAGACGTGAACAAAATTATAATTTGTATTTGAGTGACGCTGGCATAGTACGCCGTATTATCAATACAATGAGCGAAGATGTATTGTCAATTGATGGTCCTAAAAATGAACAGCATTTAAATGTGCTGTTATCAAATCGTAAAGCAATCGTAAAACCACACCTATATTACAAAAAATATCGCTTTAAAGTTGCCTATAACACTAACCGCGAGTTTAAAGAAGATATTATGCCAGTGTTACAACAATACATAAAAGATACTCCGTCTCAAAATATTAAAGTAAGTAACAATTATTATAAGTTATTAAGAGAAATGTCAGAACCAACCACGCCCACACCTCACGCCCGTGGTAGAAGTTATGGACAAATGGCATCATGGGCATACAGACAACGTGTATCATCCTGGAATGTTTTAAGTATATACTTTGCTGAAGAAGACGATTATGTTATTTTTAAAATGATGGTGGGCGGTAATACACTACACGAATATGAAGTAGTATTACAAGAGGATCTGTAACAGATAAATAACTATAGTTATTTAAGGAGAAGGTTATGGCAAAAATTGCAGAATCAACAGTAGTGATTAAAGCCAGTAGACTGGTTAGAGACGATGAGCAAATAATGGCACCTTTGGACGACGGTCTACTTGAGCAGTTATCAGCCATCGTACAAGAATTAGCAGGTGAAGGTACACTTGTAGAGATCATTAAGGAATAAGAAATGAGCAACGTCAGTTATACAATGTTAACACATAAAGCAGAACTAAGCTATAAAGGCGACAACATAAAGGCTGATGCCTTTTATGGCAATACTGACGGACTACAGACAGTAAGCGTAAAATTTGATGATTTTGTTGGGAGAGTGTACATTGAAGGTACATTGGCTACCACACCAACTGAACAAGATTGGTTTCCAATCTATCTAACGTCAGGTACAACATATAAGCAGTATCCAGTAAACAGTGCTGTGCCCACTGGCGCAGTTGGCGATACTGGAACAGACGGATTTACATTCCGAGTTAACGCTATCTACTTAAGAGCGAGAATTGATCGTAGTTATTTAGGCGCCGGCACATATTCACAAGTGTCACACGGAAGAATTGACCAAATACTTTTGAACGTATAGGCATAAATACTACTAACTAAAAGATAAAGGTAATTGTAGTATGGCAATCTATGCGAGTTCTTCAACAATAACAGCGCAAACAGTCCCAGCAATTAAACTTGACAGGTCTACATTGGCCGGTGATCAGGTATTGCAGTGGGATTCAACACAAGGCGTATTTGTAAATTCCAATTTAAGTATTGGAGGCAATAATGCATTAACATCTCTTCAAAATGGTGACGGCACGGTTGTGGCTGGACAAGCACAATTAGTTGGTGCTAGAGTTGGTGATAACACACAAATTATAAAAGTATTAAAAGCTGGAACTAACTTATCGTTAGCTCAAGATGCCACAAGCGTCACAGTTAATCTTGCTGGTGGCAATACACTTAATACTGGTAGTAATGTTGGCACTGGTGAGGGTGTATACAAACAAACTAGTGCTAATGTATTACAGTTTCGCTCATTAACTGCAACAGGCAGTAACCTTGCTATTACAACTAATGGCGACGAAATAGAATTTAACAACACGGCAGAAATTAATACAGCAAGTAACTTAGGTACTGGGCAGACTGTTTTCAGTGCAAAGACAGGCGCAGACTTAGCGTTTAACAGCATTGATGTAGCAGGACAACTTAGCATTGCAACTGCAAACAACACAATTACAATTTCACCAAACTACGGATTCTCCGGCGGAGATGAAGGCGAACTTGTACAAGTTACTGGCGGTGCATTGGGCACATTAACAACTGGTGCAACTGGTTCATTCTTAATGAGTGGTGCTGGTGGACTTGAGTGGAGTACGTCAACTGCCAATACAAGAACGTTTAAAGTTACATTTGAACAGGACGGCAGTGTAGAAGCATTTAGTCAAGTGCCGGCAGATTTAACTGTTTCAAGAATTGGTAATGAACTTACTGTAATACACAGTTTTAATACTTGGCCAAAAAGTGTAACATATTTTGGTTTTGACAACACAAACAATCAATACAAATTACGTTATCCAACTGGAAATTACCAAGTATTACTTGACGGTGTTAATCCAACTACTACATTTAAAATTCAACTTATATCGTCTGTGGCAGGGGCTGACGTTAACCAGCATGCATATGTAAACTTGGTGTTCTAAAATGAGTAATCTTAATCCGCCAAAGTTACTGAGTGTTGGGATACAGGTACAGGAAATAACAGCATACTGGGCCGCAAGCACTCCCCAAAAAGATATTGATGGCAAAGCCAAACAGTGGCGTTTAGAAATGAACGTTAATGCACAACTACACAGTGGTGTTGAAAGTACAATCCCTTTTCAGTATGATGGTAGAAACATTGCAGTGGGCGACTATGTTGCCACTGGTGCTAATGGATTGCTTTTACGTATTGATGCAATTGAAAGTGCCAATGTAAGTACTGTTGTTTGTTTAGCAAGTGACGAAGATAGACTCAATGCACTTATGGATCAGACACAGTTTGGTGACGGAAGTATACTGGAAGGGCCTGGTGTATGTTTTGAAGTACACAACCAAATGCCAGTACTGTTTCCATTACCAAGTGTATTGCCAGCTGGATTCAGTCGTGGATTTGCCACACAAATACTCAGCAGATTTTTACTGCGTGAAAAACGAGATACATTAACTATTGAACAAGCTGGACATGGGCTTGCAAAGAAACAAGCAGTTGTTTTAAATAATACTGGACAATATGAAGCGGTTGATTATACTGCCGCTGATGCTACAATGACCAAACGTATTATTGGTATTGTTGAAGAGCCAAATTGGCCAACAGACAATCACTTCCGTATGCGTACTGTTGGGCCAATTGTAGATATAATGTTGGGAGGCAATCCAGGCACTCTTTACTTTATTGATCCAGCAAGTACAACTGGTCAACTATATCACTTAGACCCAAACAGCGCACAAGCAGCCAGTACTACTGCTGACCCAGTATACATTGTTATTGATAATAAACGAGCAGTATTTTTTGCCAGTGGACTGGTAGACAACACCAGTGCAACACAAGCATTTATAGTAGCAAATCAAACTGAATTACTTGCACTAGCACCTGGACCAGGCGATACCGCATTTGTTATAGACAGTGGCAATCCACTAGGACCAGGAGAATGGGCATACTACATTTATCAGGGTGGCGACTGGAAAGCATTAAGCACACAAGATGGCGGCGGCGCAGATAGCCAAACTAGTTACAAAGCTACAGTAACACACAACGGAATGAATACAGTTAATGTACATCGAGTAGACCACAATGTAAGAGTACTCAATGTAAGTATTGAAGTCACTACAGCATTTAATGGTGGCGCAACATTAACAGTGGGCGATAATAATAATTTTACAAGACATATGACCGCAGATGAGAATGATCTCAGCGAAGTAGGAACATACTACAGTTTCCCCAATCATTTATATAATGAAGCATCGGAAATTCATGTTAGTGCATACTTAACTAAAGGGTCAGCCACAACAGGCGAAGCAGAGGTTTTGATCACCTATGCATAAATACGTATAGAGGATATTAGGAGCAAAAATGGCACTTATTAAACAGTTTGGGCTAGCAGGTGTATACGAAAACGTTCAGTTCGGCAAGGGCAACGGACGTATTAAGTTTGACCAATCAGCGAACGCATTTCTTGTACGCAACTTAGCTGACTCAAGTTTAGTTAATGCTCGAGTTGCTGAGCCAATTGAAGACAGTGATGCGGCAACAAAATTTTATGTTGACAGTGTAGCACAAGGACTTGACCCCAAGGAAGCAGTTGTTGCGGCAACAAACACAATAACAACAAATATAGACGGTGACGTTTCAGGTACACCATTACCTAATGATATGGCAAACCTAACATACATTACTAATGATGATAAATGGACACTAACTGGCGGCGTAATTGACGGCGTAACACTAGCAAACAATAACCGTGTTTTAATTAAAGACGCTACCGGCGCTGATGCTGTTGGTAATGGTATATTTGTGTACAACACATCTGGTACTGAATTAACACGTTCAACTGATGCAGATAATGATGCTGCAGGAACACAAAACGAAATTGGCGGCGGTACATTTGTTTTTGTAATCGGCGGTACAGTATGGGAAAACAGTGGATGGGTTGTAACATCACCTAAGGCTACAGCCGTACTTGGAACAGACGATATTGTATTTGCACAATTTAGCCGTGTTACTGGCATTTATGCAGATGATGGTCTTGGAAAATCTGGCAATAAAATATATGTTAGAACGGACGGAACAACTACTCATATCGATAATGATAATGTGTCAGTCAAAAGTAGTACAACACAATATCAATCATTAGTAAGTGATGGCGCTGGCGGTACAGCTAATTGGAGCGCCATTAGTTTAAATGAAGCAGACGCTACACAAAATACACTACTGCGTTCACGTGGTGGACTTGGAGCAGATGTCAGTGCATTTGCTAACCAGAGTATATATCTTAGTGACTTAACAAGTAATACCACTACAGAACTAAGTGTTGGTGCAGCCAATACAGTATTACGTGTTGATGGTTCCGGAAACCTAGGATATGGCACTGTTGATTTAGCTAACAGTGTATCGGGTATTTTACCTATTACAAAAATTAGTACCGGAACAGGCGATAACCAACAAGTTATTACCACTAATAGTGGTGCTAATGTTTGGACAGATGTTACAGAACTCAAGGGTCTTGAAGCTTCTAGACAAGTAGCACTAGGAACCAGTTCAGTAGCAATTGGCGATGCTTTGCCAGCAAATGCAAGAGTTACAAGTGTAAAGGTATCTATTACTTCAGTATACGGTGCTACAACATCAATTATTGTTGGTGATGCTACTGATCCAGACGCACTAGTAACTGCTGATGAAGTAGATCCACAAACACTTGGCATTTATCAGATTGATTTAATGCATCTTTATGTAAACAGTACTCAAACTATTGCAGCAGTATCAAACGCAGGCAGTGGCGCAGGGCATGTAATGTTAACATATATTGTAGACTAATACACGCTTTTTAATTAAAAAAGCATAAATAAAAGTAAGCGCATTAGGCGCAGAACCATACTTAGGAGAATTATTATGGCTTTAACAACAGCAGCAAAAGGTCAAGCAGGTAACGGACTTGGCGGACGCACACAAATCGTATCAGCACCAGTAGCTGACCAAGCAGAATATGATGCAATCATTGAAGGCTTTGGCGCAACAGGTACAGTAGCAGGCGCAGACGGCGCACACGGTGGAACAGTACACTTTGCAATCCAGCAGACAGCTGACGTTGCAGGCACAGTAGCTGGTATCACAGTAACAGCAGTTTGTGACTTCAAAGATAACGTATAATACGTAATTTGTAATACAATTAAAATAGGCGCCTAGTGCGTCTATTTTTTTGACTAAATATTAGTACGTTCAGCCCAATGGGCCGGAAGTAGCATAAGCGAAGGAACGCACTTTAACTGTAAAAAGGAGAAGTGTTATGAATAATTACACGCTTTGGCGATTTAAACAACTCATTAAACAACGTCATATAAAAAAAGTTAACTTTTTTTTAAAAAAAAGGTTGACATGTGTATGTAATTGCGCTATATTAAAGACATAAGTTAGGAGATATCCTAAGTTAGATAGTGCAAGGAACGGCGTTTACAGAGACGTAACTTGGCTAGTAGCTGTAGTGGCTGAGCATGACTGTGGAGACACAGAGATGTTATTTCGGAAGTAACTGTCCGATGCTAGGCTATGCTGGTGACACAGAGCATGATCTGTACTGGCATTTGGAGGTGATCATTAAGTCCTCCCTATCACCTTTATAACTTGACAGTAATAGGATTACAGTCAGACCAGTATTAGAAAAGAACTTGACTGGAAATAAGAAATACATATACAAGAATACAACAAACCCACCAATGGTGGGTTTTGTTTTTTAATAAATACAAACATAAGTGATACTTATCGACAGCAACCTTAGGTTGACTGACAGTGGAAACACTGAACGGAGTACAAAATGGCAGTAACACAGAACCTGAAGGGCACAAGCTACCCTTCTTTTAAAATTCAGAAGGCTGGACCTACCTTATACCAAGGGTCAATTACCCCCGCAGTATCAGCAGTTAACGGAGACATGTATTTACAACATGGCAATGAAGGCTCAGTGTGGGTATATAATAACGAATGGACTAAAATTGAAACCGATATCAATGATGCGATTGATAACTTTACTGTTTACAACAGCACAATGGCATCAAGTAAAAATGTTAGTCATGTATTGTGGGGAGAAACTACTGATGGTAATGAAACAGAATTATCTCCCAGTTCAAGTTTTGGCATAGATACAACCGCAACTACAATTGATAGTATATCAGCAACTATAGACCAAGGGTCAGCAGTTGGACAGATTCATATACCAACTGATACTGCTGGTTTAGTAGAGGCTCGCTTTATTGCTAGAGATGCAGATAACAGTGACCATGCAGGATATGTTATACGTGGAGTAATTACCAATGATAGTGGAAGCACAACACTACTAACTAATCCAGTGGAAGAAATTATTGGCGAGAGTGTCAATTCTTGGTATGCACTAATAGCGGCAGACGATGCAACTGATTGTTTAAGTATTAGAGTAAGTGGCGAAAATGGTAAAACTATTAAATGGACAGCATTTGTAAACTTAACATTGGTCACAAAGACTTGATAAATACTCCTAGTAGAGGAGAGAAACTATGAATACAAATAGTATTTGGTGGACAGCACCAGAGTACTTTAGCAGATGGAGACTATTCCCAAGAGCATTTATTACAATGTACATTTACCTACTGTATAAAACAGTGATTTGGTTCCAAGAACTACCAGCACCAACAATGGAACAGGCTGGACTAGTAAGTGTAATTGTAGGAGCAGGCGCCGCTTGGTTTGGATTGTATGTTAACAGTACCAGCAGTAAATTTAGTGGTGTACAAGTAGACACTACACAAAAAGGTAGTATGCCAACTCAAAGCAGTAGCGCATCAGTAACACCAGTTGAGGCTGAAGCTGACGATGAGCCAGTAATTATTAGACGACAAAGGTCATAAAATGCATTATATACGATTATTAACAAGCGAAGAATTAGAAGAAACACAAATGGTATCTTGGTACAACACTGTAATGCGGTTTGCACCAGTTAACACTGTAATGGTTGATGATGATAATTCACTTGATGACATGATCGAAGTAGAAGAAGAAGTAGGGGATGAAGGCTTCCCCTACGTCTATATTGTGGAACTACGCAGAGACTTAATCGCACGTGAAGCAGAATTTATTGTAAGTGCATGGGACATGCGCTATGATAATGATTATGAAATAGAAACAAGTAATCTGTATCGCCCAGATGCAGATATTCAGCACCCATTTGATATCGAAATGGAAGATGAAATACACCAAAGTATACAACTTGAAGCTGCTAAGTTTTTGCATAACCGTTGGGTAGAAGCAAAGAACTTGGACGGGTGGCGTTATGGTACACGTCTTAATATACAAGAAAAAAGTCATCCAGCAATGCGTGATTGGGATAATTTAAGCGAAGCATATCGCAAATACCCAACAATGACTAAAACTGAAGCTTTAGATTTTTATACAAAATATAGACATCTGTTCAATTAAGTGTTGACAAGCAAGACGTCTTACTGTATACTGTAGGTAACAATACAGAAAACAGGAGTTTTTATGAAAAATATTCAGTCACTTCCCGAACTTTTTAAAAGAGATACCAAAGGCAAAGTACGTACTTGGACTATTCAATATGGATGGGACGATGATAATACTGCTGGCATTAGAGCTATATCAGGACTAGTTGATGGTAAAAAAATTACTAGTGTTTGGAACATAAGTGAAGCCAAAAATGTAGGCCGTAGTAACGCTACCACTGCTAAGAGCCAAGCTGAGTTTGAAGCACAAGCTGATCATACTAAAAAGAAGGGTGCTGGTTTTTTTCAAGATATCAATTTAATTGATACGTTTGCACATTTTAAACCTATGTTAGCACATGACTTTGCTAAAAAGCCTGTTACTTCAGGTTATACACAGCCCAAGTTGGATGGTATTAGATGTATAGCTAGTGCAGATGGTTTATACAGTAGAAGCTTCAAAGAGATTGTTGCAGTTCCGCATATTGCAGAGGCACTGGAAGAATTTTGTGAAAAGTTTCCAGGCATTACACTGGATGGAGAACTTTACAATCACGAACTAAAGTCAGACTTCCAAAAAATTACAAGTCTAGTTAGAAAGACTGCTAATATAACTGAAGAAGCATTTGCAGAATCTAAAGAATTAGTGCAGTATCATGTTTATGATTGTTTTGATGCAAACAATCCTGATATGCCATTTATAGAAAGATATGAATTCTTAAAAATGTTTTTACCCACTGGCGTTTCAATTAAACTTGTTGATACACATGATGCAAGTACACCAGCTGATATAGATGAGCTGTATGGTATGTATACTTCAGATGGATACGAAGGCCAGATGATTAGACAGAATACTGCTTACGAAGGTAAAAGAAGTAACAACCTTTTGAAAAGAAAAGAGTTTATCACTGAAGAATATAAGGTGATTGCGGTACACGAAGGGCAGGGAGCATGGACTGGATATGCTAAAAGACTAACACTTGAATTACCAGATGGTAGAACATTTAGCTCAGGCATCAGAGGATCACAAGCAAAACTAAAAGAGCTATTAGATAATCCTAATATTGATTGGGCTACATGTAGATACTTTGAACTTTCAAATGATGGTGTTCCACGTTTTCCTGTAGTGATTGATTATGGTGTTGGAAAAAGGCAAGATTAATATAACTTTTTACTTGACAAGTAAGACGTCTTACTGTATACTAGTGGTATATTAATTGAAAGGCTATACACTATGAAAACATTTACATTTGAAAATCATTTAGGTGAAACGTTTACTGCAAAAGCAGAAAAAGGTTTAGACATAATGGAACAGGCTAATGAGGCTATATTGTGGAAGAATTGGTCTGATGGAATGTGGAATCAAGTGAGCGAAACAAAATTTGTTTGGGTATTGGGTAATTTCTTTGATTAATCAAAACATACAACGTGTCGGGTTTGCATGTAAGTATATGCATCCCGATCAGACACAAAAGCCAAAAATACTTAAAGAGGTGCAGGGCCAATACAGTGAACGTAGTACAACTATCACATGGCTCAACAACCAAAAACAATCCGTTGCTGAAGACAAGCTGTGGTTTTGTTTAGACACTAATTGGCAAAATGCATATCGTCTTATTGAATATGTGGGCAACTTACCATACAATCAACGAATGGTAAGGTTAGGCAGTAATATGATGCCTGCTTATACACACACAGACTGGGCTTGGTTCTACAAACAAAGTGATGTACGAGATGCTGCAGCCAAAGGCTGGGCACAAGTAGGAGAACTGGCACGTAAACTAGATGTGCGTGTTAGTATGCATCCTGGTCAGTTTACAGTATTGGCAAGTGACAATCCAGAAATAGTAAATAGAAGTATAGAGGAGTTCGAGTATCATGCGGATATCATCAGGTGGATGGGTTACGGTCAAAAGTGGCAAGACTTCAAATGTAACGTCCACATCTCAGGCAGACAAGGTCCAGCCGGTATCAAAGCCGTCCTTCCAAGACTGTCTACAGAAGCACGAAACTGTATTACTATTGAAAACGACGAAAACTCCTGGGGGCTCGAAGCTAGCCTAGAACTAGAAAAAGATGTTGCACTGGTGTTAGATATACATCATCATTGGTGCCATAGTGGAGGAGAATATATTGACAGAACTGACGATCGTTGTAAACGTATTATTGACAGTTGGCGTGGCGTACGTCCTAGTATGCACTACAGTGTCAGTCGTGAAGACTTGCTTGTTGATCATAGAGTCGATCAAAGACCCAACTTCCAACGACTATTAGAACAAGGCTTTAAGAAAGCAAAGTTACGTGCCCATAGTGATTATATGTGGAATACGGCAGTTAATGAATGGGCTAGTACGTTTCGCAAGGACTTTGATATTATGGTAGAAGCAAAATGCAAAAACTTGGCAAGTATTCCGTTTGAAGAAAGTATGTAATGATAGATAGAATTACTCCAGAACAATTAGCAGATCTAGCGATGCATATTGATGAAGTAGATCCTATTGATTGGGGGATGTTGAGTATAAAAGAAGAAGATGCATTTTTAATGATGGCACAGCAAGTATTAGAAACACTGAGAGATACTGACGATGAAAAGCAATTAATAGTTGCCGCCGCAAGTTTAACAAAACTAACTGTAGAAAACTTTATACTTAATACCCAACTATACCAAAAAACAAGTCTGAGTCCTGATAAGCATAAATAATAGCAACAGGGGATTTTGATATGGCAAAACAAGATTTAAATTTAGGATCCACACCTAATGATGGTACAGGTGATCCGCTCCGTGATGCAATGGACAAAGTTAATGATAACTTTCTTGAAGTTTATAATGCATTAGGCGGAAACACACCAACTACTATTGTCAATAGTGGACAACTAGAACTAACAGGTTCTAACAAAATTACATTTTTATACTCAGACCTAGCATCATTACCATCAGCATCAAGCTATCATGGTATGTTTGCTCATGTACATGCTACCGGCGGAGCGTACTATTCTCATGCAGGAAGCTGGTTGGAATTAGCAAATAAGTCAGCAATGGATGCACTTACTACCAGTAGTTTAACTGATGTAAGTAGTACAGCACCAAGTACTGGACAAGTTTTAAAATGGGACGGTTCAGAATGGGCACCAGCAGCAGATAGCGCAGGTAGTTCACTTGGAGCAGATTCAATTACAGCAAATATGATTGCTGAAAATGTTGTGACAACTAGAGAAATTGCAGCAAACACAGTTGCCGTAGGCGATTTGGCTACAGATATTAGCATAGACTTTTTAGCAGACGTAGACACTACCACTGTTGCCCCTACAGATGGTCAAGCTCTTGTTTGGGATAATGCAAATAGTATTTGGGAACCAGGCACTATATCAAGTGGTAGTAGTTATACCAACAGTGATGTTGACACACATTTAAACATAAGTGGTGCAACAAGCGGACAAATATTAAGTTGGAATGGAACTGACTATGCATGGGTAGCAGACCAAACTGGCGGTGGCGGTGGCGGAACACCTGGTGGCGCAGACACACAAGTACAATACAACAACAGTGGAGCATTTGGTGCTGAAGCTGATTTCACATATAATGCTAGTACTAATACACTAACAGTACCCAATTTAGTTGTTACTAATATTACTGCTAATGGCGCAGGCACACAAACAATTAGTGCTGGTGCTAATATTGAACTAGATGCAACAAACCGTGTACTAGTTACAGACACACCATTTAGATTAGCAAGTTTTACAACAACTACACGTAATGCTATTGCTAGTCCTGTAAATGGTGATATGATTTACAATACTACAACTAACCAATTGGAAAGTTATGAAAACGGTGCTTGGGTAGCAACAGCCGGAACCTCTGGTGGTGGTGCAACTTCTATGAATACTGCTGGTAATACTGGAACAGGTAGTGTAACCTTTGCAAGTGAAACACTAACAGTAACTGGTACAACAGGACAAATTGATGTAGATGCTGCAGGCTTTGCTTTAAGTTTAAGTTTAGATACAGACTTAACTGGTTTAACAACTATTAACACACATACTATACCAAGTGGCACAGGAACATTAGCATTAACAACTGACTACGCAGACGGCATTAATGTAAGTGATGAAAGTTCAGACACAACTTGTTTTCCAATGTTTGGAACAGGAGCAACAGGTGCTTTAACAGTTAAAACAGATCAAAGTGCATACACATATAATGCTAGTACTGAAACACTATCAGTAACTAATTTTGTTGGAGATGGTAGTGGGCTTACTAACTTACCAGATAATACCCCAACATTTGCTGTTACAGCGCCTGACAGTGGGCGTTATCAGTTTAATGGTGCAGGTACTGATGGTGATGACAATGCAACATTATATCTATATCGTGGATTTACATACAAATTTGCAGTTAATAGTCCAGGACATCCTTTTCATATTCAAACATCAAGTGGTGCGTATAATGCCAGTAACTTGTATACTGATAATGTAACAAACCCAGGAACACAGAGTGGTACTATTACTTGGACTGTGCAAATGGATGCGCCAAGTACATTGTATTATGTATGTCAATATCACAGCGCAATGGCTGGCACAATTAACATCGTTTAAGGAAATATAATGAGTGAAAAAGAGTATATCGTAATATTAAACACTGGTGTTGATTATGAAGCATTTAATGCTGAAATGATTGACGAAACTGGTTCTGGAAATATTCCAGAACGTAGTGTGCCAATAGCCAATGCACGGCCTGGGTCACAACGTATGACTCATTATTCACTAACTGACGAAGAAGCGCAAGAACTTTTGCAAGACGATCGTGTATTGGATGTTGAAATACCTGTTGCTGATAATCCTGATATTATTATTGGACTTAATGCTACTCAAACTGGAGACTTTACCAAGACAACTTCAGACAGTGGCAATTATGTTAATTGGGGGTTAGCTCGATGTTCACGTAGTACAAATGATTACGGAACAACAACAACAATAAGTGGAGATTATGAATATAATTTAGATGGTATGGGAGTTGATGTAGTAATACAGGACACTGGAATACAATCAGATCATCCTGACTTTATAATGGCGGATACTAGCGAATACGTTAGCTCAACACTTGCAGCCGACAGTACAAATGGTGCAGTGTTTGATAGAGAAGTCACAGTTCACGGATTAAAAATTGTTGTAGCAGGTGCAGTGGGTGGGCAATTAGCAGTACCAGATAGTTGGGCTAATAAAATTGCACAAACTGTTAAATTATTAATTGACCCTACCGATACACTTATTAGTTTACCATTACAAAAAAGACTTATTGCAACCCTAAGGGGCGATGCTGGTACATTCCACGCAGGTTTGCCAACAGCGCAACGTATTGGCTACGGTAGTGGTGCAGATTATACTCCAAACTGGTTAACAGATGCTGGAGCAGCACAGTATACTGGTCATCAAACATTTCTAGATTCACATATGACTAACGATATGGTATGGTATAGAAATAGTAGCGCGGCTGATCCAGCTAATATACCTAGTGATAGTGAAATAGAAGAAGTTATGGAACACTTGTTTCATACAATACATTTATTTGGATTGCCCGGAGCAACACCAGGCAGTGCAACAGCATTAAACTGGGTCGCAACAAATTACGGAGATGATAGTTGGAAAACAACTGAACTACATCTAGCAATGAAAGAAGCAATTGATGCAGGTAAATTTGACCCCTCAGGATATGGTCCAAATTGGAACACAGTAGCAGACGATGCTGAAATAGCATACAAGGAATATATGTATTTGCTTAACTGGGGCATGTGGAGTATGAGTGAGTTTTGGGATGGTGAAAGCCTTGCTCCAGAATGGTCAGACGATCTGCGTACACCCGACGGTATTAGAGTAAACAACCCGCTAGGGTGGAGATTGTTTAAGAATTACTTTAAACCAGTTCTTACACGCCCATCTTTTCAAAGACTAAAAAGTATTTTTCAAGGTGCTGGGGTTGGTGATCCAATGTACTCAGCAAGTGCAGGGTTTCAAAGAGTTCAAAATATAGATTGGTATGGTGAAAGTGGATTAAGCGGATCACAAAACGCAAATCACAACAGAGATTTTCATGGACACGGAACACATTGCGCCGGAATAGCTGCAGGAAATACTTATGGCTGGGCTAAGGGTTCAAGAATATATAGTGTAAAAGTTAGCGGACTAGAAGGCACAGGCGACAGCGGAACTGGAATTAGTATAAGTGATTGTTTTGATGTAATTAAAGAATGGCATAACAATAAACCCATAGACCCACAAACCGGATTAAAACGACCAACCGTTGTTAACATGAGTTGGGGTAGTAATTCAATAAATGAGTATGAACCATATGATGGGTATTATAGAGGTACACAATGGACATACGACAATAATAATGCTGGTGTCGGTTTAAATCTTGCAAGTTCATCAACCATGCAACAGCGAACTGGACTTCCATTATGGAACTATTATAGCGGTGGAAACCGGCGTAGGCTATTAGCTAGATCCACATCACTAGATACTGATGTAGAAGAATTATTAGCAGCTGGCGTACATGTATGTATTGCTAGTGGCAACAGTAACTTATTAATTGACGATGTAGGTGGTGCTGATTATGATAACCGATATCGTGTAAACCCATTTGGTACTCCAGGCGGATACATTTATTATAACCGCGGTGGTAGTCCTTTTAGTGCTGATGCATTTATGGTTGGTAACGCAGATAGCACAACAAACTCCAATGACGATAAAGAACAACGTTCATCCAGCAGTTGTTTTGGTCCAGGCATTAGTGTTTGGGCACCCGGTACAAATATTATGAGTACAACTAGCACTACCAATGAATTTAATGACGGCAGTTATCCTGGCGATAGTAATTTTAAAATTTGTAATATTAGCGGAACTAGTATGGCAAGCCCACAAGTTTGTGGTGTAGGTGCATTAATATTACAAGCTAATCCACACATGACACCTGCTCAACTCAAAGCATTTATTGAAGGACAGGCGCCCACAAATAAACTTAGAGACTCTGCAACATATGCTAGTTGGACCATTAATGATAGTGATTATCGATCCAGTACCACTGCTAGATACTGTAATGGTGCTAATCGTTATCTTTATAATCCGTTTGTTGGTGCATCAAAATACACAATAACAAATACCTAATCCCACTAAACACATTATATAGGAGGCTGCTATCAAAATAGGAACTATATTTTCTGAGGCTATTGCGGATATTGTGTCCGGCAAAGTCGATCCCACAAAAGTAATAATGATATTTGATTATTCAGGTTACAATTATGAACACAGTGACGATTGGGAAGAGTGTTGGAGTTATAACAGCCAACCCAGTGGACACTGGTACAACTTAGACAAAGACAGTGTTTGGAAAACTATTGACGAATTAATGTTTGATAGAAAAATACATCGTTATGAATGTATGCAACCAGCCTGGCGCTTTCCTTGGATGGAAATGGTAATACCCAACGACTATCTTGATGATATTCCGCAGTTGCGTGACTTATGGGAAGATTACCAAGTATTAGCTAAATTAGCTACTCCATATAATACATAAATACTATTACCCAATAGGGTTTATGGGGATACAACCCCGTAGCGGCTGGAACCCGCATAGGACTTCAATAGGAGAAAACAAATGGGAAGACCAATTAACAAAAGATTTTTCGGTGCAGACGGAATCGACGTTGTATATCACAACGGAACATCAGCAGGCGCTGGATATATTAAAAAACAAACAGGAAGCAAGACTTTCTTATGTGATGGTAATACAACACAAGCAGAATGTACACTTGTAACAGATGCAGCGGCAAATGCTGCAGGTGAAGTAAGTATTGCAGTACCAGGAGCGTCAGGCAAATTTGTTGCTAAAATTACTGGACACAAAATTGTGGATCAAGACGGTACAGTATACACTTGGAACGGTACAGGAACAGGTGTAGACGTAGACTTAACACCATAATACTATAATTGTATTAAAACACTAGGCCCTTTGCTAATAGATAAATACATCTATATAGTAAAGGGTTTTTCATTATGAAAGCACAAGAAATTCACGAAGGGGTAAACTACCACCTAGAGAAAAAGATCCCTCTGCACGAAAGTGTATATCGTCTTGGTAGTGATGAATATTTTAATATGTTTACAGAAGCACGTAAACTTTATACTGAAGGCAAACTAAAAAGTTTGCACTGGTTTGACGAAGAAATACTACGTGATACACAATTGGGTGAATGGGTTAATGTTAAAGGCATTGGCCGTGTACCACTAGACATGATTATTGACGAGGACAATCATGCAATTGCAGAAGCAGAATATCAAGGCAAGAAAGTAGAACTAAGCAAGCCAAAACGTGGCGGCAGTAAAAAATTCTATGTGTACACAAAAAATAAAAAAGGTAATGTTATTAAAGTATCATTTGGTGCTGCTGGTGGTGGTGGCAATCTTGCAGTTAAACTTAAAGATCCAAAAGCACGTAAAGCATTTGCTGATAGACACAATTGTGAGCAAAAAAATGATAAAACAAAACCAGGATATTGGAGTTGTAGACTTCCACGTTATGCTAAGAGTTTAGGATTAAGTGGAGGTGGCACTTGGTGGTAGACCCTTATAGTGATACTAATAAGGAGAGTGACACATTCATACGGACTTTTGGATGTGATTTAGACGAAAGAGAGTTAGTTTGGCACAGAGACAGAGCAAACAGACTAATTAAAGTAAAAAATGGAATTGGATGGCAGCTACAAATGGATAATGAATTACCACAAGAGTTGTTGCCCCACCACATGTATTATATAGAGGCTAAAAGACACCACAGACTTATTAAAGGTAGTGGAAACTTAGTTATAGAGATAAAGGAAGAGTGAAATGAGTAAAGTAACACCATTTGCATACAGAGTAAAGAGTATGGTAAAAATTATTGACGGTGATACTTTCGATT
>Ga0206677_10001232_pt1 | contig 23828 bp, 13 predicted proteins | sample M130m12015metaG_FD_155475 | JGI IMG/M metagenome (GOLD analysis project Ga0206677, IMG submission 155475) | Ammonia-oxidizing marine archaeal communities from Monterey Bay, California, United States - M1 30m 12015 | ecosystem: Environmental > Aquatic > Marine > Intertidal zone | place: USA...
TATCAAGCTCGCCCAATTCACCCTGCCCGTCGGGCCGATGAGGGTTAACCTAGTAGACGACGCTATGCATGTAGAGCCGAAGATAGAGAGCTGACGGACGGGGGTTCAATTCCCCCCGCCTCCACCAATTCAACAGTCAATAACATCTAATAAGAGTTAAAAAGTTAATAAATTCAATATATTAGTTTATTTTGATGTCTAGCAAGAACTAAGGACGCCCAATAAAAATTAGCTCGTTATGTCCAATAGGTAGTACGATACAGGCTCAAGCCAGATTCGTATTGGACAACGACCATGCCAAAAACAATCACCCCGCTCACCAAGACCCAAATAGAGTCAGCCAAGCCGCAAGCCAACCTCTATGAACTTAGCGACGGCAACGGCCTTGCCCTAGCCATCACCCCTTCCAACTCCAAAATTTGGCGGCACAAATACACTCTGCCCTTCTCCACAAAACGCAGAACAATAACCTACGGCCCCTACCCTGCAATCACGCTTATCGATGCGCGCAGGCAACGAGACAATGACAAAGCGCTACTCGCCAAAGGTATCGACCCCTTCACGAGTAAAGAGCTTTTACACGCCGAACAAGCGTCAGCTCGCGAGAATACGTTTAAATCAGTCGCGTCACGTTGGCTGGAGGTTAAACGGTCGGAGGTCGTCGAGGACACAGCGTTGAGTATCTGGCGCAGCCTTGAGCTCTATGTCTTTCCCGTTATAGGAAGCCGGCCGATTCACGAACTCACAGCACCAATGGTCATAAATGCCCTAAAGCCACTCGAAGCCAAAGGCACACTTGAAACTGTCAAACGAATAAACCAACGCATCAACGAAATAATGGTCTGGAGCGTCAACACCGGATTGGTTGCTGCCAACCCGCTGGCAGGAATCCAAAACGCATTTCGTAAACCTTTAAAGGCAAATCTACCCTCTCTCCCCCCCTCCGAATTACCCACGCTACTCCACCATATATCAACTGCGAAAATGAAAACCGTGACTCGCCGCCTGATTTACTGGCTTCTGCATACGATGGTTAGGCCCAGCGAGGCAGCGGGGACAGCCTGGCATGAAATTGATTTTGATAAACGTATTTGGACTATCCCAGGGGAGCGGATGAAGCGACGAAAGCCGCATTCAGTTCCACTGTCTAATCAATCAATTAGTATTCTCAGCAGCATGAGAGCAATCTCTGGCGACAAGATATACGTCTTTCCCAGCGACATTCATCCCTCGAAATCCATTCATCCACAAACTGCTAACGCCGCCCTCAAGCGACTCGGATACGGTGGCCGGTTAGTGGCACATGGCCTACGCTCTATCGCAAGCACGTTCTTGAATGAATCAGGGCAAAATCGTGACCTTATCGAGTCTGCACTGGCACATGCAGACCATGACAGCGTAAGGGCTGCTTATAATCGTGCAGATTATCTCGCACAGCGGCGAGCGCTAATGGAATTCTGGAGCAAGCACATCGATAAGGCCAAAGCAGAAAAAGAAGGAAGTCTCTATGAATGAGCCGCTTACCTCTCAACAAGTTGAACAGATAAAAGTCGAAATCCAAACGCATTTTGGCACGTTACTGTCTGGGCTAATCGATAAAGAAGACATCGTCAATCTTGCCGAGCCATACGCAATAAACTTGTTCACTCGCTTAACGAATAGCAATCAACCAATAGTTCACAGCACGTCTATTTTGCATACTAAATTTGACCCTAGCCTTCAGCGTTGGATAGAGGAAACTTACGCACAACAGCCCGAAGAAGTACTTTGTGACGTGCTTTCAAAATCGAGCGAAGTGCTTCTTGAGTGGCATATAGCAACTAAGGTTGCAGCGCGCTTCGTTGAAAATGAACTAACAATGCCAAAATTACTTCAGTCATTTACTTCGGACGTATTACTCGCAAAGCAAACCATGCCTACCAGTCGAACCAGCACCTCCAAGACAGTTCGTAGAGATGATGCAATTTTTTCATGCTTACATTGGCTTACAACAGATAGTACCTATGGCATTCGAAAAACACTGAACATCACCTCTCCTATCGCCGTTTATTCTAATAGCGATTCTGCTACCAACGCGCCCACAGCCGTGACGCTGATTTGCGAAGCAATCAACGATTCTAAGTTCAAAAAGGCAACGGGGCATAAACTTTATTTGGAGCCAGGCGTCGTAACAAATGCTTATAAATTAAGATGTTAGGCTGGGGTAGGTCTTAGAGATTAATCGCGACCCTATTTTGAATTTAAAGCCTGCCGCATTCTCTTGAAAAACCAACTCAAGAGAATTACTCATGACTACAAGCGTCTCACTCCGCATACTGCGTAAACCTCAAGCCATGGAAGCCCTCGGACTTCCTCTCAGTACGTTCAATCTTCGCGTCAAGCAACGGCTCGTCACCGCACCAGTCTCTCTCGGGAGCAGGTCTGTAGGGTGGCCTTCAACAGACATCGAAGCACTTGTGCAAGCGATATGCAAAGGCGCCTCACACTCTCAAATTACTGCGCTCGTCAATACGCTGGAACTCGAACGTAAAACCAATCTATCTCCTCACTTACCACTTTTGTAATGCAAGCGTTCACTATCTCTGTAAATACTGCACCTACTAGGCTCACGCCTTTAGACATCAGCACCCGCTTTTTAACCCCTGATTTCGACTCAACTCTGGCTGGTAGAGCCACATCAGAAGGGCGCTACAGACAACTATGGGGCTCAGCTTTTCACCGACTTGTTAATAATATCTTAGTGTCTGTGCGCTGCGTCATGCCTCAATGTAAAGAAAGATTAGGCAGCATCTCATGACAAGGTCGGTGATTAAGAACGAGTACTACATCAGATTCGGAGAAATCTATCGCGTCAATTCTAACAACAGAAAAAACTTGCGAACCGACATTCTGAAACCGCTCATCGATTCCCTAGAGCTGATGCTAGCGAAGTATTGCCGTGTCCATATACTCCGATTCGATTTACACCTAACTGAATTCACCAGCGATAACCGAATAATGTCTACTTTGCAGCGCCGATTATTCAAACGAATTCGTACCAAATATAAAGTCCAAAACATTGGGTTCGTTTGGGTGCGTGAAAAGGAAAAAGCTAAGGCGCAGCACTATCACTGCGCGATATATCTTAATGGCAATAAAATCAGGCACCCCGGTCTGATTCAACATTGGATTAAAGAAATTTGGAGTCAGCTAGAAGGGAGCTCGAACCACTGGGCTGGCTATCACAACATTAATCGCGGAGATATGGAGGCAATACAAAATGCTATTTATCACATTAGCTATTTAGCCAAAACTAGAGGCAAGGGTTACCGACCAACACAAACAAAGGATTACGGCTGGGCAAGGAATATTTGCGCAGCTGTAAGCACAGAAACAACACCTCGGAAATCAAAATAATGAGTAATAGCCCAATCGTCGGGAAGCCCCTAATCGTTCTTAATCAGGAGCAAGTCAGCCGAGTCGAAGAACTGGCATCAGTGCTAACCAAAAGCCAGATTGCAGACTACATAGGCGTCTGCACGAATACTTTCAGAGCAATCGAAGAACGCCAACCAGAGGTCGCTCGGGCGTTCAATACTGGTAAGGCCCAAGCGATAGCTAACGTGGCGACAAATCTAATAGCCCAAGCTGAAGCAGGGAATGTAACAGCCGCAATGTTCTATCTGCGGACTCAGGCAGGCTGGGCGGACCAATTTAACTCAAAATGCACGCCAGCCGGTCATCGTATTGAAATAATCAGAGCAACAAGGCCATAAATATTAGAATTTTGTTGCTATTTATTAATATGGCCCTAACTATGCAAAATTAGATTTATTATCTTGGTAAGAATAGCTTCATGAGCAATATAAATGGCACTTCTGATTCCGAAACCCTCACTGGGACAGGTGATGGTGACAGGATTAAGACACTTGGTGGTAGCGATACAGTTTATGGCGGTGATGGTGATGATGAGATTAATGGTTGGTGGAAGGACGAAGCAGCGGGAATATACTCATACAGTACTGCGTCTAGAAATTCACTTGCTCCCTTAACTATATATGGAGAAGGCGGGAACGATTTTATTGTCGGGGGAAATGGCAACGACACACTGCTTGGAGGCTTAGGTAATGACAGACTTTATGGTAATGAAGGAAATAACATCTTACGAGGCGGAGATGGCGATGATTATATTTACACCTACACTTATTCTGGAACAAACGAACTTTATGGTGATGCGGGTGACGACAAGCTCTATGGCGGAACAGGTAACGATGTCTTAGATGGTGGCGTTGGTGACGACAAGCTCAATGGTTATGAGGGCGATGACAGTCTCAGCGGAGGAGATGGAGACGATTACCTCAGCGGCTATGAAGGCGACGACACACTGCTTGGAGGCTTAGGGAATGACAGACTTTATGGTAATGAAGGAAATAACATCTTACGAGGGGGAGATGGCGACGATTATATTTCCACCTACACGTATTCTGGAACAAACGAACTGTACGGAGATGGCGGAAATGACACCATTCTCGGTGGAACAGGAATTGATGTATTAGATGGTGGTATTGGTGACGACACGCTCTATGGTTATGAGGGCGATGATAGTCTCAGTGGGGGAGATGGCGACGATTACATCGACGGCTATGAGGGAAACGACACGCTGACTGGCGGATTAGGCAACGACACACTCTATGGCAGCGAGGGAAATAACATCTTACGAGGAGGAGATGGCGACGATTTGATTTCCACCTACACTTATTCTGGAACAAACGAACTTTACGGAGATGGCGGAAATGACACCATTCGTGGTGGAACAGGCAATGATGCATTAGATGGTGGTATTGGTGACGACACGCTCTATGGTTATGAGGGCGATGACAGTCTCAGCGGAGGAGATGGAGACGATGAGCTCTTTGGCGGAACAGGTAATGATGTCTTAGATGGCGGTATTGGTGACGACCAGCTCTATGGCGGCGCGGGAGACGATACATTAACTGGCGGCGCAGGCTATGACGAACTTAACGGAGGTGCGGGAGACGATACTTATTATGTTACTGACTTAGAGGACTATATTTATGACTCCTCAGGTTCAGATACAGCAATAGTCTCAGTCTCTTTCGCTAAAATTCCTTCCTCGATAGAAACCGTAACCTACATAAATGGCGCAATAGCTTTACCCTATTGGATTAGCGCGCTTGTGTCAGATGAAGGGAACGGCTCTTATTTCAAAAATCTACTAGGCTCCACGAATGCATTCACTTACAGCTTCCCCAGCTCTTTACCTTCCTATGACACAAGCGATGAACACGCCACCGGTTACACAGAGTTAAATAGCGGGCAAAAATACAATGCAATCACTCTGCTTAACACTCTGGAAAATTTTATTGACGTGAGTGTTTCCCTGAGTCTTGAGCATGATAGACAGAATAATATTGCTATCGCGCTAAATGACCAAGAAGGAAGCAGTGGATATGCCTTTTATCCCTCGGCTACCTCATTGGGTAGTGATATTTTATTAAACAATAAGTCTTATAATTCAACTCTTGCGCCAGGCACATTCGGCGCCTTCACCATAACCCATGAACTTGGCCACGCTCTCGGGCTAAAGCACCCGTTTGATGAGCCTGATGCTGGAGGTGAGATTGAAAAACCACCTTACCTCCAAGGCGACGAAGACCACGCCAGGTGGACAATGGTGGCATATAACAACACAGCTGATGAGGAAAAGCTCGAATTTAGTGAATTAGATATAGCTGCATTCCAATACATATATGGAGTGAGCACTACCGCTCGCACTGGAGATGACACCTATTATTACGATGCAACTTCTGCCAATTTCATTTGGGACGGTGGCGGAGAAGATACTCTAAGTGCTACGAATTCAAACGTACCTGTCACTATTTATTTGACACCGGGATACTGGGGCTATGGAGGAAGCGAAAAAGCTGAAACTATAACCACCGCCGGACAAATAACAGTCAACTTCGGCACGGTAATTGAAAAACTAACTGGTTCAGCCTATGCAGATACGCTGACCGGAAATGATACGGATAATACAATAACTGGCGGGTACGGGGACGATACTATTTATGGTGGAGCCGGGAACGATAGTCTAGATTATTATGCTAGGGCCGGTAATGATAAATTATATGGAGGGCTTGGAAACGACCAGTATTTCGTATCCGCATCAAGCGGCTCCGATACCTTCATCGAGTATTCGAATGAAGGTATCGATTCTGTTTACTCGGCTATTTCTTACTCTATCGAAAACATTTTAAATATCGAAAATCTCTTTTCCTTCAGTAATACTGAGGAAGGTATAGACCTGACTGGTAACTCATTAAACAATCAACTGGCGCCAAGTGATGGAAACTGTGTCCTTGACGGTGGCCTAGGGTCCGACACAGCTTGGTATGGCTGGGACTATGCATATGCCGATTGCTCCATCTACATTGAAAACGGTGACCTGAAAGTCAGAAAGGGAAATGGGTCAATCGATATATTGAAGAATATTGAATACATTAGCTTTTCTGATAAAAAAAATATTGATTTATCAACAGCCTCGATAACATCGCTTGATTCAACCTACTCTATCACCGCTGTATCTTCGACAGCTGATGAAGGAAAGGTCGCATTATTCAGGCTGGTCACTACTGGTGTCGCGGCTGGCACTTCCGTCGCTTACACCCTATCCGGTCTCTCGGCATCTGACCTTGTAAGTGGTCGGCTTACGGGTACAGCAGATATTGGTGCGACCGGGACTACATATATTAGTTTGGGGCTAGCTGCTGATGCTCTAATAGAAGGTTCAGAAACCCTCAGCATTACTCTAGATGAGTTCCCCGACAAAATTGCTTCATTGACCGTTAATGACACGTCACAGGGGCCCACCTATTCCATCACATCGGACGCAGACTCTTATAATGAAGGACAGATAGCGGTATTCAGTTTAGAAACTAGAAATCTAGATGTCGGCGACACTATAACTTACACCCTTTCTGGTATCTCAGAATCCGACCTTGTGAGCGGCTCGCTCACTGGCACAGTTCAGGTAGAGGCCATACCAAGTTTATATGTTGGAGAATTAGTGAATTCAGGCCCTCATAGTATTAGTGGGGCTTTATTTAGTGGTAGTTACTTTTATTACACAACAAAAATTAGTCTAACGTTAACTGCCGACTCTTTAACCGAAGGTGCTGAGACTCTCACGATTACTCTGGGTGACTCTCCTGACACAACAGCCTCATTAACAGTTAACGATACTTCGTTTTCATCCTACAAACTCAGCGCTGTCTACGACTCTCGAGATGAAGGCTCAACGGCCTTCTTTAGCTTAGTTGCTAATGGTATTAACGCAGGAACTTCCGTGGCTTATACGATTTCGGGAGTCTCTGCCTCTGATTTGGTAAATGGTTCGCTTAATAGAACTATAACAACTGCGGCTGCCGGAGAATCCAAATTAATTTCAATTCCAATCCGCAAAGACAATTTAACAGAAGGCACCGAGACTCTCACGATTACTCTAGATGATTCATCGAGCACAACAGCCTCGTTATCTGTTAATGACACATCAAAGGGAGCAACATACTCCATCACACCAAGTTCGGAGTCCTATGACGAAGGCCAGAGCGCATTATTCAACTTGGTCACTACTAATCTAGTCGCTGGCACTTCCGTCGCTTACACACTCTCTGGCGTTTCGGCATCTGACCTTGTAAGCAATTCGCTGACGGGAACAGCAACGGTGAGCGCCACTGGAACGACAGTAATTAGTTTGCCGCTAGCTGCTGATGCGCTAACCGAAGGTGATGAGACTCTAACGATTACTCTAGATGATTTGCCTAGTGTTACTGCAGCTAATGACGCTAGCGTCCTTGCGCATATTGTAGCTAAAGTTAACGCTGATGCGGCTTCTGCTGCGTCGGCTATAGCTGCTGCTGCAGACAGGGCGTATAACGCGGCCATTGCTTCGGGTATAGCTCAAGATGTCATCGACACGAACGCTGCCAAAATTACTGCAAACGCTGATGCTGTTTCATATGCAGAGCGTGCGTATGCAAGGGCCGTTGAGGCTGAGGCTGCGGCTGCGGCTGCGGCTGCGGCTAATGATTCAGCTACTGCTTCATTAACTGTTGTAGACACCTCAATTTCGTCATCCTACAGACTCAGCGCGGTCTACGACTCCCGAGATGAGGGCTCAACCGCCTACTTTAGTTTACGTGCTAGCGGTGTTGATGCAGGGACTGTCGTGGCTTATACGATTTCAGGAGTCTCTGCCTCTGACTTGGTAGGTGGGTCGCTTAGTGAAACCATCACAACTGCGGCTGCCGGAGAATCCAAATTAATTTCAATTCCAATCCGCAAAGACAATTTAACAGAAGGCACCGAGACTCTCACGATTACTCTAAATGATTCATCGAGCACAACAGCCTCGTTATCTGTTAATGACACATCAAAGGGAGCGACATACTCCATCACATCAGGCTCTGAGTCCTATGACGAGGGCCAGAGTGCATTATTCAGCTTGGTCACTACTCATCTAGTCGCGGGAACCTCCGTCGCTTACACACTCTCCGGCGTTTCAGCATCTGACCTTGTAAGCAATTCGCTGACGGGAACAGCAACGGTGAGTGCCACCGGAACGACAGTAATTAGTTTGCCGCTAGCTGCTGATGCGCTAACCGAAGGCGCTGAGAATCTCACGATTACCCTGGATGACTCTCCTGACATAGCTGCTTCATTAACTATTAATGACTCTTCAAAAACGCCAGTTGTTGAAGTCACCGAATACCGAACAACAATTCTTGCAGATAAAAATATATTAGGTCCGGACCCGGTTCTAATTAAAGGACTAACCGAAAATATAACTAAAACAGACGGCGTGATTACCGAACAGTTTTTCCTCTACGCCGGCGCGCGTTATGATTACAGTGATATAGATTCGTTAATTACTGTGGTCACTCGAAATGGCGAATTTACGAGTGAATTTTCACAGGAAATTGCAGATTATGCTGCGTCGTTTGAGAATGCGACTTACTCAGACATAGTGAAAATCGTTGGAAGTTCAGGTATCGATGGATGGCTTATAACGGTGGCTGGCGACGACGGGAATTATGTAGTTTAGGCGCCTGGCGGCTCCTAGATTTAAAATAAATTGATGTCCAACGGGATGTCCAATGGCAAATAGAATAAAGGATTTCGGCCAGTAAATGCGCACTTTATGGAGCAGGGTTCAATTCCCCCCGCCTCCACCAAATATAAGTCCACGCAAGTCCAACGAAGTCTTTAAAGCCCTGTTAATCAGGGCTTTTTTGGTTTTACTACTCCCTCGAAGTCCGTTAAACTCCTACTGAATCCACGTAATTTGGGGGTATCTTTGGGGGTACTTCCGGAAATTCTGTTTAGATACCCCCAATTCAAAGCTATGCAAAAGCTAACAGCCACAGCCGTGAAGCAAGCCAAGCCTAAAGCCAAACCATACAAGCTAGCCGATGGTGGCGGCCTCTATCTACACATGAAGACTGCAGGTAAATACTGGAGATACAAATACCGATTTGCCGGCAAAGAGAAACTACTAGCTTTGGGTACATATCCAGAAATAAGCCTAGCGGACGCGCGCAAACTACACCAGGCAGCGCGGGAAAACCTTGCTGACGGCAAAGACCCAAGCGCACACAAGAAAGCGACATCAGCGGCAACTCAGGCTGTGCTGGCAAATAGTTTTGAATTACTCGCAATCGAGTGGAGCAAAACGCGTAGCAAAAAGTCGGACAGCACAGAGAAGAGACAGAATGCTCTGCTGGAGAAGGATTTGCTCCCTCACCTCGGCAAACGCCCTATCGCTGATATCAAAGCACCCGAACTGCTAAAGACTCTGCGCAAAATCGAAAACAGAGGTGCAATAGAAACTGCCCATCGAGCTAAACGACTCGTAGGTCAAATTTTTCGTTATGCGGTGGCAACCGGCCGCGCCGAACGAGACCCTAGCGTTGACTTGAAAGACGCACTAACTCAACCCACGAAAACGCACTTTAAGTCTATTACTGAACCTGCAGAGGTAGGGCCTCTAATGGCTGCTATTACCAACTATCACGCTACTCCAGTCGTGATGGCAGCTTTAAGGCTTTCTCCCCTGCTCTTTTGCCGCCCGGGCGAGCTACGCCATCTAGAATGGTCAGAGGTGAATTTTTCCGAGACTAGGATCGAGCTGCCGGCGGCTAAAATGAAGATAAAGGAGCCGCACATAATCCCACTGGCTTCGCAAGCAGTAGAAATTTTAAAAGAGTTACAGCCCATTACTGGCAGAGGTAAATACGTCTTTCCTAGCGCACGAGGCGCCAGCCGCCCCTTATCAGAGAACGGAGTACGAACAGCACTGAGAACATTAGGGTATACGAATGACCAGATTAGTCCGCATGGTTTCAGGGCGATGGCGCGAACAATTCTAGATGAAGTACTTGATTTTCCGGTCGACTGGATCGAACACCAGCTGGCTCACTCGGTTAAGGACGCGAATGGGAGGGCGTATAACCGCACCAAGCATCTACCGCAACGTAAAAAAATGATGCAAACGTGGGCTGATTACTTGGACGGTTTATTAAACGGCAATAATAATATTGAGCATTTCAGGAGAAGTGGGCATGGGTAGAGGCGGAACGCGCGAAGGAGCAGGAAGAAAGCAGCTATTTACTTTCGAGATAAAACTGGCTTTAGCTAACGAGGTGACCTTAAGACAGCAAAAAACCCAAAGTTGTCTATCGCAAGCGCCTTAATTCAACTTGAAGAAGAGGGTTTAATAAAACCACAAACCAGAGCAAAATATCTTACTCCCAAGTACTTCAATGAAGAAATTCTTACAATCCTAGCAGAACAAAAAAGGACAGGAATACTATTAGCTTTACCTAAACTCTCTTCTGACAACCCCCTTTGATTTCTGGAATACTTTTCTGATTTCTGGAAGAGAATCAGATGGCGAGCTGTAGTTCTATAGTGTTTTGGCAACCGTCGAGGCACATTCAATGCTATACAAGTCTACTAGCACACAAGTAAATCTTGATCCCTTACTATCCTTGCCCGAAGTTTTATCAGTCATTGGTATCGCTCGGTCTACATGGTGGGCAGGCATAGCAGCAGGTAAGTTCCCCCCACCGATAAAATGCGGAAGACGCTCTTTCTGGCCACAAAGTGAAATTGCCGAATTTATTGAGAGTCTCAAGCGCGCGGGGGTGTCTCATGAACTTAAATAATCACGAAATGTGGCAACTATTCGATGAGCATGCTGGCGTACTTGAGCTTCGTGGTATCAGAAAGGGGCTGCCGACTAAGACCAAGACAATAAGCTGGCAAAAATTTCCAGAAGAGGTTTCTCTGCATCCAATGTTCGATGATTTTACGGATACGGCTCTAGCATGGGATGCCGCCGAGTATAATGTCTATGGGGTATTTAATGGTATCGCTGAGTACTTTTCAGTGTCTAATGTAAAAGATAATGATATAGAAGCCCGCAGATACATATTCATCGACATTGACAGAGCCGAGAAAGCTGACTGCCCTGCAACCGATGCTGAAGTCCAACACGCAATCGACTTGTCACAAAATATTCGGTGCTTTATGTCCGAATGCGGATGGATCGAACCTCTCGTTGTAATGTCTGGGAACGGTGTTCATTTGTACTATGAACTGAACTACGCCCCCAATACGCTAGAGCTGACCGAGCAAATACGGGCGCTGCTCCAATTACTTGGTGATAAGTTCGACAACAGGCACGTTAAAGTCGATCGCGGTGTCTACAATTCTAGCCGTATCACGAAAGTAATCGGTACTACTGCAAAAAAAGGCATTGAATCACCCGGTCGACCGTATCGGAAAGTTAGAATCCTTAATGCTGCTGGCTCATATGGCTCGCGAGTTCCTTGTTTTAATACCTTGCTCGACGCGACTCTAACCGCCTTAGGTTTTAATAAAGAGAGTGCAGATCGACCCATCACCAAATTAGCGACGAACAGCGAGAGCGCACTGTTAAAGTGCTCCAAACCAGCGCCATTGACCCCACGTGAAGTTGCAATCCTAAAAGACCAGCTTATTTACATCGATCCCGGTTGTGATTACGAGACGTGGCGCAACGTCGTGTTCGCGATCCTTTCGACAGGTTTAAGTGACGCTGAGGATATAGCAAGAGCATGGTCCGAGGGTTCACCGGAAAAATTCGATGAATCAGCTTTCTACACCCTGATCAATTCCTACATTGAAGGCCGCACCGGTCTAGATGGATCGATCACGCGCGGCACTATTTATCATCATGCGCGAGCTGGGGGCTGGAATGGCTAACGTGACGACTCTCCCAAATCACGCTTCGACAGCGGCAGTATCCGCCTTGGCTGCACTTCAGCAGGCATTTGCTATCTCCAGAATAGGCGGACAGCTTAGGCTCGTCGACAGGCAAGCTATACGAGAAGCGCAACAGGGTTCACCAACCGCAGCAGTACACTTTATTAAGAAACAAGACGGTGACTTAATCCTTAAACGGTTTATCGAGACCCTACCGATACCAGTCGCTAAACCCGCAGACGTAGTGAATAACTTTTGGTTGAGTCCAAATACTATCGAATATCACCGGTTAGCATTCCACCCCATACCGCAGCCGGCAGATACCTTAAATTTATGGGTTCCTCACACGGCAGTGCCTGCTCAGGGCGTTTGGACAGTTATCGAGAACTATCTACTGGAAGTGATTTGCGACGGCGATCTCGCGCTGTTTGATTACCTCATTAAATTCTTGGCCCATGCTCTGCAGCACCCAGAAGAAAAGCCCGGGATCATGATAGTACTCATAGGAGCCGAAGGCGTCGGCAAAGGCTTTTTAGTGAGGCTGCTAGAGGCGCTATGGGGCGCTACGACGCTTCAGGTTTCAGATATAGCTGCTATCACAGGCAACTTTAATGCTGGGCTTGAGCGGGCTTTTTGGGTGGCTCTCGACGAGTGTATGTTTAAAGGTGACAAAAAGTCCCAAGACCGCATGAAGTCTCTTGTTACCGAGCCGGCAATACAAGTTGAGCAGAAATACGAGCCTTCTAGGACAATCGAATCTTTTCATCGCTTCATAGCCTGCACTAACCACGCACAGTGGGGACAAATTCGCTCAGACGATAGACGTTATCTGTTCATCAAGGTCTCAGACTGTCACAAGCAGGATACAAAGTATTTCTCCCAACTCAGTAAGGCTCTAAATGATGGTTTAACAGTACCCGCCCTCGCGTACTACCTAGTCAACCTCGATATCACGAAATTTAACCCACGGAATAAAGCACAAACCGCAGAGGGCTTTGAACAAAAGCGACGGTCACTAACTGGCTTCGCTCGGTATTGGTATGAGGTGCTGGACAAATGCAGCTTTGATTTAGGTGGTGACCACTATCCCGCCGGGGCATTAAGTTATGAGGATGAGGTGTTTGTGACGAGTCACGCTCTTACCAAGAAGTACAAGGACTATAACCACATCGCAGAAAGATACGAGGCCATACAAGCCCAAACGATAAGAGAGGAGATCAAAATGCTCTGCCCTTCAGCAGACACCAAAAAACGACAAGATAATAAACGCGGGTTTCTTTTCCCAAAGATCGAAGTCTCGCGCAAGGAATTCGAAACATACATCGGGCGCACTGTGAATTGGGGCGAGTAGTGGCAGTGCTGGCAGGATTTTGCCACCTAAGTGGCAGCCGGAAAGGTAGATGAGACGGGGGTTCTAGATGATCCTGCCATCTATGCCATCTGTTTCTTAAAAATAATAAATAAGAAATAGAAGTAATACAAAAGAGTTTTAGTAATTTAGGTGGCAGTGGTGGCAGCAGTGGCAGAAACACACCCGCTCACGAGGTAGCGCGTGCGAACGTCAAAGTGCAATCAAGAGACCCCCTACAACGTAATCGAAACCAAAATACGAGGAGCAAGACAATGAAAGTAATTAATAATGCAGTAGATAAAGAATTCGCAAAGGAAATGTATGAACGAATAGACGCAGAACACAAAGATGCTCTTAGAAGGGTCGACTATCAGTACAGGTCATTAAAAGACAGCATAGAGAAATGGGGCAAGAATGAAGAGAGCCTCGGTTATGAAGTCGACCAACTCGGTATTGAGGGCGAGGAAAATGAGGAAAATCTAAAGCAACTTATGGATGAGCTACGTGCAGACTGACTACACAACTCTCGGCGGCCGAGTGACTTGCACCCAATGTTCGGCTAAAAGTAAGAGGTCACAAGAACGCTGCCGCAACCCCGCAATCAAGGGCAAGACCAAATGCAAGCATCACGGTGGCCGTAGCACAGGCTGTAAGACGCCTGAAGGCAAAGCCCGTCAGATAGCTGCCAACACCAAGCACGGCAATGAAACGCGAGCTATACGCGAAGAGCGCAGCGCTAAGCTAGCAGAGCTTTATGAGCTTGAAAAAGAAATGCGCAACATGGGCATGGTAGAGGGGTCATGGGTAAGCCGAAAACCACCCAATAGGTAATCGTTCGTCCACAATAGTATGTATAGGGGTTAGATGGAACCATCCTGACTTATCGGGGTGTGCCCCTAGGGTGGGGTGCTGGCTGGCCGTTACTGGGAAACTGGGGGTGGAGGCAGCTATCTAGGGCAGAAGAGCCTGAGGGTAGGGATTGGGCTGTAACGGTTGTGGGGGCTGATTAGGAAGCAGAGTAGAGCTATTAGTTAGCAGTCAGTTCCTTAAAGCTATCTAGCTTAAGAATTAAATTAGTGGGGTCAATTAAGCTCCATGTAGTATCAAGAACGCTGTCACCTGCCACAATAATGTCGGTATAAATGCCTGTCGTCGTTTCAAATATACCGCTGCAATCAGGGGTTTGTGCGTTCTCGTTAAGCGCACCAATAGCATTGAACTCTCTAAACTTAGTTATCTGAACTGTAGCGTCAGATAGAGAGACTACTTCTAATCCCATATCAAACTGACTAATGCCGCTGACTGAACTGGGTAGTCCATCGGTAAATATTCTTAAACAAACATATATTGTTGTATCGCTCGAATTGAGAACTCCGACGTTATTAAACTCCAGCCCGTAAGTTAAGTCGGGAGTTACGCCATTGTAGGGTGAGGGCCAATCTTCCGTGGGTTCATAGGTGGGAGATGCAACAGTAATCGTTGCCGTAGTTGTTGAACTCGCACCATCGTCGTCGGTAGCTTTGAAAGTTATATCGGTCGAACCATTCGGCAATGCAATAGTTGCGATTAAACCCGTAGCCACCTCAGAGCCATCAACAAACCATTGAGTAGTTGCAACCGTCCCATCGCCGTCATTTGCTGCACCTTTAAAACTGACTGTTTCACCAGCAATACCATCAGTATCAGAAATTGTGCGATTGCCTCGTGAAATAGTTACCGATGGAGATAAATTTTGCTGCTCAACAGTTATTGTGACAGTGGCTGAAGTAGTTGCTCCATCACTATCGGTAGCTTTGAAAGTGACAACAGTTGAACCATTCGGTAATGCAATAGTTGCGGTTAAGCCAGTAGCCACCTCAGAGCCTTCAACAAGCCATTGAGTGGCTGCAATCGTTCCATCGCTGTCTGTGGCTGTGCCTGTAAAACTGACTGATTCCCCTGCTGCGCCGTCGGTGTCAGAGATTGTTCTGGAGCCACCTGATATAACCTCGTCGTTGCTTAATATTACTGAGACAGGTAAATCATTTACAGGCTCTATAGTCAAAGAAACGTCTAGTGTTCTTAGGCGACCATCAATGCGGTTGGTCGCAATAAGAGAGAATTGATCGGTACCGAAGAAATTATCCGTCGGACTATACGTCCATTCAGTATTATCAAGAGAATTCTCAGATATCGTTACTTCTCCATGGCTGGGTTTCGCTCCAACCGACAACATAGTCCAATATGCGTAGGCAGAACCGTATGGCTGAAAAATCGAAGAGTAACTCGTGTCCTCGTCCATTTTTATATTCAAGACTTCTGGAACAATGGTGATGCCATAATTCACATTTGGCGGATCATCGAAGTTGATGGTTTTATCATCGATCAGAAGCTTTGTAATTTCGAGATCAAATGTTCCACCACCTTCTCCCAAAAAGATCACTGTCGCAAAAGGTTTGCTTGAATCAGCGCTGCTCGTGAAGGAAGCAGTTATCTCTACTGTGCCGTTTCCGTTAATGGCTGAGGCTGAAACTGCACTCGAAGCATTGCCTGAGAATATTATCTTTGAATAGTTCAGACCCGTAGACGTATACGTGAAAGCGAACTTCAAAGTGTGGCTATTAGTTCCTAAGTCATCTGAATATAACTTAAAGAGATATTCACCCTCGTCTGCACCTTGGATAAAGGTAATGATTGAATCAGGAGGCTCAACAATTATAGAGACAGATCTGCTCGTGCTGTCGCCGTCATTGTCGGTTGCACGAAAGGTCACCTCTGTAACTCCATCAACTAGATGCAAGTTCGCCGACGTACCAGTTGCGACGACAGCGCCATCAACTAACCACTGAGTCGTTGCTATCGTTCCATCGTCATCTGCCGCAGAACCTGTGAAACTGACTAATTCTCCCGCAGCACCATCGGTATCTGTAATAGTGCGACTCCCTTCTGAAATAGCAACTATCGGAAATACATTAGACACCTCACTATTAAATGCTTTGATGACGCTCACATATGGTATCTCCATATCTATTAACCACTGCGGCATAGGGCCCGTAAGAGAATTATAGTTAAGATATAGCGAAGTTAGACTTCTTAGGTCGCCCAGTTCAGCAGGGATACTGCCGCTGAGAGAGTTAAAACCAAGACTCAGTGAAGTTAGGTTTGTTAGTTTTCCCAGTTCGGCAGGAATACTTCCGCTAAGAGAATTACTACTTAGATCCAGTGACGTTAAGTTCTCCAGATTGCCTAATTCCGCGGGGATATTGCCTGTGAGAGAATTATTAGAAAGCGCAAGTCGGTTGAGATTCGCAAGATTGCCAAGTTCCGCAGGAATGCCGCTGAGCGAATTATAGGTAAGATATAGCGAAGTTAGACTTCTTAGGTCGCCCAGTTCAGCGGGGATACTGCCGCTGAGAGAGTTAAAACCAAGATTCAGTGACGAGACTAAACCTGAAGAGCAAGTCACCCCATACCAACTGCATTCAGTTCCAGTCTCTCCAAACCAGCCCGTATTGTCCGTCCAGTTAGCTCCATCAGTGGAGTTATAGAGCGCGACTAGGGCATCACGCTCAATCTGAGGAACCTGCGCATAGGACGCTCCTGCTAGTGAGATAAGCAGTAGAAATAGAGCTTTTGGGATGAGTGGCTTAATAGTAATTCTCAGAAATGCCTAATCGTTCACCCAGAATAGTATGTACTAGCAAAATAGGGAACCTTTCTGAGCAAGTGGGGGTACCCCGGGGGTCGGGTCTGGATATGACCATTCTGAGATTTTAAGGGGTGGGGTCTGAGGGCGTTAGACACGCGGGATTACAATATAGGCTTTAGCATTACTCAGAGGCCCTGAATATGTTGATAAAGCGGTTACTGGACAATCAGGGCATCCCAAGGCAAAGCCCTTCAGATAGCAGCCAACACCAAGCACGGCAATGAAACACAGGCCATACGCGAAGAGCGCAGCGCCAAGCTAGCGGAGCTTTATGAGCTGGAGATGCTGGGACGGGAGCTAGGGCTGATTAGTGGGGGTATGGTTGGGAGGAAGACTGCAAAATGATGAGGTAACAATAATCATGCCCCAATTCATACTAACTTATTTATCTCACAGTCCTTTATAAACCTAGCATTCTATGCCTAATATGCTTGGGCTAGACCACGCACGACTACCGGCGTCTAACAAATTCAGGGAAGTTCAAAGCCATGGCAGATATAAACGGAACAAACGCCTCCGAAACGCTTACAGGTACTGATGAGAATGACTTAATAACTCCCGGCAATGGAGATGACACGGTATACGGCGGCGCTGGCAATGACGGGCTAAACGGTTATAGGAACGAAGTTGGTACGCCTCTTTACTACATTACTGCAGGAACACTCTTAGCTTATGGCGGTGCCGGCGACGACGTTATCGGTGGTAAAGACGGCAATGATTCGATATACGGCGAAGATGGGGACGATGCAGTTTGGGGAATGGCAGGCGATGACTTCATCAGCGGTGGTTTAGGCAACGATAATCTCTGGGGAGGAGATGGAAACGATCGAATTCAGGGTGGAGAGGGAAATGATGAGCTAGTTGGCGAATCAGGAGACGATGTCTTAGAAGGTGGTGGAGGTGACGATAAAATTCGCGGCGGCGCAGGAAATGACACGCTACAAGGAGGCCCGGGAGCCGATGAGCTATCTGGAGGGGACGGAGACGATTTACTACGAGGCGAAGCGGGCGATGACATCATATTTACCGGGGGAAGCAACAATGTTGTTTACGGTGGTGCTGGCGACGATGGCATTAATGGATATGTATCATCTGACGGCCAATTACAGATTTATCCGCCTGACTCTGGTGTCTTAACCGTTTATGGGGGACCGGGAAAAGATTTTATAGTTGGAAACTCTGATGGTGACTTATTATTTGGCCAAGAGGACGACGACTACATAGGCGGCAGAGACGGAAATGATGAAATTTCTGGCGGAGATGGCGACGATAGATTATTCGGTGATGCTGGTGACGATATACTCGAGGGGGGTGATGGTGACGACGAACTCCACGGCGGAGATGGCGACGACACGCTGAAAGGAGGTGCTGGGACTGATAAATTATTCGGTGATGCCGGAGACGACATCCTCATCGGTGGTGCCGGATTTACGTATCTGGAAGGTGGTGAAGGGAACGATACCTACTACATAAAACACACTAACGATCACATATATGATACTGGCGGTACTGATACAGCAATTGTGTCGGTGTCTTTCGTTAAAATCCCGAGTTACATAGAAACCGTGCAATACATAGATGGCGCTGTTGCGCTGCCATACTGGATAGATGCTCTTATCGACGATGACTCAAATGGCAGTTACTTTAAATATCTTTACGATAATACGACAACCTACTATTACTCTTTCCCCGAATCTGCGCCAAGCTATCTTGAGTCTGAAGACTACTTGAATGGGTTTAAGCCGCTCAACGAAACCCAAATCAGTAACGTCAATCAAGCCTTGAGTAATATTACTCAGTTCGCCAACATTGAATTTTCCCAATCCGAAATAACAGAGCAAGTGAACACCCTTTCATTCGCGTTGAATAAACAAACGGATACGGCCATGTACGCGGCCCCTCCTAGCACTCATCTACTCGGCAGCGATGTTTTTATTGGCGATTATCCTGATCACACTACCTTAGCGGTTGGGACTGGAGCTGCGGCTGCAATAGTCCATGAAATTGGTCACGCCTTGGGATTACGTCACCCCTTTGGAGGCAAACCAAATTTATCTGAAGAAGAAAATCAGCATCGTTGGACCTTAATGAGCTATGAGGGAAGTGAAGGCTTTGATGATACAAAACTACAATTAAGCATTTTAGACATAGCAGCACTACATTATATATATGGACCGAACCCAAGTTCTCGATCAGGCGATGACACTTACGTTTTTGACGCAGAAAACTCGAACTTTATTTGGGACGGCTCGGGGACTGACACTATAGATGCGTCCGGTGCACCAGACTCAGTTACTATTTTTCTTACTCCCGGGTATCACGGCTTCATAGGCCGTACAAAGAAATACGAACTGATCACTTCGTCCGGACAAATCACAGTAAATTTCGGCACTGAAATTGAAAATCTCAAAGGCTCCGCCTTCGCGGATGTCCTGACTGGGAATCATCTAGATAATGTTATTGAAGGCCTCGCAGGATCAGACACAATAGATGGGATGGAAGGAATAGATACAGCTATCTTCACCGGGCAGAAATCTGAATATACATGGGCAATGTTTGTAGTTGATCCGCATCCGGAATCAGGGCTAGAACCTTGGTATGGTTGGTCGGTTGGGGAAGATAGCCTGCGAAACATTGAGCGCTTGCAATTTGAAGACATGAACGTTGCATTAGACTTAGACGGAAACGCTGGAGAAGCAGTCAAAACACTGGGGGCCTTTCTTGGCACTGATGGGATCACTCCAGAAAATATTGGATTAGTGCTTAATTTGCTTGATAGCGGTCTTACCTATGACGGGTTGTTAGCAGAAGCTACCGCAGTTGTATTTGGCGCTGATCCAGATGGCGCGACATTAGTGCGTCATTTCTATACAAAGTTAACTGGAGAGAACGCTCCTGTTGAAATAGTGTCTCTGTATGGAAAATTGATCGATGATGGAGAGCTGAGCAAAGTGGGGTTAGCAAAACTAGTCGCTGATAATGAAATGAACCTCACCAATATAGATTTCGTTGGATTGAATTTTACAGGCGTCGAATATTTCTTTGGTTGATGTATTGCTCGCAGAGAGTAAACCCGTTAGCTAGCAGCAACCCAAAGCTCGGAAATTAGAAACTGGTTATCCGTGAAGAGAGCGAGGTTTTATCTCATGAGCATACAAGAAAGAGAGTATATGAAGAGGGATCACCCTCCTTTCTGCACATGCGTAGGTTGTGAAAGCCGCAACCGAGAGAGAGACTTATCAGATGCTGATAAGGAAAAACTAGACAATGCTCTAAGAAAAGCGAACGAGAAAATCAGGTTTCGGAAAGTTATATATGCAGTCGCTACTACTTTGCTAGTCGGAGCACTTATAGGCGCGCTAGTAACCGGTGATGCAACATGGCTCGGCGAAGCTATCAGTAAAATTCAAGAATTATTCGATCACTTACGCAGTCTTATACAGAATATATAGGCCATCCGTAGAACTATTTATGTGCCGCCGCTCACCGAAGGCAAAGCCCGTCAGATAGCCGCCAACACCAAGCACGACAATGAAACGCGGGCCATACGCGAAGAGCGCAGCACTAAGCTAGCAGAGCTTTATGAGCTGGAGATGCTGGGACGAGAACTAGGGCTGATTAGCGGGGGTATGGTTGGGAGGAAGCTGGTGAAGCGGTGAGGCGGTGAGGACAGATTAACCTATGTAGTTACCATCAGCACCTGCGACCGTAATAATAGCTTCATAAATACCGACCAAACCCACTGCATCGACAGCTTCCTGATAACTGAGGTTTTTATACTCCGGTGCAAAATCTGCTAACTCGCTTCGGAAGCCATTAGTAAATTCGTTATCACGCACGACAATCATTATGAATGGACTGATGTCATTGTAATCATAGTCCAAACCGTTGAAAGAAAAGACATGGTTAGTCTCAATCCCATCGATCTTCTCAATATTCTCTGTTAAACCCTCTAACATTGTCGGTGAGGCTCCGAGTACATTCTTATCTACTAAAATAGAAGATAGATGAGTAGTAGTGACGGTGCCCGGGTTTTTAGATGTATCATTTATGATTACTGATTCAGTTTTATCGGCGAATTCGTCCAAAGTAATCGTTAAAGTCTCTACACCTTCGGTTAACGCATCAGAGGCTAGCGGCAAACTAATTACCGTTGTTCCAGAGTCACTTACTATCGCCGTTCCACTGAGCGAGCCGCTCTGAAGGTCAGACTCGGAGATACCTGATAGTGTATATCTAATTTTTGAGCCTGATTCTTTGCTTAAATTTGAAATTACAAAATGGACAATATCCCCTTCATTGTATTGATTTCTTTCTGACGTTACCGAAATCGGTTTTACGAATAGTTTATTATCAAAGTATATTTTTTCAATTGAAGTAAGAGCGTAGGTAGCCCCCTCAGAAGCGATATTTACCGTGATTCCTTCTCCGGAAATAGTATAAGTCTCTACAGCATTACTAAAATATATTGAGTCATCTCCGCTACCACCATTGATTACAGAAGAAGCCACCCCGTACACATAAAAGTAATCATCGCCGGTCGAGGCGTCAATTTGTACCTCGATGCTTCCAAGAATGAACTGATCTGTTCCTGCATGACCTGTATAACTTTCAATGATCGTAGATGGATAAATTTCGATTAAGGGGGTTTGTACAGCATATTTACCATAAACTGTGGTTATGTCGGTTCCTACAAAGCCTCTGTATAAATCAAATACTAACGTTGTATTGATATCGATATCTATTGCAGTAAATTGATCAGCACCCCCAGAATCAGTTAACAGGAATGGGTTGGTTATGGGTGTAACCTGAATTGTTATTTCAGTCTCGGAGACAATCAAGTCTGATTTCTCATCGTCAATTTTTAGTTTGAAAACGGTATCTGTGCCTACAGTAGTCCCGTATTGCTCTAGATATGCTATGTCCAATGGCCCAAAAGAATAATTCTTGTCTGAGACCCAGTTAAAGCCAATAGAACCCCCTAAATAAGTCATGACGCTAAACTGATTGAAATCAAGGTAAAGAGGGATATTATAGCTTTCGGGTTTCTCCCAGCCAGAATAATTCCCATTATCATCTCTTAGAATTATGTAGTCGTTAGGATGGTCCAGACCGAGGACATGGCCAAGTTCATGCACAAAAATTCGGTTCAAGGAGGCAAGACTCGTAATTGTAGATGATAGGGCCAATGGAGCTGGATTGCCTTGATAAGGGGATGCCGCATACCCTCCGGCGGTCATGACATGTTTCTCTACGAAAACATCCGACTTTTCATAGGTATCAGAATCGGTGACCGTAATATTTATATAGCTCGAGAGGTAGGCAGAAGATTTTCTAAACTCAATTTTTTCTTCATCGCTAATCGACGTAAAAAAATAATCTCCAGGTATGTTTGAACCGGTCTCACGAACAGCTTCTTTTGGCCAAAATACCGAAATGGTATTGTTTAAAGAGTTCTGGATATAATAGGGAGGCGAGAAATTATCTTGCGAGTATCTTTCTAAAATTTCTTTTTTATCTTGGATTTTTTTTAAATAGTAGTTTTCTAAATAGGAATTTTCTTGAGATTCTAGTAGTAACTCCCAAAAGGTATATTTATCATTCCCAAAATAATAATTCTCAATCCCTCTTGTGACGACTTTATTATCTTTAACATTAAATGAAACATCTAAGCCATTATATTCAAAATCTTTGAGTTCACTTATTGCTACATAGAGAGTTAAAGAATCTTCGCCTTCACTTCCAAAAATTTCGTCAGAACCATTGCTATAATAAAACTTATCATCGCCAGCTCCGCCATGGAGTTTGTCATCTCCCTCACCACCATCCAGCGTATCGTCTCCGTCCCCTCCACTTAAGTAATCCGCACCAAAACCGCCAGTTAAGGTATCAATCCCACCCGAACCATAAAGAGTGTCATCTCCCTCACCACCATCGAGCGCGTCGTCTCCGTCATTACCCGAAAGAGTGTCATCTCCCTCACCACCATCCAGCGTGTCGTTTCCGTCATTACCCCAAAGAGTGTCATCTCCCTCACCACCATCCAGCGTGTCGCCTCCATCGCGGCCGTATAGCTTGTCATCTCCCTCATCACCACCCAGCGTGTCGTCTCCGTCTCCTCCACTTAAGAAATCCGCACCAAGACTGCCAGTTAAGGTATCGATCCCACCCGAACCATAAAGAGTGTCATCTCCCTCACCGCCATCCAGCGTGTCGTCTCCGTCATTACCCCAAAGGGTGTCATCTCCCTCACCACCATCTAGCGTGTCGTCTCCATCGCGGCCGTATAGCGTGTCATCTCCCTCACTGCCATCCAGCGTGTCGTCTCCGTCCTCTCCACTTAAGTAATCCGCACCAAGACCACCAGTTAATACATCCTTCCCGCCCGAACCATAAAGAGTGTCATCACCCTCACCACCATCGAGAGTGTCGTCTCCGTCCCCTCCACTTAAGTAATCCACACCAAGACCGCCAGTTAAGGTA
>Ga0206677_10001234_pt1 | contig 23798 bp, 29 predicted proteins | sample M130m12015metaG_FD_155475 | JGI IMG/M metagenome (GOLD analysis project Ga0206677, IMG submission 155475) | Ammonia-oxidizing marine archaeal communities from Monterey Bay, California, United States - M1 30m 12015 | ecosystem: Environmental > Aquatic > Marine > Intertidal zone | place: USA...
CAACAAGTTCTCCAGGCAGAGTAAAACGTGCAGGTGCAAGTTGCAAAGGTTCTGCAACGGAACTTCGCAAGAAGGCTAAAAAGTATAGTGGTGAAAAAGGAAAGATGTATCACTGGTGCGCCAACATGAAGGGCGGCAAGAAAAAGTCCTAAATAAATAGTCGTATGTCCGGCAAACAGAAAAGATACATAGATGATGCATTAGATTATACAGGGCAAGCCTGGATAGATAAAGTATTATTACACCAAACAGGAAATTTAGAAGGGGTAGAGGACCTACCAGACGAAACTCTACAAAGAATATTTCAAACAATTACAATGAGTCATTTACAAAATGTAGGTAATATTGACCCTATAAAATTATCTCAATATTCTGATTATTCTAATCAATATAAATGGTATCCCTCTGATACAGAAGAGCAATTTAATATGCATTGGGACGATCCAGATACTAGAGGAATACTTTATAAATATGGCTGGGCAGACAACAATGGGAAACCAACCCCAGTACATTATGATTTAAATGATTTTGGATTTAGATCTAAGAATTTTACTGATAATCCAGGGATATTATTCTTAGGATGTAGTTTAACATTCGGTGTAGGTGTGAGAAGAGAAGATACTTGGACACAGATTGTTGCTGATCATTTTGGTTTAGAGAACTGGAACTTAGGCATGCCTGGTAGAGGATTAGATGTCATAGCATTTTATTGTAGATTATTTTTAGATAATTTATGCCCAAATCTCAAAGCAATATGTATATACATGCCGCCTCCAGGACGTAAAAGTATTTTTATGGAAACTAAATTAAAAGGACCAGATGCTGAAAATTCTGCTCCAATGGAACTTGCACATTGTAATGGTATGGATTGGCGTAATGATGACTACTGGGATAAACAATTACCAAGGCCATTACATAAAGATTTTTTACGAAATAATGTTTCAGAAAGAGACTTATTTTTAAATTGGATGTGGAAAAGAGAAAATACATTTTATAATGAACTGGCTTCAGTCGCTATGATAAAAACAATGGCAGACGAAAAAAATATACCGTTAGTTATTTTAAATAAATTCGAAGATATCTTTCAAGATCATAAAGACTTAGGAAGAGATTTATTACATCCAGGTCCTAATAACCATAAGGCACTTGCTGAAAAATATATATTAAATTTAGATCTAGAGATATAGATAAATAGTTGTATGCTTATAAAGGATGTTATTAACGAAACCACAGCAGGTGCTATAGCATCAGTAGCCATGCCCATGGGCAAAATGATTAAGCGACCTAATCCCAGTGTTTTTTCTAAATCTAAAGTAAAGAAAAAGAAAAAGAAAAAACAAAGTGTCAAAGTATAAAGAAAATCTTACTCTAAATAAATTATATAGTGCTATTTCTGATAGGCATAACGTATGGGAATCAACTATAAATTCTGATTATACACATTATAAATTTATGTCTCCCGATGATGAAGATACCTTTAAACACAATTTACAAATTAACTCAAAAATATTACTTGATAATAATTGGATTGATTCTAAAAATAATTTAGTTGATATAGACTATAAAATTAACAAGCAAGGATTTAGATGTGATCATTTTAGTGATGAGGAAGGTATTTTATTTTTAGGTTGCAGTTTTACATTTGGAGTAGGCTTACATGAACATCAAACATGGGCATATAAAGTTGCAGACAATTATAATACAAAATGCTGGAACTTAGGTATTCCTGGACACGGATTTGACATTCATTCTTATTTTGTTAATTGCCATTTAAAGGAAGAATTACCTAATGTTAAAGCAATATGTATGTTACAGACTCCTCCGGACAGAATTAGTTTATTACAGGATAGGGGAGACGAAATATGCTTACAGGATTATTTTACAATATTACAAACAAATGAAGATAAGGCTCATACAATTTTGTATAAAGATTTTACACAATCTTTAGAAATGTCATACGAAATGAATAATTTAAAAAATAGAAAAAGTATAGAAAATTTTTGTAAATTACATAACATGCCTTTTGTTTATTTAGAACCTAAATCTGCACTATCGGATTTTTATATGAAACCGTCTAATGCAAGAGATTGCCAGCATCATGGAGAAACTGAGAATACTCATATAGCAAATAAAGTAATAGAAAAACTAGATAAATAGTTATATGAGAGCAGTCAAAGGCAAAAATAATTTTTTAAGTTTAATAAACAATCCAGAAACAGCATTGTTCAATAAATGCGATATGGAAAAGTTTCTAGACGTAAATACATTAAGTGAAAGGGAATTACATCTCGCAGAAGAACTTTATAAAAGAGATGTACTTAACAAAGTTCGAAAAGGTGATAAAATTGGCTACAAAACGTACATACAAAAACAGAAAATATAATAAACCGCATCTTGCTAAAAAATTAGATAATATGGCAACTAATATTGCTAAAAGAGGTGTTTATATTGTAGCAAAGACAGAACCTGGTTATAATATTATAAATTATATTACTAAAGAAGTTATACTTGAAAATATTCCTTTTAGTAAAATCGCAAATAATATTAATAAAGAATTAAATAAATCCAAAGAAAAACAGTCTATGAGAAACTATCAATCTCATATAGACAGATACTACAAACATCATAACGATATACAGTTTTATAAACATACAATAAGAACTAGTAAAGACGTTACAAAAGTATTTTCAGCAGGTTGTAGAATGCAAGATTCTATACATATGATGAATATAGCAAAAGAGTACATACGAAGTTTTTAAAAAAATTCTACATATATGATAAATAAGACTATATAACAAATATAGTTTAGGATATTATCATGCAAATAAAAGATTTTAATTTACAGGGTGCAACAAAAATCGCAAAGATTAATGCTGTACTGAAAGAAGAATTTGGTATGAGTATTTCAGCAGGTTTCCCTAAAAAGCAAAAATTAGAAACCATCAAAGAAATGTCTGAAATGGCCATCATCAAATTAAAAGATACTACAAAGCATTTTCAATTAGAGCCTGAGTACGCAAAGTTCTTGGGTGTAAAAGATGTAATTGACACAATGCTTTCTGAGGGATATTACGCAGAGTCACCAGCATACGAAGGAATGAAACAGGAACTTTATGCTAGTGTTGTTAGTTTAATGGACAGCGGATGTACCAATGAAGAAACAGTAGCACAAACAATGAACGAATTCAGAAAGAATCCTAATTATTGTTATGATGATAATCACATACAACCTCTTGTTATCAAAATGGTAAAAGAGTATATGGATGAGAATTCTGCAGGAACAGTAGGCGGAGCGGCCTTAGGTGCCTATGGTGCATCAGCATTAGGCGGAGCAATAGGCGGACCAGTAGGTGCGGCTATAGGCGGAACAATGGGTAAAATTGGTGGAGCCGTTGCAGGTGGTATTGTAGGTGATAAACTAACTGATTCTGTATTAAGAGGACTTGCAGAAGAAATAGGTATTGCAGTTGAAGATTTAGAAAGTTATGATGCAATACAAGAAAAACTAGATATGTTTGCAGAAGTATCAGGCAAAAGCAGAGATTCAGTTGTAGGCTTCCTAAACGGCCTAGAAGAAGATGCTTTACCACAAGGTATACAAATGTTTGGTAGAAAAATTGCAGAAAGAAAACTAAACGACAGCATTCAATATATGTACAAATTACAAAAAGATGGAAAGAGTGTTGAAGAAATTGCTAAAGAACTTGATATGAAACCAGAAGAAGTTAAAGATGCAATGAGTAAAACAGAGTCCGTAGAGGAAAATAAAATGAATATGTTTGATGACATTATAGCAGACTTGCTTTCAGAGGAAGTAAAAGTCGAAGAAGCAGAAGTTGTTATGGCTGTTAGAGCATTAGCAGATGACATACAAGATCAAATAGAAAGAATTGGTAGAATGGTTAACGAAGATATTCCAGCGATTGCAGACCAAATGAGTTCCGAAATGGGTGCTCAACAGGCGGCACAATTTAAAGACAGCATGGAAGGAGTTTTATCAGGACACTTAGAAGCCACTAAAGCAAGTAAAACTAGTATAGACGGAATTGTTGGTGGTCTTACAGGTGAAGGTAGTATAGGCAGTATGGGTGATTTAGCGGAACCATCAGTTGATGATATGCCAAGTGATTTAGCACCAGAAGAGCCAAGTATAGATGATTTAGCAGTTGACGATAATGTACCAGCGGCGGCAGGCCCGGCAGACGAGCCACTAGGCAGAGCGCCAATAGAGTAATAAATGCGACTACATGAACTTTTACAGGAATCTTACGAAGATAAACTGATATCAGCAGTTAGCGATCTGATGTCTATCGCAATAACAAATGATTTAAAAAAGATTTCTATGAAAAAGTTCGAAGAAGTTTTGGCAAAGCAAGGTTATCCTGCTAGTGTGGAAGAAATTATACAAGCAGTTGATAAAAGCGGATTTGCATCATCTGTTAATAAAGTAGAAATAATACCTAATACAGAATTAGGTTTAGACAAAGACAACAATGAGCCAACAGTAGATGTTGGTGGTATGGCAGGCAATCAAGCAATGAGCGATATTAAATCGGAGTTATAATGGCAAACATTTTTACAAATGCTACCCAGGCAAGAAAAGATAGCAGAAATAATGTTACAGTTCATGGAGAAGTAACTAGTTTAGAAAGTAAGGTACTTGCTAACATAGATGCTGGTGTTTTATATGCAAATGTTTCTGCTAACACAACAATGACTACTAGTAATGCTTATTATAATGCATGGAACGGCATAACAACAGATCCTACAAAACTAGATCAAATAAATTATGTAAAAAAACATTTTGTTGATTTAGGCTATGGTGTTAGTGTTACTACTAATACAGAATCCAATAATACAATAGTTTGGAATATATCCTGGTAAATATCTTTACTTAATAAAGTAAAAGATAAATGCTAAAAAACAAATACGAATACCCCAATCTAAAAAGAATACAAACAAAACAAGGCAGACGATATGTAGGTGAGGACGAAAAACCTGTACCTAGTGTTACTACTATTCTTGGAGATACTGGAGATAAAACTGCTCTTATTGCCTGGCGTAAAAGAGTAGGAGAAGCAGAAGCAACTCGTATAAGTACAGAGTCAGCAGGACTTGGTACAAAGGTACACAATGCCTTAGAAAAATATATACTTCAAGAAGATTACGAAATAAAAGGTAATAATCATATTAGTATTATGGCAAAAAACATGGTTACAGAAATGATAGATAAAGGATTATCTAAAGTTGATGAATTATACGGTGTTGAAGTAGGACTTATTGCAGAAGGTTTATATGCTGGAACGGCAGACGGCATAGGCAAGTGGCAAGGCGAAGAAGCAATCATAGATTTTAAGACAGCAAAGAAGATCAAAAAACGTGAATGGATTGAAGATTACTTTATGCAAGGTTGTGCTTACGCATTAGCACATAATGAAATGTTTGGTAGTAATATACAAACGGTAGCAATACTTATGATAGATCGAGAAGGCAAATATAAAGATTTTGTTATAGAGGGAGAAGAATTTGATGAATATTGTGATAAATGGTCCTCTAGATTAGCAGACTATTATTCCAAGTAATCCCATAAGATGATAAATACTACTAGTTAGGAGACTTTTAGTATGGCAACATCAAACAATAATGTAATTGTTTCAAGAATACAAAACAGACGAGGGCTGAAACAGGACCTTCCGAATCCATTACGACCTGGTGAGTTAGGATTAGCAACTGATAGTAAGCAACTTTATATAGGTGCTGATACAGAAATACAAGCAGGTGCATATAATAAAATATTATCGTTAGAGAACACCACAGGTGCCCAGGATGCAATTAAAAGTATTGCCAATAATCAAATTATAACCTTTACAGTACCTCATATAAGATACACTCCAGGTAGTTTTAGTGGTACAGAAAAAACAATAAGTTATACTCCTAGTACAAGTAAAACATATACATTGCCTAATTCAGGTAGTGATACAAGAACAACCTTTAGAGCTTCAGTTACAGATGGTAACTTAATAAATTTAGAAACAAATTTGGCATTTACTGCCAACACAATTACTGTAGTGAAAAATGGAGAGATATTGAGTGGCTCAGATAATGCCACAGTTGCTAACCTAGTTAGCCATGATTATATATTTTCTTCTAATACTGCATTAGCAAATACACATACTGCTACATTTAGAAATTTATTAACTTCAACAGACGAAGTTGCTATTACATACTATGGTAATAGTTCAGTTATACAAGCATTAGATGGTTTCAGTTCTTCCAATACACAAATAAGTTATTATACTTCCGAACTTAATTTTTACGATCAGTATTCAATTCCTGATTATAGAAAAATAGATGAGAAGTTTATTAGAGTTTCACCTACAACAGGTGTTGGACATATAGGATTAGAATATAAACATATTTCTGTAGTTGCTGATAGTACTGCAAATATTACAGTTTCAGGTTTAGGACATTTAAGAACAAGCAATGCTTCTGATGTACAAAATAGTATTACATTCACACCATCAGGTGCGTCAACTGTAGTTATTGCATTAGATAATAGTGGCGAAACCTTTAATGCAAGTAGTTATTACAATTATGTATACTGTGATAATTTAACAAATAGTTGGGTAAATGGTAAAACTATCCCACTTGCATCAAGTAATGCAACAGCAATTTCCTTTACTTTGCCTTCAGGTAATGCTTGGCATACTGGAAGAACAGTAACGGCGGCAGAGTCAGTAGGTACGACTACAACTATTACAGGTAATGTAGACGGATTAGTTGCTGGTCATACAGTTAGATTTGTAGGCGGTAACAGTACTCAATTTAATGATACGAATAAGAAATATGTAGTTCAAACTATAGGTTCAAATTCTTTCACAGTTACAGAGAATAATATAAGCTCAGAAATTATTAATAATTTACAATATATAAATTATGGTAGTGATGCATCTGGAGCCAATGTGCAGGTTTTTTCTCCTTTACATGGAGTCCCAGTAGGTGCACAATTTAAACTTGCAAGTAGTACAGCAACTGGACAAGTTGCAAATGGTAATACAACTCTAATAGGTACAGCAACAGATAATACATTCTTTATAGCGGCGGCAGGAGCAGGGTCATCAAATGTAAGTGGTACAGCAAGTGTTGTATTCGGTAGTGATACTTCCGGTAGTATAGTAAATGTAAGAAGTACAAATTTAAGTTCAGCAACTACTTTATCAGAGGCGGCGGCTATAGTAAATAATTTAGCAGATGCAGATGCTTGGGAAAGTTTACAACTTGTTCCTGATAATGCTAATAGAATATATTTTAGTAGTAAAGCATCTAAATCATCAACACCTTTTAATTTTAGATTACATAACGATTCATCAGATACATTAGGTAAACTTCAACTTTTAGATAGCGATTATGTATATGGTACTAAGTTATATGACAGAGATACAACTGTAAAAGCAAAATTAGAGCAATGGTTAAATGCAAGGCTTACATCAAATGCTATGAATTTATTTGAGTCAGTTGCAACCAATCAAATATATGCAAGTTCTGGAACTGGTGATATAGAATCTTTCCCAGTAGATATAGATAACGAATTCTCTGAAATGACATTTTCAAGTAATGAAGAAGCAGAAAACTTTGCATATATTGTTAATTATATGTATTTTGCTAAATCAGGATCGGATGTTAAAGGTTTACTTACAACAAAATTAAACATAGAAATCTTAACATCATTAGGTTCCTCATCAGGATTGAAAACAACTTCTTTTGACGTAACCAACACAGCGACTATTAGTAGTGGTAACGTTGTTGCAAGTTCAGAACTACCAATTAGTACAGCAACATATGATACACATGTTTTAGAATATACTGTTAAATATGATGGAACATCAGACGGTAACTATAGAAGAACAGGTACTATATATCTTAATGCTTTTGAAAATAGTGTAACAGGTAATTCAGATGTTATAATACAAGATGTAGCAAGTGATATAAGTGATACATTATCAGGTAATGTTTCCTTTGGTGCATCTTATGATAAAGGTAACAATTTAATTACATTATCAGCAGTAAATACAACTAACAAAAATCTAACAATGAATTGGATACAAAGGCGTTGGAGTTCCTAATTGGCTAATGTTTCATAAGAATTTAACTGGTTCTGAAAGATTAAATATATGGCGCAAGGTTAGGCAGAAAACTCATAACAATATTTTAGACGTATTAGAAGATTTTTCTACTATAGAACCACTACCAAGATACCTAGATTATTACACGCCTTCTAGTTGGCCTAATCCTTTTGAAATAGTAAATGAAGGTTACTTATGTCAGAGTGGTATAAGTTTAGTATTGTTATCTACACTTATAAATAAAGATTTCATATCTGAGGAAACAATACAACTTCCAGTGATAAGTAATAACATAACAGGGACATCAGGGCTGGTTATATATGATAGAGATTTAGTATATAATTTTACACCTGGAGAAATAGTTTCTTGGGAATACGTTAAAGAGAATGCCACTATATTCCAAATTCATAAAACATTTGAATTAGCATAGAAACTTATTGACATTTATACAGTTTTATATTAAAATGGTATAGAAATAAATATATCGTATATAAACAGACTGAGGACACACATGCAGGTTAAAAAGAGAGACGGCACACTTGAAGACTTAAACATAGATAAATTACACAAAGTTGTTATGTACGCCTGTGAAGACATTTCAGGTGTTAGTGCATCAGAAGTAGAAATCAATAGTCAAATTCAGTTCTTCGAAAGTATAGCAACAGAAGATATTCAAGAGACACTTATTAAAAGTGCGGCAGATTTAATTTCCGAGGAAACACCTAATTATCAATATGTAGCAGGTAGGCTTATTAACTATCATCTGCGTAAACAAGTATACGGAGAGTTCGTACCTCCTTGTTTATGTGATATAATTCAAAAGAATATAGACGCAGGATTTTACGATGCAGAATTTACTGAATTATATACTAAAGCAGAAATAGATGAATTGAACTCACACATAAAACATGAAAGAGATGAAGTATTAACTTATGCGGCTATGGAACAGTTCCGTGGCAAGTACCTTGTACAAAATAGAGCAACAGGCGAAATATTTGAAACACCACAAGTAGCATATATGATGATTGCGGCAACATTGTTTGCAAAGTATCCTGCAGATACTAGAATGAGTTATGTAAAAGCATACTACGATGCTATTAGTACATTTAAAATTTCCTTGCCTACGCCAGTTATGGCAGGTGTTAGAACACCACAAAGGCAGTTTAGCAGTTGCGTACTAATTGAAACAGACGATAGTTTAGATAGTATTAATGCAACCAGTAGCAGTATTGTTAAGTATGTAAGTCAAAAAGCAGGTATAGGTATTGGTGCTGGAAGTATAAGAGCAGTAGGCTCTAAGATAAGGAGTGGAGATGCTACACATACAGGAGTTATTCCTTTCTATAAAATGTTCCAGTCAGCAGTTAAGAGTTGCAGTCAAGGTGGAGTAAGAGGCGGAGCGGCCACACTATACTATCCTATTTGGCATTTGGAAGTTGAGGACTTACTAGTATTAAAGAACAATAAGGGTACAGAGGACAACAGAGTGCGTCATATGGACTATGGAGTACAGTTTAATAAACTTATGTACGAAAGACTTATTAGTGGCGGTAATATAACATTGTTTAGTCCACAAGATGTTCCAGGACTTTATGATTCGTTCTTTAACGATCAAGATAAATTTCAAGAACTATACGAAAAGGCAGAACGTATGACTAGCATTAGGAAAAAGTCTATCCCTGCAATAGAACTTTTCAGTGCCTTTGTAACAGAAAGAAAGGACACAGGTAGAATTTATTTAATGAACGTCGACCATGCTAATACTCATGGTTCCTTTATAGAAGAAGTGGCACCAATTAAGCAAAGTAATTTATGTTGTGAAATTGATTTACCTACCAAGCCTTTAAACGATGCAAAAGATGAAGAAGGCGAAATTAGTTTATGTACATTAAGTGCAGTTAATTGGGGTGTTTTAAAAGACTTACAAGAGATGGATAAAATATGTAATCTAGCAGTTAGAGGATTAGATGAATTATTAGACTATCAAGAGTACCCTGTTATAGCGGCTGAACTTAGTACAATGAAAAGACGTCCATTAGGTATAGGTATTATTAACTTTGCTTATTGGTTAGTTAAGAATGATACTAATTATCAAGATCCTAATTTAGAACTTGTTGATGAATGGGCAGAAGCATGGAGTTACAGTTTAATTAAAGCAAGTGCAGATCTGGCAATAGAGAAGGGCACAATAGCAGGTAATAATGAAACAAAATATGGACATGGTATTACACCTAATCAAACATATAAGAAAGATGTTGACGAATTAGTTAAACACAAAGAAAGACAAGATTGGAAAGGATTGCGTAAGCAGTTAAAAGAAACTGGTATTAGAAACAGTACACTAATGGCACTTATGCCTGCTGAAACATCAGCACAAATTAGTAACAGCACAAACGGTATTGAGCCACCACGTAGTTATGTAAGTATTAAACAAAGTAAACATGGTGTGTTAAAACAAGTGGTACCTGGCTATCCTTATTATAAAAATAAATATGACTTACTATGGGATCAGAAGTCACCGCAAGGTTATTTAAAAATAATGGCGGTCCTACAAAAGTACATAGATCAGGGAATTTCGGTAAATACATCTTACAATCCAGAACATTACGATGACGAAAAAGTTCCAATGAGTGTACTGATACAAGACATCTTAATGTTTTATAAGTATGGTGGTAAACAGTTGTACTATAATAACACATACGATGGGCAAGGCGAGATTGATATTAATAAAGACGATAAACTAGAAGATTTGCCACAAGGCGAATTAGATGACGAAGATTGCGAGAGTTGTAAAATATAATGACAGTATTAAATACAAAAAATAGAGTAGATCATACTAAAGTAAAAATGTTCTTAGACCCAACAGGAGGTCCTGTAGTACAAAGATATGATACACTAAAATATAAACAGTTTGATAAACTAACTGATAAACAGTTAGGATTCTTTTGGCGACCAGAAGAAGTAGATATTCTTAAAGATGCAACAGATTTTAAAAATCTATCAGAACACGAACAACATATCTTTACCTCCAACTTAAAGAGACAAATATTATTGGATAGTGTACAGGGTCGCTCTCCTAATATTGCTTTTCTGCCTGTGGTAAGTCTTCCTGAATTAGAAACATGGATAGAAACTTGGGCATTTAGCGAAACTATACATAGTAGAAGTTACACACATATTATTAGAAATGTATATGCAAATCCTAGTAAAGTATTTGATGAGATGTTAGACATCAAAGAAATATGTGATTGTGCAGATAGTATCACAGAAAACTATGATAGGCTTATAGAATATAATCTACTCAGAGATACAGGTAGTAAAAAATACGATATTTATGAACATAAGAAACGTATCTGGAAATGTTTAATGAGTGTAAACATATTAGAAGGCGTACGTTTTTATGTATCATTTGCTTGTAGTTGGGCTTTTGCTGAACTTAAAAGAATGGAAGGCAATGCAAAAATTATTAAACTTATTGCACGTGATGAGAATGTGCATTTGGCAAGTACACAGCAAATGCTAAAGTTTTTACCGCAAGAAGATAAAGACTTTGCTAAGATTAAAAAAGAAACAGCAGAAGAATGTAAACAAATGTTCATAGATGCAGTAGAGCAAGAAAAAGCATGGGCTGAGTATTTGTTTAAAGACGGCAGTATTATAGGACTAAATGCAGAACTATTAAAACAGTATGTGGAGTTTATTGCGGCCAAACGTATGCATGCCGTAGGCTTAGAAAAGATATATAATAGTGGTACAAATCCTTTACCTTGGACTCAACAATGGATTACAGGTAGTTCAGTACAGGTTGCACCACAAGAGACAGAAATATCATCTTACGTTATTGGTGGTACAAAACAAGACGTAGATGGAGACACATTTAAAGGCTTTAGTTTATGATAATAGAATTAAAAGAATTACTAGGAAAAGTAGTAACAATAAAAACTCTTACAGGATTAGAAATGATAGGTACATTGATATCTACTAATGACGATAATAACTTAATCGTACTTACACATCCTAGAATGGTAGTATTAAGCAATACAGGCGATAATGAAAATAATTCAATTGCAGTAGTTCCATTTACATTTACATCCATAACAGATCAAATTTCATTTACAACAGATAAAGTTTTATCAGTCAGCGAAACAATAAAAGAAAGTGCTGAAGATTATCTAAAAATTGTTGAAGAAAAACCAGAGAAAAAGAAGAAAAAGTAGATAAATACTTGTATGCCAAGTACATGTGGAATATTTACAAGTGGAACTGTCTGTGCTGTTACAATTAATACAGGTGCTAAATCAGTATTTGTTGAAAGTTCACCACTAAGTTTAGTAGGGGATCAAGTTGCTCCCCACGGCGAACCTCCTCATTCCTCATCTTTTATAGTTAACGGTTCTAATACTGTATTTGCAGAAGGACGACCTATTACTCTTGTAGGTAGTGCAACTACATGTGGGCACCCTATAACATTTGGATCACTAACAGTATTTGCAGGCTTCTAATGCCTAATTTGGTCTCTGTAAAAGGCCCCCACGCCAGAAACGATAATAACTTTATTCGAATACAATGGAACATGGGTAATTCTTGTAATTACGAATGTGAATACTGCCCTCCCCAATTACACGATGGAAGTAAACCCTGGTTAAATAAAGATCAATATATAGAAGCAATTAAAAAGTTTTCAACTTATTATAACAGTTTAGATAAACGTATAGATTACGAACTTATAGGCGGAGAGGTTACAGTTATACCAGGGTTCGAAGATATAATAAGAACAATAAGTGAGTACAATACAACTAGTACAGTATACACAAATGCCAGTAGAACAGTTAATTGGTGGTCTAAAGCAAAGCATTATATGAATGCAGTTGTATTAACATTTCATCCTTTATCACAAGACAAGCAACACTTTATAGATGTCATAAATGAAATAAAAGACAACGTATTTATAGATATAAACATTGCTGGGATAGGCGGACAAGTAGAAGATTTAGGTAATTTTGTAGAAGAACTTAGAAATTTATTTTTATATTGTGAGCATAACAATTACAATCATGTTAGTATATGCGTAAAGACTATGTATAAGAAGCTCTTAGGTCGTCATAGTAAGCAACAAACATACTGGGAATATACTGAGCAGGAGAGAAATATATTAGAGCGACCAGGAATAAAGCAACAAGAAATAAGAAGAGAATCTAACGTAGAAGACAATTTTCCTGCACCTGACCCAAATGCTTTTATGACAGAATTTTTATACGATGATGGTACTGTAGAATATGTACAAGGACATCAAATAATAGATAAAGGACTAAATGCATTTAGAGGACTACGATGCCATTTAGGATTTGAAAGTCTTAATATAGATGCAAGTGGAGAAATTTATAGTAGTTGGTGCGGTGCAAAAAACTTTGGTAATATATCAAACAATACATGGGAGTTACCTGAAGCAAAGACTGTATGTCCTTTTGATTTTTGTAATAATATATCTGATATTTCTATAACGAAAACTCTATAGTCTTTTTCTCACTATTAGCAAACTCACAAAGTATACTGTATATATTAGTATGGTACTGATCTTTGTATCTTATTCTTCTACCGAATGCTTCTGGCGTCCAATCAGGAATATAAGCATTAGTAATAATAGACATTTTTTCTATGCTATCGAACATGTGTCCTTTATAAGAAATACAATTAATATTGTTATAAGATTCTTTACATGCTATATCAGGTAAACTAGCATCTAAGATACTAATTCCTGTGTCTACTACATAGTTTTTTAATAAGTGCCAGCCTTCGTTAGATTGAATTTTTTTATTATCTATTTTTTTAAATTCTTTAAATATTTTCTTAAGATCTTCAAATTCTGTATATTGCTGATAAAAACAATCTAAATTGTATTCTTCAATACCTTTTATATCGTATAACCACTTGCCTTCTTTTGATATCACATGATTTAAATTATTATATACACAGACACCTGGTTGTAATTCTAAACTATATCCTTTTGATTCACATAATTCTATAATATTAATTACATCAGACAAATTATGTTCGTATACCATATACTGTATTCTTGGTTTTACTTTAAAATCTAAATTTAAATTTTTAAAAATTGTATCATTTGCATTAGGAATAATTGTTTCCAATGTTTCTTTATATCCATAAATTTTAAAACAGAATTCTATATTATGTGCTAAAGTTTTCTCTATCTTTTTACTAAATCCATTGGTATTGATATTTACTACAATATCAGACTTCCTGCAGAAGTGTAACAAGTCTAATATTCTAGAATATTCCATTGGATCTCCTAGAATACTATAAAGTGTAATTTGTTTTGGGGATTCTTTTTTTAAATATTTTTTTAAAATTGTAAAATCTAATTCTTCATCTTTTATGCGTCTTTTCCCGAATCTATGAAATAACCAAGAGCCCTGCTCTTCTACACATATAAATTGATTATTTTTAGATGTAAGATCTATAAAGATATTGTCCATATCTCTATTTAATAGATCTTAAAAATTTGATTGTATAAGAACGATTCTTTTTATTCTTTCCAGAATGCAAAGTTTACAACCTGATCAAAGTTTGTACCATCATAGTAATATTCAGGTGCAGTATCTAAATCGGTTTCTTGTCCGCCTGTAGCAATAACACCAATAGTATATTCTTCAACTCTTGTTACACTATCAACATCGCCTCTTATAGCAAAATGGTATTTACCAGGGACAGTAACACCATCCATATTAGATGTAGTATCAACACTAACAACACCAGTGCCTGTATTAAAAGTAGCAAAAGGTGGTAGAGGACTAAATCCTAAAACAGAAACATTTGATGCTCCGCTATTTAAACCAATGTCTACTGTACCTGTTTGCCCTTGCTCAACAATAATAACTACACCAGAAGGTATAGATGCTAAGTCTACATCATTAACTTGTGGACTAACACCAATAGATTTTGAAAGTAATTCTACATTAGCACCAGTTGATGTAATAAGTCCTGAATCAAATGTTATATTTGCTCCTCTCTTTGGAATAGAACCCTCACCTACTATAAAGGATTTAATTTGTGTAGATGTAGCAGTTGGTTCCTTTTGTATGTATTGTGCTGATAATCCTGCTATAATGGCAGTAGATGGACTTGTTCCGTATGCTGTTCCATAAGAAGTATTATCACTGTGACTTGCAATACTTACGTTAGAACCCAAGGCATAAATATCAACCTCTTCACCTAAGTTTGTTCCTGCTGAACCACCGGCCCATGTGCCATTGGCACCAAATGCACCAACTTGATAACTATCGTTATATGACCCTACAGTCATAACTTGATCAAGACCTGCAGGGGAATAATTATCTACATCAGCGGCATTGTTACCTGCTGAGCATATTACCATCATATTATGAGTTTCTAATTCTTGTAATTTTGCATCTACTAAACTGTTTTTTGCTGTTGTCCAAGGCATGCAAAGAGTTTTTACTTTGTTAGGTGTGTTTGCCTTATGATGTACTAAAGCGGCATTCATTGCCTCTATAATAGTACCTATGGAAACAGAAGATGAAACACTATTACTAAATTTGATATTAAAAAGACTGGCCTTTGGAGAAACACCAATATTATCACCGTTTATCAAACTAGCCATAGCAGTACCATGTCCTGTTGAGTCCGAATAGTCTGTACCAAATGCAGTATATAAATTTGTTATACTTGAATTTGTAAATTCATCGTGACTTTCATTTATTCCAGTATCTAAAAGATATATTGTAGATCCTGTACCATTGTGTGTAGGACGATATGTACTGGCTAAACTTCTATCTACATTATTACAAAGATGTTTTAAGTGATCTGTTGAATATTGTACTGTTACATCTTCGGTTGCTGTTTCTAAAGAACTGTGTAAGACGCCTGCTATCGCGGCTAGTTGCTCCGCAGTACAGTCAATTTTGTAAGTTAAATTAAATGAATACGTTTCCGTAATCGTTGCTCCTGCGCCTGTAATAGCACTTTGAGCCGCTGTTGCGTCAGCATGTGTTCCGCTATCTAATGCTACAATGTATGCCGCCATTATGATTCTCCAAATGTTTAAGTTTATGATAACTAATTACTATATGTATTTATCAAATTAAGAGTATTTTTATTTTTTTATGGAAACATTTATACAATTAGGAAAACAACCAGGTTTAGAAATAGATATATCTCCGGCCTTTTATGCAAAATTCCATGCGACAAAAACAGATAAGACTGTTTTGTCGTGTTCAGATGAAATACTTAAAAATATAGACAAAGTTAATATATCCCTTAGTGGAGGTATAGATAGTCAGTTTAGTTTATTATTAGCAAAACAATTACAAAAAGATATTACGGCATATACATATCGGTCGTTATGGAAAGGAACAATAATAAATGCAGAAGATGTCTATTTGGCACAACATGTGGCTGATAAAAATAATGTACATCTTAAAATAATAGATATAGATCTTTTTGAATTCTTTAGTAATAATAAACATTATGCGTATGGAGACAATTACGCAAATGTTAGTCCCCAACTAGCAGTTCATTTACATTGGTTAGATATATTACATTCTAAATACAATATAAAAAATATATTAATGGGAGGAGACCCACCTTTAATAAAATATTCTAGTGGTGCGACAAATTCAAACAAATATAGAATGAATGATGTTTTTATTCATGATATATTAACTCCTTATTATGTATTTTGTAAAAACAAAGGTATAGAGTGTTTCAGAGATATATACTACCATAACCCAGAAATTGTATATGCTGGTTTTAAAAACAATTTAGATGTTGTAAAAAATAAAAATATCTATATAGAGAATGATATTAGAACAGTTAAAAGTGTATCCGGCGAGAAATATAATTCACTGAGTCCTTTTCTAACTGATGGATATATTTTTAAATACGAATGGTATAATAATATATTAGAAGGACTTATACCCCAAAAATCAGGCACAACAGGATTTGAAAATCTTAAAAAAATTCTAGCATCTGAAAGTGGAGTATACAATAGATTTGATATACTTTATAGATTTCCTATGATAGACCGTGGCATACATACGGTAAAAGGTATGATCAAACAGCAAAGCCAAAATAGGAAGGGCAGAGGTCGTAATGTAATAATGCCAAAAGAACTTTCAGAAGTCTTTACAGAATACCAAAAACAAATAGAAACTACAGAAGCAATTCCTGTCAATAGATATAACTTCGATTTTTAAAAAACTCCCAAAAACCAAATAATCCAAAAATGGCCTATAATACAGGTGTTTCAAATGCTTATGTATAAATACCGCATATAACATATTATAAACTGAAATTATATCAACCTCCCATCATGATTAGAAATTTCATCACAATATGGTTAAGTTTGTCTATCCAGACATCCGATAACCTGTATGGTGCATTGCGAAGTGTGAAGGAGATTGTCGACTGGAGCATTAGTAATGAGCGAGAAAAAAATTAATAAAATTAAAGATCATTTAGAACTTGTAACTCTAGTAGGCATATTCTTGGTTTCTATAATGGCAGTTTCACCAAGTATTAATTAGAGAGAACAGACGTGACAGAATTGATTTTAAAGTTGAAACAGGATGACCATGTATGTGCGGTATGTGATTTAATAGAATTTGTAGTATTAATCACATTACCTTTTGCAGTACCCATGTTTATTATGTATGCAACTAAAGTAAACTAGAGAATATATGAAAAAACTTTTAAGTTTCTTTTTTAAATATTGGATTGCTCCTTGGCATCCACAAAATAGGTAATTGAAATGAGATATGAAGTAAGAGATTCAACTCCAGAAGAATTTGCTGAATGGAGAGAAACAGACTATTGGAATAAGATGGATTTTGATCCTTTAGTAATGTTTGTGGTTATACCTACAGTAGTACAGGTACTTGTTTTTGGTATGATGTTAGCAGTAATGGGTCTTAACCAAATTATCTTTTGATTAAAGAAGCATTAAAGGCCGTCATCGGTGTTGGTAAACAAGGCGGTAAATTCAAAATAACACCAATGCGAATTATTCTATTTGCATTATTAGTAGCAAGTATTTTTTTAGGAACAGTTGCTTCTTTATTGACTATTGTATCCTTATTAACTTGACAATACAGGAAAATTAAGTATAATATTGTTTTTAGATAAGTACAGTTATGAGTTTCGTAGTAGGTAGTCCATGTGTAGGATGTAAAGACACAAAATGCGTAGAGGTTTGCCCTGTAGATTGTTTCTATGAGGGTCCAGATATGCTAGTTATCAATCCAGATGAATGTATTGATTGTGCCTTATGTGAGCCAGAGTGTCCGGTCGAGGCAATATGGAGTGATGATGAATTACCACCTGAGCAAATTCCTTTTATAGAAATAAATGCGAAGATGTCGGAAATTTGGCCTAACATAGACGAAACGAAAGAACCAATGGCACACGAAAGTCCATATAGTACAGAAGAGGCAATAGCAATAGGTGAAAAACATGTCGAAGAAAACGAGTAAACCAAAAACAAGATCGCACTTGCAAATGTTTACTCATGACTCACCTTTCGGCCATAAAGTTCAAAAAGATAAAACAAAGATTATACCTCGTAAAGAGAAGTATAAGGATAAAGAAAAATGATTGATGGTGTAATACTAGTAGCGATTGTAATACCGGCAGTAATCGGAATGTTTAGTCTTATGTTATCAGTAATAAGCAATACTGGTGGAACAAAAGGAATAACACAACCATATATTACTAAGTCAGGTAAACAGCATACAGCAACAAAAGAAAGGTCAGAATATATAGTCTAAACTGATAAATACTACTATAATAATATTTATTATTAAGGAGTAACAAATGTCAGTAAAAGATATGTCGTACCGCGATCGCGGTTTGTTGTTGAGTATGTATGCTCATCAATGTTATCAATCACCAGAGGAACTTTTAGTAGCAAGACCGGGTATAAAGGACTTAGCACCACTTAAAAAGTTTTTAAATAAACCATTACCACCAACATTTATAGATGTAGACGGTGCACAGGCATATGTAATGAGTGATAAAACAGATGTACTTATTGCTTGTAGAGGTACAGAGCCTACAGCAATAAATGATGTACTTGCAGACTTAAAAATGTTTCCAGTAAAACATCATATAGCAGGTAGAGTACATAGAGGATTTTATGCAGAGTATGATAAGGTTATTCCTGGTATTAAAGAAGCACTTGCAAAACATGATAAGAAAGGCAACAAAACTTTATGGGTCACAGGACATAGTTTAGGCGGAGCAATGGCAGTACTAGTTGCGGCTGAGCTGAAACCTAATGGCGGACTACATACATTTGGACAACCTAGAGTTGGCACAAAGGCATTTTTACCAGCATTAGACGGTATTAAATATTATAGATATAGAAACAATAACGATGCCGTTACAGCAGTACCTCCTTCATTCTTATGTTTTAAACATAGCGGAGTATTAAGATATATTAATACATATGGTAACATTAGGCCAGCAACTTGGTCACAACGTTTTAAAGATAAATGTAGAGGTCATTGGATGGCACTTAAATCTTTTAATTTAATAGATGGCTTTGCTGATCATAGTATGGGATTGTACCATGAATACTTATACAACATGGATGATAGCGGCGAACAATTACCTAAATAAGGATATATTATGAATTGGTTAATTATACTATCACTAAAGGCAATACTATCTAGCATTATAGGTAGTAGTTTTTATCAGTGGTTTCAGAAAACTAAAATGGGGATATGGTTTCAAAAGAAAGTTGATAACTTTATGGAATACCTTGCAGTTAAATACGATATAGAAGTTGCTAAAAAGGACGCAAAGTTTAGAAAGCAGTTTCCATTGATTGCAGAAAGATTAGATAATTTAGAAAAAGAAATTACCAAATTAAAGAAAAAGAAATAGCAATACATAGTTTTAATGGCACATCAGATTCACGATAAATAGATGCATAATAACATAGGTTAAAGGATTAAAAGATGTCTAACAAAACACCATACGAGATACGTTTGGATTTGGTAAGAGAGGCGAAAGAGATACTTCAGGCAAAAGCAAAAAATCCTGAAGATATGCCTACTACAGAAGAAGTACTTAAAGAAGCCGAGCGTCTTAACGAATTTGTTTCTAAAAAACCATTCTCAGATAAATAATTTCTATTAAACAAAGAGCACATTAATTGTGCTCTTTTTTTCTGACTTCTATTTCTTATAAATTATAAATACTTGTCGTAATAAAGGCTGGTATAGCTCAGTTGGTAGAGCAACTGATTTGTAATCAGTAGGTCGTCAGTTCGAACCCGACTACCAGCACCATTACTTTAATAATGTTGCAATAGCAACAGGAGGCCATTATGGCAAAAGCAAAAGCAAAAGCACCTGCGAAAAAGAAAGCAGTCAAAAAGGTAGTTAATACTGAGTTTGATTGGACTAAAGTTGGTGAAAACGTTCAAAAGAACGCAGAGGAAATCAGCAAGAACATTATGAAGAATGCTGAAACAATTGGCAACAACATTGCTAAAAACTCAAAAGCAGTTGGTGATAGAATGACTGCATACTTAAATAGAAATAATAAGTAATCACACTCCGGTTGGGGGTGTAGCTCAGTTGGGAGAGCGACTGGTTTGCAACCAGTAGGTCGTAGGTTCGATCCCTATCATCTCCACCACTTGACAAAGTAATAAACCTTTGTTACACTAATACAAATTGGTCCAGTAGTTCAATTGGTTAGAGCACCGCCCTGTCACGGCGGAAGTTGAGAGTTCGAGTCTCTTCTGGATCGCCAGGCGGATGTAGTATAACGGCTATTATGAGACCTTGCCAAGGTTTAGATCCGAGTTCGATTCTCGGCATCCGCTCCACTTTAAGGTTGTAAATAGAGATATGAAATTAAACACATTAGACCCAAGGTGGGACAACCAATTAATAGATCATGATCATGAGAAATATAATTGGCGACAGTACTTTATAGACGCAGTACAAGAAAAATATCCCCAAGTAAAAGAACTAGAAAAACTACATGAAGTAATGGCTCCTAACGAGATTAATGATTTTGTGTGGGACATACAACGTATATGTAAGACCGAAGAGTTTGCTAAGAAACTAGATGACTTTATGGACGATGTTGCAAGACCTCGTTTAGACGGTGCAGACTTTATGGTACAAGATGTAGTTGGTGTTAGAGTAGTTATACCTAATCAAGCAAAACACGGAAGAACATTAAACTTCCATCAGGGTATATGGTATGGACATGGGCCAGGTATGTTTAGTATATGGAGCCCTATTACAGAAGCATGGGACTCTAATAGTATGCAAATTTTACCTTGGGAAGCCAGTAGGGAAATTACTCAACGTACCTACGAAGAGCAATGGGACTATAAAAAAATACAAGAAGAGTGCTTAAAGCATAGTATACCATGTAATGCATCACCAGGACAAACTTGGTTATTTCAGCAAGGTCACATACATGGCAATATTAATAACGATACTGATATCACACGTTGGAGTTTTGATACTAGGGTACTAGTTAAAGGCGGTAACTATGGTAGACGTAGACCAGGTGGTTATTTTAGATTACATAGAGAATATAGACAACCTCTTACAGGTGTGGATACAAGTAAAAACTGGATAAACTACATTGACATGAATAGCAGATTTTGTGAGACTACACCATTCTTTGTTACAAGTATGATAATGTCACAGTTTTGTAAAGATATGGGAATAGTTCCAGTAGACTATCCCTTGGAATTAAGTTTTTGTCATTGGGAACCAATGCTAGAGGACTTTATTAAGGACAAACATATACAAGGTATAATAATACCAAGTATATTAGGCATGACCTATGATAAAACAAGAAGAGATGAACTAATTGAACTAGCATTTGCTAATGATACCGATCTTTTATTTGTTGACGAAAGAATATTGTTAAATAACAAACAAGAAAAAGAGTATTTAGATAAGATATTTGAATATATAAATGACGAACAAGACCCAGATTTATTATTAGGACACACAAGGTAAAAAATGGCAAAGAAAAAAGCAAAAGCAAAAGAGCAAGTGCAAGAAAATAGCAGTGATGTAATGTATAAGTTGCTAGACGAAAAGATAGAAGTACCGTTAGGATTACTTAGACAAAAACATATTTTTATTGCAACTCCGTGTTACGGTGGACAACTTGGCGAGCCATACTTTAGAAGTATGATGAGACTTGCGATACTCTTTAACAAGTACGGTATACAATATACTGTTAGTACACTAGCAAATGAAAGTCTAGTAACTAGAGGTAGAAATACACTTACTAGTTTCTTTATGGAAAATACATCAGCAACACATTTATTTTTTATAGATGCTGATATAGAATTTAATCCTGAAGATATTTTAAGAATGGTTGCATATGACAAGCCAATAGTTGTTGGTGCATATCCTAAGAAAGCAATCAATTGGAATAGTATTATTGGTGCCGCAAGAGCAGATGATTCAGAAACAGAAGAAACAATTGAAGGACATAGTTCAAACTATGTTGTAAACTTTGACTTTGTAACCGACAAAGAAGGTAACAGGACACCATCAGTACAAATAGAAGATAACTTAGTAAAACTTAAAGACGCAGGAACAGGCTTTATGTGTATCAGAAAAGATGTAATACAAGATATGTTTGATAAACATCCTGAATACAAATATGTAAATGACATTAATGTAGATCAAAAGTTTGAACCATTTATGTATGCATTATTTGATACTGTCATAGATCCGGAGAGCAGACGTTACTTATCTGAGGACTATATGTTTTGTAGGACATGGCAAAACATGGGCGGTACGGTCTACTTAGACCCTCGTACAGCACTTAACCATGTAGGTCATTATACATTCCGCGGAAATATAAGAAAACTATTTACAGGCGAAAACGATCATTCAAGAAAACAAGAGGTAAGTCAAGATGGCAAAACAACAACCTAAAACAGAACAATCAGTAATATCAGTATTACTACCCACAAGAGGACGTAGGGAAGTATTAAGAAAAAGTTTAAAATCTTTAGTAAGCAAAGCAAGTCACCCAGAACGTTTAGAAATATTATTTGGTGTAGATGAAGATGATCAAAGTGTTATAGATTTTATTAAAGAAGAGATTGCAGAAGATCTAAAAGAAGTAGGAATAGAAGCAAGGGCAAGTATTTTCAAACCTCTTGGATATGAAAATTTACACATATACGTTAATACATTAGCAGGTGCGGCCACAGGAGACTGGTTCTTCTTTTGGAACGATGACTGTTTAATGGTTACAGAAGGCTGGGACGAAGTAATTGATCAGTACAATGGACAATTTAAACTGTTAGGCCCTAAGGATAATCACAATGGACATCCTTATGCTATATTGCCAATTGTACCTAAAGACTGGTTTATCCTAATGGGACATCTAAGTCAAAACGCACAGAACGATGCTTGGCTAAGTCATATTGCATACATGTTAGATATCTTTGAAAGAGTAGACTTTGAGTTTATTCATGACAGAGCAGACATCACAGGCAACAATGATGACGAAACATTTAAGAATCGTAAGTATATGGAAGGCAACCCAAGTGACCCTAAAGACTTTGGACATACAGATATGCAAAATGCTCGTGTAAATTCAGCACACAAAATTGCTTGGTTTTTAGATAAAATG
>Ga0206677_10001235_pt1 | contig 23779 bp, 21 predicted proteins | sample M130m12015metaG_FD_155475 | JGI IMG/M metagenome (GOLD analysis project Ga0206677, IMG submission 155475) | Ammonia-oxidizing marine archaeal communities from Monterey Bay, California, United States - M1 30m 12015 | ecosystem: Environmental > Aquatic > Marine > Intertidal zone | place: USA...
GCTAATAAATACAAATAATAAATAACCGATTAATTAGTTAATAATGTAGGCGGTGAAAGACTAGAAATTTCTCGGTACGCTAATAAATACAAATAATAAATAACCGATTAATTAGTTAATAATGTAGGCGGTGAAAGACTAGAAATTTCTCGGTACGCTAATAAATACAAATAATAAATAACCGATTAATTAGTTAATAATGTAGACGGTGAAAGGCTAGAAATTTCTCGGTACGCTAATAAATACAAATAATAAATAACCAATTAATTAGTTAATTTTTCGATCTGATCCGTCGAAAGCTTTATTATAACAAATATATATTTTTGATTTTAGGATGTTTTTGCTCATATTACTTTTTCCTTTCTTAGGTTTTTTTTCATCTAATTTGCTCGGTCGTTTTATCGGCGTTTCTGGTTCAAGGTTTTTGTCAACTTTTTCAATTATACTCGCGTTTATGCTATCGCTTTTCGCTTTTTTTGAATCTGCTTTGTTAGGTTCAGTCTGTTCTATTTTTTTTTCTTCTTGAATTAATATCGAGCTGTTCATTGCTCCGTGGTCTTTTTGTTTTGATTCTTTGAGCGCAACGATGTTACTCGTAGTTTGCGGTGTATCTTCACTTGTTCATCTTTATTCTATCGAGTATATGCTAACGGATCCGCATGCTTCTAGATTTATGGGTTATCTTTCTTTATTTACGTTTTTCATGCTTGTTTTAGTTACGTCTGATAATTTTTTAGTTATGTTTTTTGGTTGGGAAGGAATTGGTTTAGCTTCTTTTTTGCTTATAAGTTTTTGGCATACAAGAATTCAAGCTGGTAAATCGGCGATTAAAGCTATGCTCGTTAACAGGATTGGTGACTTAGGTTTAGTTTTATCGATTTGCTCCATTTTTTTGACTTTCAAAACCTTAGACTATTCAACAATTTTTTCGCTAGCTAGTTTTTCCAGTGAAAGTTCTTTTTCGTTTTTATTCTTTAACAGCGTAGATCGATTGTGTGTAATTACGTTTTTTATATTTTTTGGCGCTTTGGGTAAATCCGCTCAAATAGGTCTTCATATTTGGTTGCCTGATGCTATGGAAGGTCCTACTCCTGTTTCTGCGTTAATTCATGCCGCGACGCTAGTTACAGCCGGTCTTTTTTTAATTATTAGATGCTCCGTTTTGTTCGAGGAGTGTCCAATAATTCTGTTTGTTGTTACATTAACAGGATCTTTAACAGCTTTTTTTGCTGCTAGTGTCGGTTTAGTACAAAATGATCTAAAAAAAGTGATCGCTTATTCAACCTGCAGCCAGCTCGGATTTATGATGTTTGCTTGCGGTCTTTCCCACTATTCTATTGCTTTGTTTCATCTAGCTAATCACGCATTATTTAAGGCTTTACTCTTTCTGAGCGCTGGTTGTGTAATACATGGTTTACTTGATGAGCAGGATTTAAGAAAAATGGGAGGGTTGATTCAGATACTTCCCGTAAGTTATACCATGATTTTTATTGGATCGTTGGCTTTGGTCGGTTTTCCGTTTTTAACGGGTTTTTACTCTAAAGACGTTGTTTTGGAGATTGCTCTAGCGACCCCAACTTTTATTGGTAATTTTGCTCATTGATTGGGTTGTTTGGCAGCTTTTTGTACTTCTTTTTATTCTTTTCGTCTTATTTTTTTAACTTTCTTAAATAATACAAATAGCACTAAAGTTTACGTTGAAAATGCTCACGAAGCTCCTATCATAATGGTTTTGCCTCTTATGTTTCTAGCTTTTGGAAGTATCTTTTGGGGATTTTTTTCTAAAGACTTATTTATTGGTGTTGGATCCCCATTTTTTTTAACATCTCTCATTACAAATTTCGAAAATTTGGCGCTTTTGGAAGCTGAATTTGCTCCGGCTGTTTTAAAGAATATCCCTTTTATTTTTACGGTTTTAGGTGCTTTACTTTCTTTTTTTTTGATAAATTGCTCTATTACGTCTAAAGCTGTTATTTTTGATTATAAGATAGATCTCTTTTATAGAAATCTTTATAGTTTCTTGTCTAAGAAGTGGCATTTTGATCAACTTGCTAACGAATTAGTTATACATAATCTAATGAACTTTGGTTATCGTGTTAGTTTTCAATTATTGGATAAAGGTAGCATTGAGGTTTTTGGCCCTTTTGGATCTTCCTTTAAACTTTGAGGTTATTCAAAATTATTGGGTAATATACATTCAGGTATGATTTTCCACTATTCCTTTGTTATGTTATTTTCTATTTTATTCTTTTTTTGCTGACTTTTATTGTTTAATTTAAATTGATGAGTAAATTCAACTTTTCTTATTCTTTTTTCTTACAACCTTTATTGTATAGCTTAAAATATACTTTGGTATAAATTTTTATCTTTTCTGTGTTTGATTCTGGCTCAATATAAACGTTATCCGAGTATTTAAAACATGCTAATATAACAATAAGTTTTTGTTGTGTTTGGAGAGTATTAATAAAAGTAAACATTCGCTAAAAATATGAAAAACGTACAGTAAACAATCAATTTCCTATAAGATTGATAATCATTTTGTGTATAGCTTTTATAAGATTAGATAGTTGATTCGCAGTAAACTTTTCAAGTCAATGATCTTTAGCAGTTTTTTTCGATCTTTCTGCCTCAATAGTTTCGCTATATTTCTTTTGGGAATCAGCAGTTAGGAATATTGAACAATAAAATAACTTTTGATTCAGTGACTCGGAGTAGGGTCTTTTTACGTGTTTGTAATTTGGTCTGTTAAAAGAAAAAATTGATTTCGAACAGTTTTTAAAAATTTAAGATTAATGCTGATAAATCAAGTGCCAGAAGTCTCGGTAATGCCTGAAGCATGAACGTTATATTATTTATTAGATTTAAATTGTAAAAAGGAAGGATTGTAAGCTTTTAAATAAAATCCAGTAGGTGGAGTTATGAAAAGAAACTAAGATCCTTTAATGTTATTTCAGGGGTTAGAATAAAAAATGTAACGTTAATATGTTTCAATTCTTTTTAGAATTTCGAAGGTTAAAACAAATCTCTAAATAAAAACATCAATTCTTTGGTTACGAAAGCCTAAGTATCGAAAGGAATTAGAGACTCCTGTAGTTTAGGCTGTCAATAAAAATCGTATTTTCCATACTCAATTTTGGTAAAAGAATAAAGATAATTCGATTAATCTAAAAAGTATAATCGCAAGGTTGAAATTTAAAGATTCAGACGAGAAAGAAGCTTCGTTTGTGGGTTGTGTTATTTAATTCGATAAAACGCGCAAATCTTACCAAAACTTGTAATTTAATCAGCCAATAAGATATCTTATATTTTTCGATTAAACAGCTGTTGCATGGTTGTCGTCAGTTCTTATTTTATAACGTTCAGTTTATTCTGTTAAAGAACGAAACTTTTTTTTTAAGGTAAAAGAACCTAAAAAAATGTTTTGATAAAAAACACAAAAAAAAATGACTTCTAAATCCTTATGACGCTAATGTTTTGGGCTTTTAATGCTATACAATATAAGAGAATAAAACATTAAAATTTATTTAAGCTTTAAAATTTAAACGAAAATCTTATTTTGTTCAGATTGTTTTTTGAAACTCAAAAACATAAAGAAGGAATAAACAGTAATGATTGGTTATTCCGCGGTCATGAAACTTTCTTTTCTTTCTATACTTTTCGCCCGTCGCTTCTTGATATTAAATTCTAACAAGCTGAATTAGAGGATAAAGTTCGATATTAATTATCTCAAAGTTTTTCGAGCTTTTTCATACGTTAGTTTTTGAGATTATGAATAAGTCGTAACAAAGTAATCGTAGAGGAATCTGTGGTTGGAATAAGATATTTTAAACTCGATCCTTTAATAGTTCTTTTGCTTGTAACAAGATCCCAATGCTTTAACTATTAGAGTTCAATTCTTTTGTTTTTGATATCTTTTTTAGCGCTTTATTTATCTTATAAAAAGAAAGATCTATTTTTTCTAAAGTTTGCCGTGAATATTTTGTTTTATTAGATGTTTTTTTTTACTCAGCGACATGCTTTTCATTTGGTTGATCCTAGTATTATGCCTTTATTATCTTCTTTAAGCTGCCTTGTTACAACTTTAGGCGCTGTTTTATACTTTCATGGTTTCGTAGCTGGTTTAAATGTTCAGCTTTTTGGACTTTTTTCTATTTTAATCTGTATGTTTTTTTGGTGAAGGGATGTCGTTAGAGAAGGAACATTAGAAGGTTGTCATACAAATATCGTTCAATTAGGATTGCGTTACGGAATGATCTTATTTATTGTATCCGAGATAATGTTCTTTTTTGCTTTTTTTTGGGCTTTTTTTGCTGCTAGTATAGCGCCGACAATTGAGGTCGGAAACGTTTGACCGCCAAAAGGCATCGAGGCTTTTAACCCTTTTGAAATTCCTCTAGTAAACACTTTGATTTTACTTTGCTCTGGAGCAACGATAACATACTCTCATCACGCTATAACCGCAGGTAATAAAAAAGAGGCTGTTTTCGGTTTAGTTTTAACTGTGTCGTTGGCGACTGTTTTTACAGGTTTTCAGGCTTTTGAATACGTTAGTGCGCCGTTTAGTATTTCTGACGGCATTTTTGGTTCGACTTTTTATTTAGCAACAGGTTTTCATGGTTTTCACGTTTTTGTTGGTACTGTTTTTCTTGTTGTTTGTTTAATTCGATTATTATCTAATCACTTTACAGTTGAGCATCATTTTGGTTTTGAGGCTGCTGCGTTTTATTGGCATTTTGTTGATATTGTTTGGTTGTTTCTCTACGTTGCCGTTTATTTTTGAGGAGGTAATTAGTAAAGTTTTAAATTTTCTAATTGTTTAAAAAATTTCTAGTCTTTTATTTTCTTAGAAGATTGTTGTTAAGCGTTGGGTTGTTAATTTTTTTAGATGAATGTTTTTGTTCTTTTATTTTTATCGTTTTTTATCCTTTTAAGCAGTTTGAGCGAAAACCTTGAGTTTTTAGTTCATAACGAAGAGTCTTTACTAATTTTATGTTTTATCGCTTTTATCTTTTTTGCTTATAGTTTTTTGAGTGTGGGCTTTTATGATGATTTTCAAAAACGAGTATCTGATTTAGAACAGCAGCTTGTATTAGTTGCTTGTAGTAGATTTAATGTTTTACTTTCTAGTTTCAATGAGTTCTTTCTTCGTAAGGATTTGGTTCTAAGATTTCAATTTATTTTGGGTTTGTTGAGATCTGGTCTTTATTTAGACTATTCTGTATTTTCGTCTAGCCTTACATTTTTTTTTGATTCATTACTTCTATTTCAGCTAAGTAATGTCTTAAAATTAAAAAATCAAATATTAAAACCTTTAAAAAACCGATTAAATCATTTTAGTTTAGTTCCGTTTTTATTTGGTGATTCAAAAGCAGCCATTTCGTTAGTGTCTCATAAAACTTTCACGCGTTTTATTAAAAAATCAATATTTTCAGAAAACTTACAATTTTTTCATAAATCGATAATTTTAAAGCATTTATAGTTAGATCTTCCGTGCTTTTAACGCCTATGTTTTTGCTTGATTCAGAAAGTTTAAAAAATTTCAAATAGAATGCTTGATTTGCCGCTTTAGGCGTTTAAATAACGAAATGTTTGGTCTAATTTCAGAGAGATCAAAATCCCTTTAGAGAAAACTTTTATCTTAAAATATATATTATTTTATTTATTGTTAAACAGATCCAATGGAGGCAGCGTTTTTAGGTGTGATTTAGTTTTAAATTTTAGCGAATTGATACATCTTATTAGCTACAAAAAAAATCAAAAGAGAAGCTGAAAGTAGCGGTGAGCGAAATCATAAAAAAATAACTTGTGGGTCTTTTAAGCCTTTGTTTGATACTGTTTATTATAATGTTTTATTATTTTTTTATAGAAAAATTTCGTTTTCTAACTTTTAGGCAGCAAAATCAATAGTGTATTAGTATTGAGAAGGAAAGCGCTTTGAATTAAAACAAGGAAAAAAGTCATGATAAATTTGAAATTTTAGGTATTCTTTTGTTTTAAACTAATTACTTTTTGCATAACGGTTTCATTATTTAAAATAAAGGGTGAGCTTTGAAAAAATTTAAAAGCTAATATTTCAGAACTTTAGAATAGTTTTAATCGTTTTTTTTAAACGCGAAGCCAAGCGATCTATTTAAGCGCTAGCTGAAATTGATTTAAACGTCATATGGAAGGCTTAACTCGTATCTGTTGCAATAGGTTGAGATGACGCTTGAATAGGAGTGAAAGGCTAAACAAGCTTGGTTATAGCTTGAACTCTGCGAAAGCTATTTTAGTAGCGCTTCTACTTAAAAAATGGGGTAAAGCACTGGTTTCGTTTTGGGCGATTTAATACTCTTTCAAGCGTTCCCAAACTTTGAATACATTTTAGGCTGGGCGCTTTAAAAGCGTAAAAACCTAGTAGTGAGTTAGACTCTGAGCTACAAAGTTCAAAGTCGAAAGAGAAACAACTCAGATCGTTTGATAAGATATTTAAATATAATTTTAATAACTCGAAAGTTTTTGGCTTCCATAAAAAGCTTTTTAGCGTTTATTATGTTAGGGTTGGCTTAGAAACAGCTATCGTTTAATGAAAACGTAATAGTTCGAATAATTAGCTCAAAAATCCTTAAAATTTAAGATTTTAAGTTCGTCGAAGCAGCGAGTAATTTAACTAGATTACGGTAGCAGAGCATTTTGTAATAGAAAAGCTGTGAAGCTAAAATCAATAAGGATTCTGTGAAAATTAGTAACATCTAAAACCTATAATGGTTCGTTTTTAATCTAAGCTTTTTTATTTCTGTTTTGAGTTTATTCGATCCTTAAGTATAAAACGAGAGTTTTTTGTGATAGGCATAAATACCGCGAAATATTTGAATTAGAAATTCGTCATTTGTAGCTTTGAAGGGTCCACCTTTTATACAAAACTTGATAGGGTAGTTAATTTTTATACGCAAATAAGGCTGCTGTACTTTAAGAGTAAAACGAGAGTGTAACTTTTATATTCGTATTTTTAGCTCCTAATTATTCTTCAGGAAAAAGTAAGGTTTAACTTATTATCGTAGCTTATAATCGCATCAGGTAGATCAATAAAAAATATTAAAACGTAAAGAATAATAAAAGATAATGAACTCGGCAATAAATCTTCGTAACTTTGGAAAAAGAAGATAAGGCTTAATAGATACTTTTAGGCTTTAATAGTAAACCAATGAGCGACTTTTTACTAAAAAATTAAAATAACGCAAATTTTATTGAAAAATGTATGTTATTTGATTGGTTCTCAATGTTTTAATCTGAAAAAATAATGTTTTACGCATTTTAATCTAAGGAAAAGCAAATAGGTGTCTTATTTTGAGGATAATAATGTAGCGAAATTCCTTGGCTTTTAATTGAAGTCCTGCATGAAACCATTAACGACTCATTGACTGTCTCATCTTTTATTCTTGTGAATTTGAAATAAAGGTGAAGATTCCTTTTTTCTAAAGTAAGACGAAAAGACCCTATCAATCTTTACTCAACGCTGATGTTGCTTTTTTAAACTTATTTGTTTAGTAATAGATAGTTCGTTTTTGTTTGTAACTTTTTTGAAAAACTATCCTATATTTTACTTGAGCTATTTTATTTCTTTAAAAATAGCGTTTGTGTGTGAGTTTATCTGGGATAGATTCCTTTTAAAAAGTAATAAAGGAATACAAAGATAACCTTAATTAAGATCTCTTAATTTTGAGCGAAAAAGTAAATGTTTGTTTGACTGCAAGGCATAAATTGTTTGAGCAGCTACTTTAGTAGGTTTTATTGATCCGTTAGTTTTGAACGAAAAAGCTATCGCATAATAGATAAAAGATACTGTAGGGATAACAAGATAATAAGAACCAAGCGATCAAAGCGACGTTCTTGATTGTTATATCGATGTCGGTTTAAAGCATCCTGATGATGAAGGCGTTATCAAGGGTTTAGCTGTTCGCTAACTAAGGCTTTCCATGAACTGGGTTTAAAACGATGTGAATCAGTTTAGTTTCTATCTGCTTGGTTTATTAAGGTTTATGGTCGTTTCCGCTAGTATGAGAAGACCGACGGAAAGAAAGCCTATAGTTAAAAACCCTTTTGGTTGTTTTGCCACGCTTTTAATTGTTTAAAAATTGAAAGCATTAACTTTTGAAACGTTGCCGCAACAACCTTAAAATAGGTTTAAGACGAAAACTTTGATCGGTCAATAATTAAGATTTTTAGACTTAAAAAAATAATTGATAACGAATGTTTTGATTAAAACTTTTTAGCTTAAAAATAACGATAATGATAAGCGAGGGATTTTTCCTCAGTGTTTTAGTTAAGAAAATACTGAGAAAAACACAAAAAGAAATAATTTTTCAATTTGAAAATTTTCATCTTAATTTTTCAATTCAAAAAATTTCTAAGTAAAAAGTTCGATTTTTTCGCTTTTTATTTTGTAAAAGGTGGATACCTTCGAACTTACAAAATCGATAAAAACTTTTCTTTTTTTACCTCAAAAAACTGAAGAAAAACACAAAAAAATTAATTTTTCAATTTGAAAATTTTCAGTTTAATTTTTCAATTCAAAAAGTTTCTAAGTAAAAAGTTCGACTTTTTCGCTTTTTATTTTACAAAAGGTGGATACCTTCGAACTTACAAAATCGATAAAAAAACCTTGTTTTTTACCTTAAAACACTGAAGAAAAACACAAAAAAAAATTAATTTTTCAATTTGAAAATTTTCAGTTTAATTTTTCAATTCAAAAAGTTTCTAAGTAAAAAGTTCGACTTTTTCGCTTTTTATTTTACAAAAGGTGGATACCTTCGAACTTACAAAATCGATAAAAAAACCTTGTTTTTTTACCTTAAAACACTGAAGAAAAACACAAAAAAAAATTAATCCTTCAATTTGAAAGTTTTCAGCTTAATTATTCCATTCAAAAAGTTTCCAAATCAAGCTTTTTACTTGGAAACTTTGGAAAATAAAAAGAATAATAAGATTCGAACTTATAACCTTTAGCTCCCAAAGCTAACGCGATACCTTTTCGCCATATCCTTTTCGAGTAAAACTTTCTTTCTTTCAAAACGTTCATGGTTATTTTCTAAAGGATTTGAACCTTTATTTGAGTATTGAAAAAACTCTGTCCTAACCGTTAGACGAAGAAAAACAAAATTAGCCTCGCATCAGATTAATTGAATCAATTGAAACAGATCCTTGCGTTCTATAATAAACAACTAAAAGACCCAATCCTATAGAAGATTCAGCTGCGGCGACAGTTAAAATTAATAACGCAAAAATTTGACCTATTCTATCATCTAAATAGATCGAACTAGTTAAAAAAATAAAGTTAATTGCTAGCAACATTAATTCAACGGAAATTAAAATAAGAATAACATTTTTTTTATTGAAGATGATGCCTGAAATACCTATAAAAAAAGAAACTGTTGGAATAATAATAAAAATCAGAAGATTCATCCTATAAAAAATTGTCTTAGTTTTTAGGTTATAAAAATCGATTAACAGTAAGAAGAATTTTAATAGATAACTTATTTCTGATCTGTTGCGTCACTTTTTTTATTTGATTCCAAGAACAACCGCTAATTTCTAAAATAACAACTCCTTTCGAAATTGAACCATACCAAAATTTTATGTTACCTTTACCTTTTCCCATTCTTATACCTTCGGATTTTTTTGTTTTGTTTTTATTAGGGTATACATTTAACCAAAACTTTCCCTGTAATTTTAATAAACGCCTCAGAGTTCTACGTAATAATTCAATTTGCTTATTGTTAATTTTTCCAGCCTCTAAAGAAACAATAGCAAAATCCTTAAATTTTGGGCTAAGTATGCGATTATTCAAAAATTTAGTTCTTTTTCTATCAAATAAGTTTTTAAATTTAGTTTTTCTTGGATAAAGCAACATCTTACAAAGTTGATAACGAAAGGATTTGAACCTTCACTAAATAAATAACTTGTTTCTAAAACAAGCATGTCTTCCGATTCCATCACGTTATCATAGAGATAGTTGGATTTGAACCAACGAATAACAGTATCAAAAACCGTCGCCTTAACCAATTTTAGCTATATCTCTTTGCTGTATCTAATAATAACATGATTCGAATCTCTTAGAATTTGATTATAAACATCCTGCGATTTAGTTATAAAATTTTTTTTGAGAGTCAACGTGATAGCCCCTATCATCGCTAAAAGAAGCACAAAACCTAAAGCGACAAAAAGGTAAGCAAAAGATGTAAAAAAAAGCTCACCTAAATAAAGAATATTAGAATGTTTAAAGCATCATGTAGAAAAATCAAAACAAAACCCAAAAGATAACAACGATTCTTGCGCTTTTTGTAAAGGGAAACAACATAGGTTTAGTGCCGAGAAATTAATATTAAATACTAGTAAAGTTTCAACTAAAAAAATAATTCCAAAAATTAAAGCTATAAAAAAATATTGTTTCGAGCCTTCTTTTAATTCTGACAGTTTTATATTTAACATTATTAAAACGAACAAAAAAAGAACAGCTATAGCCCCAACGTAAACGATTAAAAAAAGAAGAGGTAAAAATTCTACATTTAAAATAAATAATAAACAGGATAAATTGAAAAATGTTAGTATTAAAAACAAAACTGAATGTATTGGGTTTTTAGCGCTTACAACCATTAGCGAACAAATAACCGAAAAACCAGAAAAAAAATGAAATATAAAATAGTTAGCTGTCAAAAACATCGAAAATAAAAGTTAAAGAAGTGAGATTTGAACTCACAATTCTAAAAGAACTAAATTTACAATCTAGCGATTTAACCAATTCACCCATTCTTTAAATTAGGCAAATAAAAGGATTTGAACCTTTAATCTGTAATGCCACAAATTACTGTTTTAACCGATTAAACTATAAATGCCTTATTTTTTTAGATTTTTAATTCCGTAAATACTTCTTGAGCTTACTCTATTAGAAACGGCGGTTAGATCAAATTTGCCCCTAATGGCTACATTCCTAACACCAATTAAATCACGACTTCTACCGCGTCGAATTAATACAGTTGAGTGTTGTTGTAAGGTGTGACCTTCTCCTGGAATTTTAGCTATTAGGCTTTGCTTCGTTTTTATTAGTTTAATTTTACAAACTCTTCGATTCGCAGAGTTTGGTTTTTTAGGGGAAAGTGTTAAAATTTTTAGACAGACTCCACTTTCTTGAGGAAAACCGCCTGAATTATTATGCTTTTTTCTCGATCTTTTATTTAATTTTACTATATGACTCATCCACTGGTATTTTTAAACAAAGAAAATAATTGATTTCGAGAATGGATTCGAACCAATAACATTTTAGGTGTAAACTAAATATTCTACCATTGAATTACTCGAAAAATTAAATCTTACTGTTTAATCAAAGCAGAAATCTCTCAGAATCAACAGATTCTATTGCTATTGGCATAGCGCCGTGAGCGGAACCACAGATTTCGCTACATTGACCGAAAAAAACACCATTTCGCAAAATATATAAACTTGTTTGATTTAGTCTTCCCGGACAAGCGTCAAGTTTAACTCCCAAAGAAGGTATAGCTCAACTATGTAAAACATCCGCCGCAGTTATTAAAACTCTAATATGAGTTTTTAATGGTAGCACAACTCGATTATCAACCTCTAATAATCTTAGCGTTCCAAATTCAAGATCATCCTCTGCTATAACGTAGCTTTCGAAACGAATGGCACAAGATTGAGCCTCAAAATCACTATATTCATAACTTCAAAATCACTGATTACCAATGCATTTTAAAGTTAATGCAGGATCAACGATTTCGTCAATCGAATAAAGAAGAGCGAAAGAAGGAAGAGCAACTATAATCAAAATTAGAGAAGGTATAACAGTTCAAACTATTTCAATTAATGTTCCATGAACAACAAATCTAGATTTTGAATTAACGCTTTCCGAAGTTCTCTGAAAATAGTATAAAGTTCTAGCCATAACGACAAGAACGAAGAAAAAAATAAATGTGATGAAAAACATAAGATCATGGTGCAAATTAATAATTCCTTCCATAACAGGCGTAGCAGCGTCTTGAAAATACAACTGCCAAGACGTCGATGAATCTAAAAGAAAAGCGCAAAGCATCAAACAGGATCTTTTCGAAGATAGGATTTGAACCTATAACTTTTTGATTTTCAACCAAATGCTCTAACCAATTGAGCTACTTCAAAACTTTTCAGCAAGGATTTGAACCTTGAATCTCTCGATTAACAGTCGAACGCTTTAAACCAATTAAGCTATTGAAATTATTTATCAGCAACTTCTTCGAATACCACAGATAAGACCTAAATTAGCAAAATTTCTGAAGCTTATTCTTGACAACCTATAATTTTTAAAAACCGAATACCTTTTTTTTGTTAAGTAGCAAATATTTTGGTTAATATTCAAGCTTTTAAAGTTTTTTACTATAACCTTTTCTTTTATAATCTTTTTCGAAAATCCTGCGTCAATTAAAAAACAAAATGATATTTTCAAGATTTCATTTTTTAGATGCAAAGTTCGCTCTTTAAAATATATTTTATTCATCTTTATAAAATTCCATTAAAACACCATAAAAGACTAAACGTAATCAAAACAAAAGACAACGAAATTGGTAAAAAAACTTTTCAACACAAACGCATTAATTGATCAATTCTGTATCTTGGGAATGAAGCACGAACCCAAATGAAAAAAAATAATATAATAGAAATCTTGAAAGATAGGACAAAAGAATCTAAAATAAAAGGCTTTGGAAATACAGAAATTCAACCACCAATGAATATTATTGTTGTCAAAGCGCTCATAAGTATCATTGAACTATACTCAGCTAAAAAAAAAAGAGCGAACCCCATACTCGCATATTCGACGTTGTACCCACTAACAAGCTCACTTTCAGCCTCAGGTAAATCGAAAGGAGCCCTATTAGTTTCGGCTAAAATACTGACTAGAAACATGAAAAAAATAGGAAATAGAGGAGCAAGAAAAAACAGAAATTCCTGAAATAAAACTATACTAAAGAAATTTAAAGAGCCGACGCAAACTAAAACAATTATCAAAATTAATCCTATTGATACCTCATAACTTACCATTTGTGACGCACTTCTCAAAGATCCGAAAAACGCATAGCGTGAATTACTAGATCAACCAGAAAGTATAATCCCATAAACACCTAAAGAAGATACAGCAAAAATAAAGAGCAAACTTATATCAATATCAACGTAAAAGCTATTAGAGGAAAAAGGTATTATAGATCAACCAAATAAGCTTAAAAATAAAGTTAAAACAGGAGCAAAAATAAAACTAAAAGTACTCGCGTTTGTCGGAATAACGGTCTCTTTGATTAAAAGTTTTAAACCATCAGCCAAAGGTTGTAAGAGACCCAAAAAACCGATTACATTTGGACCTTTACGTTGTTGCATTGACCCCATAATCTTTCTTTCAGCGAGTGTAAGATAAGCAACAGAAATTAAAATAGGAATTACAAGAATTAAAAAACACAATAATTTTTCTAACAAAAACATCATAAATAAAGAATTGCAAAAGTTAAAGGAATCGAACCTTTAATCCTTGAATTTGAAATTCAATGTTTTAAACCATTAAACTAAACTTTCAACTCTCAAATTTTATATCTAACTCATCAAAATTTATGATAGTGTGAGATTTGAACTCACGACGCTTTTGCGTTTGAATTTTCAAAATTCACGTCTTAAACCACTCAACCAACTATCTTTATTTTAAAATCAAAAAAGTTTCACCAAAATTTTTGGTAATAAAACTCTGATTAGAATTACAGTTAAAATTCAAACCTAAGTTTTCCTTAAAGTTTTCTTTTTTCTTTAAAGTTGGCCGGAACTTAGAAGAAAAAAAATTTAAATTATTCAAAGGCTTTAAAATATGAATTTCTATGAAAACGTTGTTGCTTTTCCTTATAAAGTTAGAAGGAGCTTGTTTTATAATACAAAAACGTATAAATCCTTCTTTTTGTAACTTCTTAAGGAATAACCAAGAAAAAAACGAATATTTTAAAAGGATTTTTTTATTTATGTTTTTTTTATGAGAAATTTTTGAAATAAATTTTTGAAAGTATTGAATCGTTATTTTATATTATGTTGTTTTATACACAAAAAATAAAACGCTTATTGGGATTTGAACCCAAATCAATAATTTCGTAGATTATCATTTTATCCGTTAAACTATAAGCGAGAGTTTTTAACCCTATAATTAATGAAATAAACAAGCTTCTAAAAAAATAAAAGACTTGAAATCTTTTAAACAATTAGAAAATTTAAAACGTCTAAGGGAAGCTCCTAAAGTATTACCTAAAGCTAAAGAATCCATAAATAGCCTGTGATCGCTAACAGTATAAAGAAGAGCCTCCGGAGCTAATTTAGTACTTACATATAAATCTAATGGAACGTTTTCGGAAACTGAAACAGATGAAAAAGTTTGAGCCGCGCTTTGAAGCTTTAGCTTACGACTTCTTACTTTTAAGGTTGCAGAAATGGATGGAATCAAATAATAGATGAAACTTAAATATAAAATGATAAAAAAAAATAAAGCCCAAAAAATTTGAGCCGAAAAAGTAAATAAATCGAATTGAGGCATCGTAAAAATGTTAATAAGCTTGAAAGGGATTGAACCTTTAATTTTAAAGTTATGAGCTTCATGTTTTAACCAATTAAACTACAAACTTATCAATCAAGCGCACCCTTTTGCCACTCGTAAACAAAACCAATTGTTAAAATAAATAGAAAAAAAAACATAGAGTAAAGACCGATAAAATTTATACAATGAAAAGAAGCGATAAAAGGAAATAGAAAACTAATCTCTAAATCAAAAATAAGAAATAATATAGCGACGAGATAAAACCTTACATCGAACTCATTTCTTGAATCTTCAAAAGGGTTAAAACCGCACTCATAAGCCGTTAATTTTTCACGGTCATCAGCTTTTTGAGAAACTAAAAAAGAAAGAACAAAAATAATCAAAGATAAAATAACGCTTGCACTTAAAAAAATTAAAATAGAGGAATAATTTTTCAAAAACATCTTAGATAAAAATAGAAGCTAAATAATGGAATTGAACCATTAACTTTAGATTACAAAACTAATACTTTACCTTTAAGCTAATTTAGCTTAAAAAATTATTACTTTATAAGAAACAAAGTTTTTGCAAGCTTTTAAGCTAGGGTTGTAACTAAATCGGCTTAAAATTGTAAAGAAAGGATTCGAACCTTTATGAGTTAACTGATGAGATTAAAAAGCAACCAAATGCTAAACTTTACCTACTTTAAGATTTAAATAGAGGAAACTAGATTCTTTTCTAATCTCCCTAAAATTGGAACCAATATTATAAAAAAACCAAAATAATAAATGGTAGCAACTTGACCAACTTCAATATACGGTGATTCAGCTGGAGCTTGACCTAGATAACTCAAGAGAAAGAAATCCGCTACTAAAAACCAAAAGAATCTCTGGAAAAGAGGTCTATAAAGAGAAGATCTTACAGCCGAAGTATTGATTAAAGGCAATATAAGTAAAACAAGAAGAGACGCAAATAAAGCCAAAACACCCATTAATTTGTTAGGGATTGATCTAAGAATCGCGTAAGCGAAAAGAAAATATCATTCGGGTACTATATGTTCCGGAGTTGACATCGGATTCGCTGGTATGTAATTATCGCTATGACCCAAACTGTTTGGTGAATAATAAACAAAGAACGAAAAAAAAATTAAACCACCAACCAAACCCAAAGTATCTTTGATAAAGAAATAAGGAAAAAACGATATCTTATCTGCGTGAGAAGAAATTCCTAACGGATTATTTGAACCGTCATTGTGAACAGCAGCCATATGAACAACTACTACTCCAGCAATTAAAAATGGAAGTAAATAGTGAAGGCTGAAAAATCTATTTAAAGTAGCGTTATCCACAGAAAATCCGCCTCAGAGTAAAGTAACGATCTTATCGCCAACAATTGGAAAAGCTGTGAAAAAATTTGTTATCACAGTTGCAGCCCAAAAACTCATTTGACCCCAAACGAGTACATAACCCATAAAAGCCGTAGCCATCATTAATATCAAAATTATAACCCCTAAAGTTCAAACTAAACCTCTTGGCTGCATATAAGAACCATAATATAAACCTCGAGCTATATGGATATAAACAGTAATAAAAAACATTGATGCTCCATTTGCGTGAATATACCTTATAAGCCACCCCCCATTAACATCTCTCATTATGTGCTCAACACTCAAAAAAGCCAAATCAACATGAGGCGTGAAATGCATAGCCAAAGCTATTCCAGATAAAAGTTGAGTGACTAAACACATAGCTGCTAAAAAGCCGTAATTTCAAAAAAGCGTAAGGTTTGACGGCGTCGGATACTCAATTAAATGAGCATTTATAAGCTGAAATAAAGAATGTTGTTTTATTGATAGAACCATCTCGCGTTAAAATTAAAAGATAAAAAACAAAGTAACATAAGAAAATAGATTATTTAAGCTTTCTGGTTTTATCAAGAAAAAAATAGTGAAAAATGAAGATATAACTAGAGGCAACTCGAAGCCGTTTGAGAAAATTCTATTAAAAAAAATATTATTAGCAAAAAGATTAAAAAATAATACTTTGATTAAACGAATATAAAAGAAGCAAGAAACGCAACTCAAGATTACAAGCAGCAAAGCTAAAACTATACGCTCTTCCGAAACCAGCAGCATTAGAACGTTGAATTTGCTATAAAATCCCGCTAAAGGTGGAATACCCGCAGCCGAAAATAGAAGAATGGCTAAAAATAAAGAAATTATAATATTTCATTTTTTAATAAAAGATCAAGTAACTAAATACTTGAATAAAAACCCATAAGAACTAAAACCAATAAGTAGCGAAAATAGACCTAAACTCGTTATCATATAAATAACGATATAAATAAGCGCAGACTTAACGGAGTCAAAATTACCGTAACTAAAAGCTAATAAAATAAAACCAACATGACCTACGGCCGAATAAGCTAAGAGCCTTTTAGTTTTCTTTTGATATAAAGCAGCAACGGAGGAAATAAAAACTGAGAGCATTCCGGAGAACGTCATTAAAATCGAAGAGATTGGGCTATGAGTTAAAAAAGCTAATGAAAGGAACTTAAAAAGTAAACAAAAAATTACTGCTTTAGGAATAATAGAAAAAAACGCGGTAATATTTATTAAAGCCCCTTCATAAACATCACAAACTCAAAAATGTGAAGGAGCAGCTCCAAGTTTAAAAAACAAAGCAATTAGAAATAAACTAACACCAAAAAACGACAAATGAAGTCTAATAAAACCCTCGGAATTTATTGTGGATATAATATCAAACGAAGTAGATCCTAACGAAAGATACAAGAACGAGAAGGAAAGTATCAACAAACAAGACGAAAAGGCGCCAATAACAAAATACCTTAAACCGGATTCGTTACAATATTCCGAACTCTTTCAAAAACCGGCTAATACGTAGAAAGCTAAACTTTGAAGCTCTAATATAACATAAACGGAAAGAAAATCATTCGAAAAACACAAAGCAGAAAGCGCTAAAAATGAAAATATTACTATAAGATCAAACTCATACTGAAATAATAAACGAGTGGAGTAATAGCTTCGATTTAAAAAAAGAATAAAACAACCAAATATAAGGATTAGAGCCTGGAAAAAAATGTTAAAAGTAGAATATAGAGATAACCCATTTAACAGCACGAAACTACTATCTGAAATTTCTACAAGTTGAAAAATCAACAAAAGAAACACAAAAATTGATGATGAAGTAATTATAGAAAGGAGCGATGGGAAAGAATAAGACTTAAAACTAGCAAAAATAACGGAAAAAATTACTGCCAATGAAATATAAATTGCCAGAGAAAATTCAACAAAACATAAAAACAAACAATTCATCTATTCTGATAAGTTCTTTTTTAGGGATTCGAACCCTAAACTCTAAAGAGATGAGTTTTTAAAACTCAAGCGTTTACCTATTCCGCCAAAAAAGAGCTATAATACTATTATCGACGATCTTAAAAAATTCACGAGTATATCTGGATATAACCCAAACAAGAAAGTTAATAAAAGAAAAGGAAACAAAGTATAAAACTCGCGTCTATTCAAATCCCTAAACTCTAAAATAGAAAACTGCTTACTATTGCCGAAAGCTATACGATTACATAACCATAAGCTGTAACCAATACCTAAAACCATACCCGAACCAGCAAACAAAGTAGCTCAACTGTTAGCTTCAAAACAACCAACAAGAATTAAAATTTCACCAACAAAACTGCTTGTTGCCGGTAAACCAATATTTCCCAAGGTAAAAATAACGAAACAAGCCGTAAATAGAGGCATCGAATGAATAAGACCGCTGTAATATTTAACAATCCTAGTTTGATGCCTTTCGTATAAAACACCAATACAAAGAAATAAAGCACCAGAGACAATTCCATGACTTATCATCAAAAGGATACCTCCAAGGATTCCCTGAAAGTTATTTGAAAATAGACCTATTGTAACCAAACCCATATGAGCCACTGAAGAATAAGCTATAATTTTTTTTAAATCTATCTGCTGAATTGTAGTTAACGAGGCATAAACAACTCCAAAAATACTAATAGAAAAAATCAAGGGAGCAAAAAATGCTGAAGCCTCAGGAAATAAGCCAATAGAATATCGAATAAAGCCAAAACCGCCTAATTTCAGAAGAATTCCTGCTAGAATTACAGACCCAGAAGTCGGAGCTTCACTATGGGCTTCAGGCAGCCAAACATGAAAAGGAATTAACGGCATCTTAACGGCAAAAGATAGAAAAAAGGCAATTCAAACAAATTTAACCATTAAATAATCGAATTGTATAGTTTGAAGTTTTTGGTAATCAGTCGTTCCACATCAGAAATATAAAGCTAAAATTGCAACGAGCATAAAAACAGAACTAATAAGAGTGTACAAAAAAAGCAAATAGGAAGCCCTAATTTTTCGATCCCTCGAACCATAAACGCCAACAATAAAAAACATTGGAATTAGAACAGCCTCGAATAGCAAATAAAATAATAAAAGGTCTAAGCTGCAAAAAACACCAAATAAAATTGACTCCAATACAAAGAATGCTATATTATACTCTTTAACGCTAGTTTTTACGGTAGAGCTTCAAGAAAGTAAAATACATACAGGAACTAAAAAAGACGTTAAAATAACCATAAACAAGGCAACGCCGTCAACGCCTAAAACAATACTCGAATTAGCTAAAACAAGTCAACCAACACTGCAAAAAAGCTGAAAACCAGAAAAAACAGGATCAAAAATAAATAATAATAGAATGGAAAAGTTGAAAACTAGTAGAGATCAAAACAACGCAAAATTACGATGAAATCAAAGATTTGTTTTTTCAACGAATAAAAGAACTAAAACTGCAAAGAGAGGAGATAAAATAAGAAGCAATAACATCAAAAGAATTCTCTGAATAAATGAGATTTGAACTCATACTTCAAGCTCGACAAGCTAACGTTCTAACCAATTAAACTATAATTCGATTTCTTTAATCGGGATTGAACCGATACTATCAAAATATGAGTTTGATACACTAACCATTATGCTATAAAGAAAAAACTTAGTGTAAACTAATGGCGTCATTCAAATAAATGCAAAGAAGAACCGAAAAAACGTAAGCCTGAAGAAAAGCTATACTTAGCTCAAGACCAACGATAGCAAAGATTACAACTAGAGGAAGAAGATGAACAACAGATAAAAAACCTCCAGCAGAAAGCATAGTTCAAGCAAAACCAGCAAGGATTTTAAGCAAACAATGACCACTCATCATATTAGCGAACAAACGCAACGCTAAACTAACAACCCTAAAGCTATAACTTACAAGCTCAATTGGAATTAAAAGAGGCGCTAAAGCTAAAGGTGCGCCACCAGGAAGAAATAAACTAAAAAAATGAAAACCATGAATACTCAAACCGATAATATTAATACCGGTGAAAGCAACAATCGCTAAACCGAGTGTTATAACTATATGGCTTGTGACTGTAAAACTATAAGGGATCATACCAATAAGATTACAAGAAAGAATATATACAAAAATCGTTAAAATTATAGGAAAATAAGCGCTACCACCTTTTTTTATATTCTCTGATAAAACATTATAAAATACAAACTCAAAAAGTGTTTCTGCTATACTTTGCCATAAACTTGGAACTAACTTAGCATTAGAACAGATAAAATTAAAAAAAATGAAAGATATAAGGCAAGAAATACCAGCAAATAAAGTTGAATTTGTTACAGAAAGATCTAAACCAAAAAATGAGATTGGAATTAATTTGAATATTGAAAATTGTTCAAGCGGAGAAAAAAGCATCAAAAGTTTTTCGTAAAGTTTTAATGAGATTCGAACTCATATATTTCAAATTTGCAATTTGATGCATTAGCATTATGCTATAAAACCAAAGATATAAAATTTAAAACGTAAATAAAATAAGGAACGCCATCATTAGAGCAAATAAAGCGATAGCTTCTGTTAAAGCAAAACCAAGAATAGCATAACCAAATAGTTGCTTCATTAAATGAGGGTTTCTCGCTACACTTGTAATTAAAGCAGCGAAAACAGTACCAATACCAGCACCAACTCCAGCAAGAGCAATTGTAGATAAACCAGCACCTATAAGCTTAGCAGCCATTAAAACCATCAATATTAAGAATTAAAAAAACCAAAGGAAAAAAACTGTTAAGCCAAAAAAGAATCGAACTCTTATTTTTAGCTTATCAAGCTAACACTTTAACCTTTAAGTTATTGGCTTTGGAATACAGAAATATTAAGGATGAAGTGAAAGAAACGACTCTATCGTTTTAAAGGATTCGAACCTTTATAAATGACATAGAAAATCAAAGCTTTATCCCTTAAGCTAAAAACGATGATCAACGATATTGTACGAAATCGATACTTTAACACTACAAACACCAAATTTTGTGTTAATTATTGAAATATGAGAATCAACAAAATAGCTAAACGATTGAGTGTTCAATCGACCCAGATCTAATAAGATTTTTTGGCTTCTTCCCGAACTTGTTTTAGACCATTTTCCACGACAAACAACTTTAATACCAGAAACGAAATTTTTTGTCCTATTATTATAATAATATGAAAGCGTTGATTTAATACCATAAAGAATACCATACTTAAAGACCCTACTTCGCTTTTTAGGTGAAAGCTTTATTTGTAAAGAAATAAATTCAGAAAAAAATCTAGCGGGAACATTGGAAAATAAAATTTTACTTTTTCAAAAGTTAAAGTTAAGACCTAATTTCAAACCTAAAAAAGTCCGAGCATTTAAAATAAAAGATTCCAGAAAACTTAACGATCGAGGAAGTTTATCGAAAACGTCGCCAGAAACGTTTTTTATCTCTATATTTAAAGCCCCATTTTGAGGTTTTACTAAAGCTTGATAAAATTTAATAGATAACCGATCCGATATTATTTTTATAAATTTTTTTATTTCTAAATCTTTAAATAGGAAAATAGAATGTGTTTTATTATCTTCACTCCATACGGAATTTCAAGCTGTTTTGTTTGAAATTCTTAAAGAATTTGCAAATAGTTTTTGCCCCATCTTTAATTAACCATAGTATTGGGTAACGAGATTCGAACTCGTAACTGTCAGCTTGGAAGGCTGAAAATCTACCAATTGATATACACCCAAATATTAGACAAATTTGCAGTCTTTAACTCAAGGATTATAAGAAACTCTCTGGTTAGCTGTTAACGTATTATAGACTATGTAAACGAAAAAAGCGCTGGAAACCATAGTTATACAACTTCCTAAACTGGCAATATTATTTCAGGCATTAAAACTATCGGGAAAATCCGGAACTCTTCGAGGCATACCGGCTAAACCTAAAAAATGCATAGGAAAAAAACATAAATTCACCCCTATAAAAGTTGTTCAAAAATGAACTTTACCGAAAATTTCGTTGTAATTAAGCCCTCATATTTTACTAATCCAATAATACCAACCGGCAAAAATAGCAAAAACAGCCCCCATACTTAACACATAATGAAAGTGAGCTACGACGTAATAAGTATCATGCAACGCTATATCGATACCAGAATTAGATAAAACTATTCCAGTAAGTCCGCCGAAAGTAAACAAAAAAATAAAACCATTAGCGAATAACATAGGAGTATTTAATACAATACTTCCGCCGAACATAGTAGCAATCCAACTAAAAATTTTGATTCCTGTAGGAACAGCTATTATCATAGTAGCGCTGGTAAAATAAGCTCTTGTATCGACGTCTAAACCGACAGTATACATGTGATGGGCCCAAACGATGAAACCTAAAAAACCAATAGAAAGCATAGCGTAAATCATACCCAAATTACCAAAAACAGCCTTTGAGCTAAAATTTGATACTATATGAGAAACAATACCAAAAGCTGGTAAAATTAGTATATAAACTTCAGGATGCCCAAAAAATCAAAATAAGTGTTGGTACAGAACCGGATCACCACCACCGCTGGGATCAAAAAAGGAAGTATTAAAATTTCTATCGGTTAACAACATAGTAATAGCACCAGCTAAAACAGGAAGAGAGAGCAAAAGAAGAAAAGCTGTAATAAAAACAGCCCAAACAAATAAGGGTGTTCTATGAGCAGCCATTCCGGGGCAACGCATGTTTAAAATCGTTACAATAAAATTTATAGCGCCCAAAATAGAAGAAATACCAGCTAAATGTAAGCTAAAAATAGCTAAATCAACAGCACCGCCGGAATGAGCTAAAATTCCAGACAACGGCGGATAAACGGTTCAACCTGTTCCAACACCAGCTTCAACCAGCGAGGAAGTAAGAAGTAAAATTAAAGCTGGTGGAAGCAACCAAAAACTAATGTTATTTAAACGAGGAAAAGCCATATCACAAGCGCCGATCATAATTGGAACAAACCAATTACCAAAACCACCAATAGCAGTCGGCATTACAAAAAAGAAAATCATTAAAAACGCGTGGGCCGTAACGAGAACATTGTAAAGTTGATAATTACCTGCCAAATAAGCATCACCGGATTGAGACAATTCAAAACGCATAACCATTGAAACAACAAACCCAAGAATTCCAGAAATAGCACCAAAAACAAAATATAAAGATCCAATATTTTTATGGTTCGTCGAAAAAAGTCATCTGTTAACCCACAAATTAAGAAAGAAAGGCATCAAAGAATAAGTTGAAAAGAAAAGTTAAAAGGATTTAAGTGATAGGATTCGAACCTACGAAATCTCTGGATTTAATAGATTAGCAATCTAACGCCATAAACCGCTCAGCCACACAAAATAAATATATAAGGAATCGAACCTTAATTAATCGATTAAAAGTCGAATGCTTTAACCATTAAGCTATATATTTGGAGATGATTGGATTCGAACCAATAACCTTTTACTTGCAAAGCAAATACTCAACCTTTGAGAAACACCCCAAAAAAAAAACAGTTTGTATTTATTAGCGTACCAAGAAATTTCTAGTCTTTCACCGTCTACATTATTAACTAATTAATTAGTTAGTTATTTTTTAATTATTTATTATTTGTATTTATTAGCGTACCGAGAAATTTCTAGTCTTTCACCGTCTACATTATTAACCGATTAATTGGTTAGTTTTTAATTAACTAATTAATTGGTTATTTATTATTTGTATTTATTAGCGTACCGAGAAATTTCTAGTTTTCTCGGGTGCCGCCTTTATATTTTCTATATTTATAGAAAATTCAAGGATAATTTATTAGGTTATTAGTTAATAAAACTAAT
>Ga0206677_10001236_pt1 | contig 23777 bp, 27 predicted proteins | sample M130m12015metaG_FD_155475 | JGI IMG/M metagenome (GOLD analysis project Ga0206677, IMG submission 155475) | Ammonia-oxidizing marine archaeal communities from Monterey Bay, California, United States - M1 30m 12015 | ecosystem: Environmental > Aquatic > Marine > Intertidal zone | place: USA...
TAAAGAAAATACTTCTAATTAAAATTATGGAAAAGTATATAAATTTTATAGGGAAAAAAATTTCATACCTTATACCAATAATGGTTCTGCTTATGATTATAGTTATTGTGAGTAGGTATTTCTTTGGCATTGGAAGAACGGATCTTCAAGAATTGACTATGTATTTTCATGCTTTAGTTTTTCTTGGTTGCGCCGGATATGTATTCAATGAGGATGAGCATGTTCGTGTAGATATTTTTTACAGAGAGTCGTCTACTAAGTATAAGAATCTAATAAACAGCATTTTTGGTATTATATTTTTACTACCTGTTATGGCTGTAATATTTATTTATTCTTTAGAAATTCTTTTTGCATCATGGAGCATGCGGGAAGTCTCAACTGAATCTGGCGGACTTGATTACGTATATATCCAAAAATCATTCATGCTTTTGTTTCCCTTAACACTAATGGCCGCACTGATTAGTCAATTAATGAAAATAAAATGGAAATAGTTCCTTTATTGTTATTGGTGCTCATTTGCTCTGCGCTGCTGCTTGGATATCCAGTAGCATTTACTCTATCTGGAGTTTCAATTTTGTTTGCACTGATCTGCATACCTTTAGGGATATTTGATGAATCAATCTTAAAAAGTATTCCGTTAAGAATATTTGGGATTATGAATAACGTCACGCTTCTTGCTGTGCCTTTATTTATTTTTATGGGAACCATTCTTGAAAGATCAGGAATTGCTGCAAAAATGTTAGCTAACATGGCCTTAGCATTTAAAAATATTAGGGGTGGCTTAAGCATTTCTATAATTGTCGTGGGAGCTCTTCTTGCTGCAAGTACCGGTATCGTTGGTGCAACAGTTGTAACTATGGGACTCATGTCATTGCCAGTTCTCATTCAACAAGGATATAAAAAAGATTTCTCATCAGGGCTTGTTGCCTCAACAGGAACTCTTGGTCAAATTATCCCTCCCTCGATAGCTCTTGTTCTGCTTGGAGATGTTATGTCTAATGCTTACCAAAGAGCACAGAATAATATGGGAATTTTTTCTCAAAAAACGGTAACTGTTGGTGATCTTTTTGTTGGGGCTATCGTTCCAGGCATAATGATTTGTCTTGGTTATCTGTTTTATACCCTTTACCAAAATCATAAAAATCCAAATATTTTGTTTGAGCCAAATGCAAAGAATGCTCCACTATCAGAAATCCTTAAAACACTTGCTCTTCCTCTTATTCTAATAATTCTAGTATTAGGGTCTATTATTGGAGGAATTGCCACCCCAACTGAAGCATCTGCTATTGGTGCTATGGGAGCTTTGATTATCGCGATGGTAAATGGCAAATTCAATTTAGCTTTTATTCAAGATGCTAGCCAAAAAACTGCAATTGTTACAACTATGATTTTTACAATATTAATTGGTGCTTCTATATTCTCGCTAATATTTAGAGGGGTTGGGGGAGATGAATTAATTAATCTTGTTTTTGGCTCTTTGCCAGGCGGCCCTTATGCAGCTCTAATTTTTGTCCTGTTGTTTGTATTTTTACTTGGCTTCATCTTAGATTTTATAGAAATATGCTATGTCATAGTGCCCCTGGTTGCTCCGCCACTTCTTATGATGGGTTTTGATCCTGTCTGGTTAGCGATTCTTTTGGCAATTAATTTACAAACATCATTTTTAACACCACCATTTGGATTTTCTCTTTTTTATCTAAGAGGGGTGGCTGACCAAAGCATCAAAACATCTGAGATTTATAAAGGGGTGACGCCATTCATCTTAATTCAATTAGCTATACTGACATTAGTATTGATATTTCCTTTTATTGTTTTATAAGATATTGAAGTTAGGTTTCGTCTTGATGCTCACACATCTTATCACTAGCATAATCCTTAAGGATGCTTGGAAATAAACCATGAATGAATAAGGCAAATGCCATGCTCCATGCGTGATACAGATGTTGAAGGTAGCTCTTGTTAACTTCTTTTAAGTGGCTATTCAATGGCTTTGTAAAGACTTATTCATCTTTCAATAATAATGAAATTAGATATAAAAAGCTATTTAGATTTCCTTTCCAAGCCCTGCGTTGTTTTTTTCAAGAGCTCTTTCTGCTCTGTAACTTGATCTGACCATTGGCCCGGAAACTACTTCAAGGAACCCTTTTTTCAAACCAATCTCTCTGTATCTCTCAAATTCCTCAGGCGTTACCCATCTTTCGATAGGAAGATGATTAAGAGTTGGTCTCAGGTATTGGCCAATTGTAAGAATATCAACTTGATTTACTATCAAATCATCCATTGTCTGCTCAATCTCTTCATCAGTTTCACCTAGTCCTAAGATAAGACTTGTCTTTGTGAGGACTTTTGGATTAATTCTTTTTGATTCAGCTAAGACGTCTAATGTTTGCTTGTAGCCTGCTCTAATATCTCGAACTGGGTGAGTAAGTCTTTCAACGGTTTCTATATTTTGAGCAAAAACTTCCAGTCCACAATTAACAATAGTATCGATTGAAGATGACAAGCCCTTGAAGTCTGGTGTTAAGGCTTCTACAGCAGTCCCAGGATTTAGCTCTTTGATAAGCTTTACTGTATCTGCAAAATGCTTTGCGCCGCCATCAGGTAAATCATCCCTATTCACAGAGGTTAGGACAACATACTTTAATTTCATTATCTCAACTGCTTTTGCTGTATTCAGTGGCTCATCATAATCTAACCAGCCTTTAGGGTTTCCAGTATCTACTGAACAAAACTTACATGCTCTTGTACAAACAGAGCCCATCAACATAAAGGTGGCAGTTCCAGCTGACCAGCATTCAGAAATATTAGGGCAATGCGCCTCCTCACAAACAGTGTTGAGTTTTTTCTCGGCTACTTGGTCTTTTATTTTATGAAAGTTTGGATTGAACTGTGCTTTAACTCTAAGCCAATCTGGTTTTTTTAGATTAGGTATATGAGAATACTGGTTTCCCTTTTGGCCGTTCTTTACAGCCTTTACACCATCTCTGTTGATAATTTTTTGTGTTGGAATAATTTCCATATCTAAAATATAGGTTCTAAAAGTTTAATTGCAAGGCGTTCTACATCTTTTATAGTTATATCTTTTTTAAAGTCTTTGATTTGAGCTACCTCTAACCCCGCATAGCCGCAAGGATTTATATAAGAAAATGGGGTTAGATCCATATCAACATTGATACTTATACCGTGATATGTTTTGCCCTTAGAAATTCTTAAACCAATGGAAGCGATTTTTTTTTCATCTACATAAACTCCCGGCGCCCCTTCTATAAAATTAGATTCTATTGAATAGTTGGCTAGAAGGGATTTAGTAAATTCTTGGAGCGTCTTAACCAGGCTTTTTGGTCCAAGTTTGCTTCTTTTTACATCAATCATAAAATAAATTACTAATTGACCAGGACCATGATAAGTAACCTCGCCGCCTCTATCAGATTGAATGATGGGAATATCTTTGGCATCTAATATATGTTGATTGTCTGCAGCGGTTCCAAGAGTAAAAACAGGAGGATGCTCAAGCAGCCATATTTCATTTTGAAAATATTCTGCTTGAAGTTGAGCCTTCATGCTTACTAGGGTTTCTAGGTAATTAGATACACCTAAGGATTTAAAAGTCAGCTCTTTGGACACTAATCGTTTCTTGCCTTTACAAAAGCATCTTCAGATACCTTATGGTACGCAGTAACCTCTTCTTTAAATTGTTTGTAAGACTGATAGACCTTATTGACCATTTCATCTTCGGAAGCATTCTCTTCCAAGATTTCAGTCGCTATTACTTTAAATTCAGCAATAACATCATCAGGCAGTTTTCTTAATTCAACCCCATGGACATCCACTAATTCTCTAAGAGCTCTGTTATTTCTTGCAGTATATTCATCTAAAATATCTTGGTTAACAGCTTTGGAAGCAGTATCAATAATAACTTGAAGATGTTTTGGTAGAGCTTCCCACTCATCCATGTTTATTAAAAGTTCAAGCATTGATCCAGGCTCGTGCCATCCTGGATAATAGTAATACTTTGCAGCTTGATGAAATCCAAAGGTTAAATCATTGTATGGGCCAACCCACTCAGTTGCATCAATGACACCAGTCTGAAGAGCAGTAAATAGTTCTCCCCCTGGAAGAGTTACTGGAATTCCGCCTGCTCTTTCAAGAACTTCGCCGCCTATCCCAGGAATTCTCATTTTTAATCCCTTGATATCATCTAGAGAATTTATCTCTTTATTAAACCATCCAAACATTTGAGTGCCTGTATTACCGGCAGGAATTGGATAAATATTAAATGGCTCATAAACCTCTCTCCAGAGCTCGATGCCTCCTCCGCGATTAGTCCATGCATTGATCTCATCAGCAGTAAGACCAAAAGGAACGCCTGTAAAAAATTGTGCGGCTGGGGCTTTGCCTTTCCAGAAATATCCACCGCTGTGGCCCATCTGATGTGCTCCACTTGAAACAGCGTCAAAAACTCCAAAGGCCGGGACTTGTTCGCCAGCGCCATATACAGTGATCTTCATTTGACCGTTACTCATTTCTTCAACCAAGTCAGCAATTCTCTCGGGAGCCATTCCTAAGCCCGGGTAGTTTTTTGGCCATGCTGTTACCAATCTCCAGTTATAAGTTTTTTGAGAATCTGTTGAAGGCTCGCTGCTGGCCTCTTTATTATCTGAACACCCAATAATTAATAAAATTGTTAATAGGTAAGAATATTTTTTTATCATCATAATTTTTCTAGTTTTGCATAAGCCATCACAAGCCATTTTGTTCCTGCTTTATTGAAATTGATTTGAACTCTAGCTGCATCTCCTGAGCCCTCATAATTAAGAACCACTCCCTCTCCAAATGTTTTGTGTAAAACTCTTTGGCCTAATGAAATTCCTATTTCATCCTCGAATTCAAACTTTGTTTCTTTAAAATCCTTTCTATTATAAGGGATATTGGTTTGCGCTCTCGGCCTGATCTCATTAATTAGGCCTTTGGGTATTTCTCTCAAAAATCGAGATGGAGGATTAAATGTATCAGAGCCGTGCAGTCTTCTTGATTCGGCATGGGTTATATATAGTTTTTCCATTGCTCTTGTAATACCGACATAACAAAGTCTTCTCTCTTCCTGAAGTTGTGATGGATTTTCCATTGATCTGCCATGAGGAAACAAACTTTCCTCAAGTCCAGTCATAAGAATAAGTTTGAACTCTAAACCTTTTGCTGAATGGAGAGTCATAAGTTGGGCTGCATCATCATGCTCTGATGCTTGTCTATCTCCAGAGTCTAAGGAAATCATATCTAAGTATTGTTCTGCAATTTCTTTATTAGGCTTATCTTCTTTAATACTTTGCTCAAAGTTAGCGGTTGCAGAAACAAGTTCTTCTAAATTTTCTACTCTTGTTTTTCCTTTTTCTCCTGGCTCTTTAGCGTGATATGCGACTAATCCAGATGTTTTAATAATCTCTTCCATAAGATCTGACAGGGGATTTTCCTCTATGAATTCTTTGCACCTTAATATGAACTGCAAATATGAAGATAGCCCAGCGCCACCTCTGCCAGAAATTGAGCCCTCATCAACAAGCTTTGCTGATGCTTTAATATATGAAATATTATGTTGCTTTGCAGCTCCTCTAATTTTTGCCAGTGTCTTTTCACCAACACCTCTTGTTGGGTTTGAGATTGATCTTTCAAAGGCTGGATTATCAGAATGATTAAAAATAACTTTTAAATATGCAATAGCATTTTTAATTTCTAATCTTTCATAGAACCTCTGCCCACCATAAATTCTATATGGAATGCTTGATCTTAAAAGAGCTTCTTCAAGAGCTCTTGATTGGGCATTTGATCTGTAAAGAACAGCAGCATCCTCATACATCTCTCCTTTATTCATCCAGTCCTTTAGGACATCAGCTACAAATCTAGCCTCGTCTTGTTCGTTATATGCTTGGTATAAAACTATCTGCTCTCCTTCGAGCTTTTCTGTCCAAAGATTTTTTCCTAGCCTATCTGTATTGTTTTCAATAAGGGCGTTCGCAGCACCTAAAATTATATTTGTAGATCTATAATTTTGTTCAAGCCTAATAATTTCTGTGTCATCAAATGTTTTTGTAAAAGAATCTACATTTTCAACTTTGGCCCCTCTCCATCCATATATAGATTGATCATCATCTCCAACTGCAGTTATGGAGGCCTCTGAAGAGGCAATTTCTAGCAACCATTTATATTGTATGGTGTTTGTATCTTGGAACTCGTCTACCAATATTGATCTAAATCTTGAATGGAAAAAAGCTTTTACAGAAGCATTATCTCTGACGATTTCATAAGACCTTAATAATAATTCACCAAAATCTACTAGGTTATCTCTTAAGCAGGTGGCCTCATATTCTTTATATATTTTCTTAATCGTTTCTCGCACAAAGTCACCCTTGTCATCCACAAAGTCATTTCTGAATCCCTCATCTTTCCATGAGTTTATCTGCCATTGGCTTTGTCTTGATGGCCATGTGGCCTCATCAAGATCAAGCTCTTTAGAGATTCTTTTAATTATTCTTAGCTGGTCATCTGAGTCTAAAATTGTGAACCCACTACTCAGACTTGCCTCTTTATGGAAGCGTTTTAGCATTTTATGTGCAAGGCCATGAAAAGTACCAACCCAACCGTCTAACATTGGCGCTTGTAATAATTCTTCAATTCTTGATCTCATTTCAAGAGCAGCTTTATTGGTAAAAGTAACAGCCATAATAGATCCAGGGTTTCTATTAAGAGCCTCAACCTCCCATGCTATTTTATGAACTAAAACTCTAGTTTTGCCTGACCCAGCGCCAGCAAGAACCATTAAATGTTTTTTTTCTGACGTAACCGCTTCTCGTTGTTGATCGTTGAGATGGTCTAATATGTGCGATACGTCCATTTAGGGATTCATTTTTTTGCTTAAGAGGGATATTCTAACCTTATGCCAACAAAATTATTGCGACAAATTAGAAATACCATACCTGAATTGCGAAAATCTGAAAAACTGGTTGCTGATTTCGTTTTAAATGATCCAAAGTCTGTTATTACCATGAAGACAGCTGAAGCATCAAGCGCTATGGGAATCAGTGAACCAACACTAATACGGTTCTGTAAGGCTTTAGGGTTTTCAGGCTATCAAGAATTTAAAATTAACCTTTCTCAACAACTTGCAGCTGATGATTATTTTGTGATGTATGAAATTGATGAGGACGATAGTATTAATGAGCTTTGTGAAAAGGTTTTTGATACTGCTATTAGTGAAATATTAAATGTCAGGTCTCAAATAGACCAGAACACACTTGAGTCGGCAATCGAGGCACTTGCGAATGCTGGTAGAGTTGAGGTTTATGCATTTGGGGGCTCTGCCCCAGTTGCAATGGATGCACAACATAAATTCTTTCGACTAAAAATTTCATCCTCTTTTATTTCTGACCCTCATATTCAGCTGATGTCAGCAAATTCGCTTTCAAAAAATGACGTGGTGGTGGCTATCTCTCAGTCTGGAACAACCTCAGCTTTGATTGACAGCGTAAAAATAGTAAGAAAATCTGGAGTGAAAGTTATAGGAATCATGCCAGGCAAATCCCCTTTAGCGAACATTTGCGATTACCCAATTGAAATTAATGTTGGCGATAATTTTAGGATTAATAAACCCCTAACATCAAGAATTGCCTATTCAGCTATTATTGATGTAATAACCATGGGTGTTGCACAGCTTAAGCCTGAGGCCCAAGAGCATTTATACAATATTGTTGATAGCCAAAGATCATTAAAAATTAAATAGCTTAAAATATATAATTAAAATTGGAGAGTAATAAATGAGTAATGAAGTAAAAGATTTTTTTTCAACATATAGCGACTTTGTAACGAAAGTTACTAGCGAGCCTAGCTTGGAAATGGAGGCATTAAAAAATAGCTTGGATGATATTAATAACAACTCTAGTATTGAAGTGCCGAGACTTCTTACCGCAGCCTTAGGTCTTGGAAGTGAAACAGGCGAGTTTGTAGAAATAGTCAAAAAAATGGTCCTTCAGGGTAAGCCTGCATCAGATGATAATATCTTTCATATGAAAAGAGAGCTAGGAGACATCATGTGGTATTGGACCACTGCCTGTGCATCTTTGGGATTAGACCCGTTTGAAGTTATCAGTGAGAATCAGAAAAAACTCGAAGCTAGATATGGAGAAAGCTTTGAAGTTGAAAGAAGTGAGGTTAGAAAAGAAGGAGACCTTTAGTAGATATAATAAGCTACTTCGTTTAATACTAATGAGCAAGCTTCCGTTTTTTTACTCTCTCGCCATTTACTAACAAGTTTAAAAAAGGCTTAAAGATTACTGTCACTACCAATATCGCAGCAAAAGTATTTCTTGTACCCTGTTTTTTATAGTCTAAGGCTTCTGATATTTTCCCAAGAATAACTACTGAGAGAATTGTTCCTACAACCAACTTATATATAAATATAATTAGGCCCATATGAAATCCATTTGCCGTAATCGAGGCGGTAAGACTTGAAAAGAAGAATACAATAAACATTAAAGATAAGGCGGCTGTTATTAAAATCAGCCATATGCTTTGCGCAGTTGACAAAGTGTCCCATGATGCAAAATATTCTGGCATTAAACTAATCAAGGCTGCAAAAGAGAATACAGACAAGAAAGAGGCAGCAAAGTCTGCATTGCTTGAAAAAAAAGTAACCCTATTTGATACGGTGAGAATAAATAATATTAGGCTAACTATGCCCAACCCTATTGCAAATAACTCAAGACTTGTATTATCCATATTTTAATAGTCTTTGTAGCTGCTAACTAGCCAAGAACTGCCATCCTCACTCCTCTCATACTCAATCTCCATTTTATATGAAGGGCTACTGGATTTTTTTCCACCTGCCAGTTGTTTAAAGTACTTGCCGTATTTTTCTTTTATGGACTCCCCATCCTTAGATACAGATCTTTTTCTATCATGGCCGGAGCCCTTCAGATCATTTACATATGATATTGGCATGCCAATCTCTACCCTTTTAGAATCATATGCCTTAGCTACCTTTTCACCATATTTGTCAGTTAGTAGTTTAATTTTTTCCTGATATCTTGCCAAAGCTAAAGCCGCTTGTTTCTTTCTTTCGGCTTCTGCTTCTGCCTGTTCCTTTTTTAACTTCGCCTTTTCTATCTTTCTGCGCTCAGCCGCCGCTTCAGCTGCTTGTTTTTTTCTTTCAGCCTCTGCCTCTGCCTCTTGTTTTTTTCTTTCAGCCTCTACTTCAGCTTGTTTTTTTTCTTTAATTTCAAGTTCTTTTAAATTCACCAAAATCTCAGATCGTTCTTCCTCCAATCCAGTTTTAAGGTATTTAACACACTCCATCTCAAGCTTTGTATATTCAATACTGGGATAATCGCTTTCAAATTTTTTAAGGGTTTCGTTATATTGTCTGGCTGCTTCATCTTCTTGCTTTTTTCTTTTAGCCTCTTGCTCGGCTAGTTTTTTCCTTTTGTTTGCTGCCTTTATTTTTATATAGCCCCAAGATATAAAAAAGGCCCCAAGAGCTATCAGAGCAAAGATATTCCATGAGGAGTCGTCAATATTTGCTTCTGAGTTTTTTGGCTCCTCTTTTTTTTCATTATCCTTGGGTTTAAAAACTTTCTGATTTTTAATGTTTTCTTGTTTATTTCTTTTTTGTTTTTCAAGCTCAACTTGTATTGCTTGTTCTTGAATCTTCTTTAGTCTTGCTTTTTCAATTTTCTCTTTTTCAATTTTCTCTTTTTCAATTTTTTCTTTTTCTTCATGCGTTGGCGAAAGAAGCAATGAAAGCTCTGAGTATCCTTTGATGAGTCTTCCTTTGGTCTTCAATGAATTTGCAACTTTAAAATTTTTATCAATAGATACTCTTTCAAGATAGCCCTTTCCACTAGAACAAGAGTATGCAGGCCCAAGTACACTTCGATAGCTTCTGTATTCATCTCTATCTACTTTTCCTAATGTTAAGTAAATCTTTTTATCAGACCTTATATATAACTCCAGTGATTCAAGCCTTACGTCTAGTTCTCTAATTTTTGATTCAAGTGTATTTTCTAATGCCCACCCGCCATTTATATAGCATTGGGATCGAGGAGCTCTTTCATCAGCAAAGATATTTGTAAAGCTAAAGACTGCAAATAAAAAGAAGAGTTGTTTTTTTATGTTTGTCATTTTTGATTACCTAATAAACCTATATATACTTTACATAATGGATAAAAATAAATCTATAAAAAATAGCGATGTTAAAGATAGCCAGCCTTCTGCTGCTGATGATAGTGCTGATGTCACTAGCAAGTATGATAAATATATAAAAGATTTAAATAAACCTAAATTTCCTCCAATCGACTATGAGAGGCCACCTCACTTTTAGTCGTATTACTTGCACAGTTTCTTTCTTCTGTTTATATTTAAATCATATAAATTATTTATGAGGATATGAATATGGGTATCAAGTTTGATGGAACTTATGTAAAAAATGGGTCTAAAGTGGTTGCAAATATGAAGCGAACTGATGAGCTTAAAGATGGCACATCGTCTGGCGGTAAGACTCTTGGCAACATTAAGAGAAAAGATGAAATTAAAGGTGGAAGCTCTTCTGGCGGTAAGACTTTATGTAATGTCAAAGATGGAAAAAATATTAGAGATGGCAGTTCTTCTGGCGGCAGAACACTTATTAAAATTTCTGATGCTGCAAAACAGATAGGCACCTCGGCCACAGGGCCATCAACTGCGCTTGTGTGGTGGTTTTTTGCTAAATAGGTATGGGGTTTTTTAAAAAGCTTTTTTTGGGTGGGGTGGCTGCAAAGACATATCAAAATGTTTATAACCGTCCCATTGTTATTCCACCACATGGGTATGTTATTAGAGGCATGCAGCAAAAAGGCATTGGTTCTAAATGGATAATTAAATACTCAAAAGAAAAAAGCATGAATGTCACATCGTCTTTTTCAGTAACAGGGTCTACCAGATCTGTAAGTGTTGGTGCAGATAAATTTACTGTAGACTGGCCTTAGTGGCAATTAAATGATGAATAAAGGAGAAAATTATTATGCTTAGATGGTTAGTAAGATCAACTGTTGCAGGCTCAGCAAATAGTGATGTAAAAAGTGAATCAAGCCGAGCAAGTAGAAAGGCAAATGATGCAAAAAGACAATTTGACTATGCAAAACGTGAAAAAGATCTAGATAAAAAAATGTCCTACCTTGCTGAGGGCATGTCCTATTTAGCTGAGTCAGTTGAGCATGTCTCAAATACCACTGTTCCACTTGCAAAAGTTGCTTTTGCAGCGTCACTATTAGTTGAAAATGTTCAAGACAATCTTGATGAACAAACTAAAGATATTGTAAAACAATTAAAAGAGTAGTTTGTGCTTACAAAAGATGAATACCTATTAAAAAATTTTTCAAAGATTAAACATAAAAAATGGGAGCTTTTTGTAATAACAAGAATATTACATCTGCTTGATGATCCTGATATTGAATATGTATGTCAGCAATATATAAAAGTTAAGGGAAATAAACACTATCTCACTGATTTATGCTTTCCTTCTTTAAAGTTATATTATGAGATTGATGAAGGGCAGCATGGTGCAGAAAAACACTTTGATGATGACAAAATTAGACAACGAGAGATATTAGAGGCAACCGATTGGGTTGAAAAAAGAATAAGAGTATACGACAGCATTAATAGAAATCTAGGAAGAGATCTTAATGAGGTTATTCAAGAAGTAGATAAATTTATAGACTATGTAAAAGACAGAAAAAATAAATTTGAAAAAAGTTTAGATAAAAAAATAGTTTGGGATTATGAAAATAAATTTAATCCAAATAAATATCTAGAAAATGGCTTTATTGATGTTAAAGAAAATACTGTTTTTTTGAACCATAGGGATTGTTTAAAACTATTTGGCTATAAAAGCGATGGCCATTTTCAGCAAGCATGGTGGGAGGTGGGAACAAAACACCTAAATCAAGCTATTTGGTTTCCAAAATTATATCCAAACAAGCAATGGGCAAATACTTTGTCTCCAGATAGCAATACCATTACTTCACAAAAAATAGTCGATGGGAAGGTAGTTAAAAAAGATCCTATAAAAAGTCCAGTCAGAGATAGAATTGTTTTTGCTCATTATAAAAATGTGTTTGGCCAAACAGTATATAAATTTTATGGGATTTATAGAACTGACTTAAATGCATCAGACGAGACCAAGCATGTTCATAAAAGAATAAAAACAAAAATTAGTTTAAGCGATTATATTTGAATTATTTTTTGATAAATTGCATACATTGCATAAGTATCTAGCCTGCAGTATTGATAAAGATCTTCTAAGGTTTTTTGAACATCTTCATTCGACTTATTTCTAAGACCTTTATATGAGCTTGAGGCAAGACCTCCGTTACTTATCTCTAATTTTTTATAGTCCAGCTCTTTATTTGAAGAGCAAATTGCAGGCAAAACTTTTTTAATAGAAAAGCTGCCTCTAAACTCTGTATCATAATAACCTCCACCTCTAAATGGCTCTATAAGATCAACAAATCTTTCGTTAAGGGCCAGAAGATCTTCTGCTAAATCAGGACAATATTCTGCTAGGTTTTTAATACAACTTTTTTCGAATGACTCGTTATACGCCATTATCGAACCTTTTTTTGGCAATCTTTGAATCATGCTTTCTGCTATTACCCTTCTAGGGTCTTCATCGGGGTTAGCAATAAATTCAAAGTGATTTTCGTTTATTTTTAGTGTTTGATTTTCATTATCTTGAATATGAAGAGAATATTGAAAAGGCATTTGCATATGAGGTCTTTGCCCATCATATAAAGGCACAGCATCTGTAAAAGTTTCAAAATCAAAAAAACTTATCGGATATGCAATCTTATCAGTAAATTTTTTAATTTCTTGCTTTTTAATAATGGGAGTTGCTTCTTTATAGGCCTCCATTTGGTTCTTTTGGGTTGGAGTTAATGAATCCATATCATCAACTTTTTCAAATATATCTATACCTTGATTATATAGACTAATCTTTTTCTTTAGGTTCATTCTATAAAACCTAAAAACTGAATTGATATCATTCATATTATTTGGCCAGCACTTATCTACATAGACACAATCATGTGGCTTTTTACAATGTGGGCCGATATTAATTAGTGGCTCTTCAGAACTTGCTGCAATACCCTTTAACTCTATTATTTTTTGTTTAACTTCTTGGTGATTGCTCTGAACAATATCTAAAACAGAATCAATATTAAAGAATCTGATCGGATCTATAATTTTTTTCCTAGAAAATTCATTATTTACAGTTACTATAAAGACATCATTAATCTCAAACATCTTTAACTCTTTTAAGACATGCCATTGAATGCTTGCATCATACTCATGATAACTTCTTATACGAGTGGATGATTTGACCTCATATATATCCCAGCCCTTTTCTGTCTTGTTCATAAGGTCAACTCTTACAAAGATATCATCGTAAATAAATGACGCTTCGTATATTGATGTCGCGCCCTCGGATATAGATTCCTTGGTGAGCTCAAACATTTTCTTTTGATCGCCAGGCAAATAAGGTATTTCAATGCCTCCTGGGAATAATTCTTTTGATATGTCACCGACATCATTACCAGCATTAAGTCTTTCTAAAGACCCTTCATCGGGAAGGTTTGTTGGCTCTATGTTATTAATATCAAGCCAAAATGATTTATTGCATTGTTGGCCTAATATAAATTTAGATTTTGAGAGCATAGACTGATTACAAATCTATACTTTTTTTATTACTATCATCGAAATAAGTCTTTAAGAAATTTAAAGCATCTTTATAATCATTAGAGTCTTTTCTTTTTGTCTTGAAAGACTCAACATAATTTTGAATATCCTTCTCGCTTATAAGATCTTTAAAAATATCTGGATTTGATCTTGCTTCAGAGGATTCATCGATCAAAAATTTTAAAACATCATTATTTAAAGTCTTTTCTTTTGCGCTAAATGAGGTTTCCATAAAATCTACAAACCCCCAGGCTCCTTGGACTTCTTTGTTGTCTTCATCAACTCCTCTAATTTTCCTTCTATGATTAAATTCAATATCGGATTTTGTAAGTACTAAAGGAGCATTATCATATTTTGGATGCTTTGATGCTTGAATTTCAATAAATTCCCCTTTGCCAGTTCTATGAATATTTATTAAGCCTATTTTCTTTTTCTTATAATATAATGAAATACCGCCAGCGTACTTAATCACATAATCTGAACCTTGTTCACCCATCTGCTTAGATTGATCAAAATCAACAGCATTGTATGGGTCCGACTTTACAAAATCTAAATACCTATTAACTTCATCCTCAGTCTCTTTTTGAGGAAAGTCTGGATATTTATTAGCCATGTCATATTTTTCTATATAACTAGAAAGCCAAGCATCATATCCATTTACATAGAACCTTTGATAGGAGCCTTTGGGGGGTCTGACATTTGGGTTCTCTTTAGATGATACGCTTGTAACTGCAGTTTGGCCTAATGCAGTATCTATAAGTTTGATAACATCTGTATTTTTATCAAACTCTTCATCAAAAAGACTTATAAATTGAGAAATAGCTGTAGCCTTTGATCTTCTTCTAGGGTTTACATAACAAACCCTAAACAAACATCTTTCCCATTCTTCATTAAAGTCATCTTGTTCTGATGCTTGAATAAAGTTTTTTTCCCAATTTTCATCTTCTTCTTCTTTTGCTTGAGTTTCTCTGTATGCCAAATCTTCATTCCATTCTCTAAAATTAGGATTATCTACAAAAAGTTGATAAATTTCTGGGTGCGCTATTTGCAAACAAACCATTGCAAACATGACCATGGCTGTGTCTTTATCTCTTAAAACACCATCCGAACCTTCTCCTGCATCTTTATCATTAAGAATTTTAATTAAGGCCAAAGAATTTATTAATCTTTTAATTGACCTAGGGTTTCCTCCAATGGACTTAGTGACAAATTGATTTATTAGTTCAGGGTCTAATTCTTCTTTACCAGCATAAAACCCAATCTCTCCAAGCAAGCCTAGAACATAATTTGCAATATCATAGTTACCCATTGGCATAGTAAATGGCAGCTGTATTATCTTGTCAAAGAATGCTCTGAACTCCCATTCATTTTCTGGAGTTGGTTTTCCAAACTTGCTAACTAGGCCTTTAACAACAACCTGATAATCGATTGCTAGAACAAAAACACAATCCTTAATATTAAATATATTTTTAAGTAGTTCGAGGATGCTTACTGCATCCTTAGGGTCAACCCTATCAAGATCATCTACATATATAATAATTTTACCGTATCTGTTCGTTTCTAAAGTTTTTATTTCGCTTACTAAGGATTTTAGTTGTTGTCTTAACTCTTTTATAGAATTTGAGTCTTGGCTAAAAATATCATCAACGGCATTGACTCCAGCTGCTCCAAGAGTAATTGAAGACCCAATTCTCAAGGCTCCTTTCATTATATTGTTAACACCGGATCTGATTTTATCTGTTCTATTTTTATCAGTATCAGCTTCAAGCAAATCATTAATTATTTCGTTAATGATTTTCATTAAGCATTCTTCTGGAGAGCACAGCAAAGAATGTTCCCATGAGTTGATCCAAATTTGTTTGAAGTCATCAATAGAGTTGTCTTCTCTATTAAATTTTTCTAAGTCATCCCATATTTGGTTTAATAAAGATGTCTTGCCACTACCCCATTCACCCTGAACACCTATTGTCATCGGCGTGTCTGTTCTTTTAATGAAATCTGTTAAAGCGTCTTTGTAAGAAGATATTTTAAGAGCATCCTCCCCTCCCTGGACTAATGCTTCATCTACTATTCCAACCATATTTCTCCATTATTCTTGCAATACTTATTAAGAATACATATATTTCTATTAATGGGGAAGAAAGAAATGCAATTAATTGTTAGGGTCTTGAATGGGCACTATTGCATCCATCCAATCATAGATTTATGCTGAGTAGCTAACTGAATGATTGCTATCCTTGCTTTTCTATATCTTCTTTTTGCATGCGCCTACTTCTATACCAATAAGTCTGGATACAGTTTGCTTAGATATATGTATAGAAGAAAAAATATTAATGCATATCTGTCTGTAGAAATAATATTTTTAATTCTTACTTCTTTTATAGTGTTTACTAATCAACCTCTAAATTGGATAGTTGCTATTTTGATGTTCATGCACCTTATTGGAATAGCGTGGCTGGTTACCAACCCTAAGAACTTCTATGAAATGATTGAGGAATCAGTTAAGCTCGATGAAGATCGTATTGAGAACACAGTTGCTTGGACTCTTTTTGTATCTTCTGTATTAGTACTTTTTTCTAGGATTATTTTCTAAGCTACAGATCTTTTATTCTCTTTAAAAGGCTTGATGCGTCCCATCGACCGCCATTTAAATCTTGTACCTCTTTATAAAAGTTATTGACTAATTTTGTTGCTTCTACACTAGCTCCTATTTTTGCAGCCTGATCTTCAACAATATCCAAATCTTTTCTCATCCAGTCAACTGCAAAGCCATGATCATATTCATCTTTGAGCATAGTTGCCCACCTATTTTCCATATACCAGGATTGAGCAGCGCCTTTTGTAATGACTTCCATTACATCTTCTGTTTGAAGACCTGCTTTTTCAGAAAAATTCATGCCTTCTGCAAGAGCCTGCAGCAACCCTCCAATACAAATCTGATTTACCATTTTTGTTAATTGCCCAGATCCACTATTTCCCATATGTTTTGAGAATTTTGAATAGGCATCTAGGATTTTTTTTACTGCCTTAAAAGATTCTTTACACCCTCCAACCATCACTGAGAGTTTTCCTGCCTCTGCTCCAGCTTGGCCTCCAGAAATAGGAGCATCCAAAAAATAGCACCCTTTTCCTTGGAGAATTTGATCCATTTCATTGGCAAGAGTCGCAGAAGTGGTTGTATGATCGATAATTATTGTTCCAGGGTTAAGAGATTCCAGCATCCCATTATTGCCGCAAATGATATCTCTGACATCATCATCGTTGCCCACACAAATCATAATGACATCTGACTGAACTGCTATTTCTTGGGGCGAGCTACACAGTGTTCCTGTAAAATCATTATTCCATTTTAGAGCCTTGCCTTGAGTTCTATTAAAAACACAAACATCAAAATTATTTGATGCTAAGTGACCTGCCATGGGATAACCCATAATACCCAAGCCAATAAAACCTTTTTTCTTCATAATGAATTTAAGTCTACAGCAAATTCTTTAAGAATTTCTACGTCGATAATAGAAGAGGCTTTTTTGTGAGTCTTTTTTAGAAAAACTCTTGGAGCAAATCCATGTTCGTATGCTTCTTTCCATCTTTCGGCACAAACACACCATGAGTCTCCTTCTTTTAATCCGGGAAAACTAAACTCCGGTTTTGGAGTTGATAAGTCATTTCCTCGAGCTTTTGAAAAACTTAAAAATTCATTTGTTATAAGTGAACAGACTATATGCAGCCCCATATCATTCTTGCCCGTATGGCAAAAACCGTCTCTAAAAAATCCTGTTATTGGATTAGAACAACATTCATCTATAGGCTCATCAAAAATATTAGTCTGATTCATTTTCTTGCTCTTTATATTTTTTGAAGTCTTCCCAATCATGGGGAGTTCCTACATTTAAAATACCTTTTTGTGCCCTGTATAAGCTTTGAGTCCTTAGCTTGCTTTTGTCCTCTTCCTTACCAAATATCTTATTCCAGCCATCTTCAAAATATTTTCTTAGGTTTCTTTTGGCCATTAATGAAATGAATTGAATGCAATTACAAATAATATACCCGTGGCAAGAGCTCCAAAAATGCATATTACTAGATCCACAAAAAAAACTTTAAATAACTTCTTCCACGAATCTTGGGTTGGGACTGAATTAGTTAATAGTTCTGACTTGAAGACCTCTATTGCTGCGACCTTGAACCAGCTAAATACAACAAGAAATGTAATGACCCCGCAAACGAATAGTGCTGAGCTGGCACTCATACTATATGATCTTCTCTATCTTTTTTAGCAGTTCTTGTGACCCCGTCTTTGCTTGTATACTCTTGAGTAATACCTTTAGCGCCTGATCTTCCTTTATTAGAATTATTTAATAGCGTTACGATAGCTATGCCAGATATCAAACCTATTGAATATAAAATTAAGCTACTAGCCATTCTTTATCTCCGTTAAAAAATTATATCTTACCTTGTAATTCTGAAACTGCTGTATCAAATTCTGACTTAATCCTACCAACCAATTCTGAAACAGAAGGAGAATCTTCGATTAAACCAATTCCTTGGCCTGAGCCCCATATATCTTTCCAAGCCTTGGCTTCTGTATTTCCACCAGACCCAAAGTTCATTGAAGATTTATCTGCATCAGGAAGGTTATCAGCATCAAGCCCTGCTTTATTAATTGATGGTTTTAAATAATTGCCTGAAACACCGGTGAACAAGCTTGAAAGAACTATATCATCTGCTGCACTTTCAATTAGCATCTGTTTGTAACTTTGGTCTGCATTGGCTTCTTGGGTGGCTATAAAACGAGTGCCCATATAAGCAAAATCAGCACCAAGTGCTAAAGCGGAAGCAACTGAATAGCCGTCTGCAATCGCTCCGGAAAGAATAACCGTTCCATCAAACCACTCCTTTACTTCTCTTAATAATGCAAAGGGAGATAAAGCACCCGCATGCCCTCCGGCCCCAGCACACACGAGGATTAAACCATCAACGCCTTGCTCTGCTGCTTTCTTTGCATGTTTAACATTAATAACATCGTGATAAACAAGCCCACCATAACTATGAGCTGCTTCAACTAGCTCAGCTGGTGGCCTTAAAGAAGTAATAATGATTGGCACCTCATGTTCAACACAAGTAGCCATATCTTCCATAAGTCTATTATTTGAACCATGACAAATTTGATTTACAGCAAACGGTGCGACTTTTTTATCAGGATTTTGCTCTTGGTATTCTGCTAGCTCTTTTTTAATTCTTGTAATCCATTCACCTAAAACATGTTGAGGCCTGGCATTGAGTGCTGGAAAGGATCCAATAATTCCTGCTTTACATTGTGCGATTACAAGTTCTGGTCCTGAAACCAAAAAAAGTGGCGAGCCTATAACAGGCATGGATAAATGATTTTTTATATGATTTGGAATTGACAATTTAAGTCTCCTTTTTAAAGTTTTTTTCAGATTTTTGCTATTGTGCTATTCTTTGGGGTAATCTTCAACCAGATATACTAAAGCTTTTAAGCCTTCATCTAATGCGCCGTCATCAACAACGAAATAAGGTGAATGATTGCCAGGTGCTTCCATTACGCCTGGAGCATTAACTCCCAACCAAAAATACATTCCAGGGATAACATTTGAGAAAAATGAAAAATCTTCAGCGCCAGTTGAGGGCGTCATCTCATAAACTTTATTATTAGTAGCCTTTCGCAGAGACGGAGTTAGTCTTTCAACAAGTTCAGTATTGTTAAAAGTAACCGGATAGAACCCACCGACGTCAAATTCAACAGTAATTTCAGTTCCTGTACCAACTGCAACGCCTTTCGCCACTTGCCTTATTTCATCATAGATTTCTTTCCTAAGTTTAGGATCAAATGTTCTGATAGTTCCCTGAATTTCTGAATCTTCGGGGATGATGTTTCCCCTTGTTCCCGATCTTATTATTCCGACTGATATAACAGCTGGATTATTAACAATATTAATACGCCTGCTTACAATCGTATTAAGATTTTGTATTAGCTCTGCGCTAGCCATAACTGGATCGATCGAATCCCAAGGCCTTGAGCCGTGAGCCTGAACTCCCTTTATTTTAATTCTATAAGTACCAGCTGCTGCCATTGCTGGACCAGATGAAACACCAATATAGCCATGAGGCCCATTGCCAACATGAAGACCAAAAATAACCTCAGGGTTATATGTTTCAAAAATACCTTCTTCGAGCATCATTTTTGCTCCGCCATTTTCTCCCTCGGGTGGCCCTTCTTCAGCGGGTTGAAAAATTAACATTACGTTACCCTTTAACTGATCTTTATTTTTAGCAAGAAACTCAGCAACTCCCATAAGTATTGCAACATGAGCATCATGACCACAGGCATGCATAACGCCAACACTTTGACCCAAATACTCTGTCGTTTTTTTTGATGCAAATGGCAATCCTGTTTTTTCTATAACTGGTAGGCCATCCATATCTGCTCTTAAAGCTATAGTTGGACCAGGCAAGCTGCCTTCAATCAATCCAACAACACCCGTATACGCAATTTTAGATTCTACCTTTATGCCAAGCGACCGCAGATGGGCCTCTACTTTTTCAGCAGTTCTAAATTCTCTATTACTTAGCTCTGGATTCTCATGAATATCGTGACGCCACTCAATAACCTTATCCATTAATGGATTGATTTGACCCTCAAGATCACTTTTAAGATCTGAAAAAACCGATGTTGAAACAAGAAGACAAAAGAAAAGCAATAATTTATTCATTTTAAGATTATAATCCCACCTTTTTTAAGAGACAAATTGGATGAACATTGAAAACCTCAGAAACATAGCCATTATTGCTCATGTGGACCATGGCAAAACTACGCTTGTTGATAAATTGCTTCAACAATCTGGAACCTTAGATAGAAAAAATATGGATTCTGAGAGGATCATGGATTCGAACGACCAAGAAAAGGAAAGAGGGATAACAATTACAGCAAAAAATACTTCTATTAATTGGAATGATCATCTTATTAATATCGTTGACACTCCAGGACATGCTGATTTTGGTGGCGAAGTTGAAAGAGCTCTGTCTATGGTTGATTCAGTATTGCTTTTAGTTGATGCTGTTGATGGGCCAATGCCACAAACAAGATTTGTAACACAAAAAGCATTTGAAAAAGGTCTTAAACCCATAGTCGTGATTAATAAGGTTGATAGGCCTGATGCGAGGCCGCATTGGGTTTTAGATCAAGTTTTTGATTTATTTGATAGGCTTGGTGGAACTGATGAACAACTAGACTTTCCAGTTATTTATGCATCAGCAATTGAAGGTATTTCTGGTTTAGAGCCTGAAAATATGACTGATGACATGACTCCTTTAATGCAAATGATCCTAGATAAAGTTCCTGCACCAGAGGTCAATGTTGATGGCCCATTGCAACTTCAAATAAGCGCTTTGGATAGTAATAGTTATGTTGGCGTTATTGGAATAGGCAGAATTAAACAAGGTGCTGTAAAGCCAAATGATTCAGTTATAGTTATTAATAGAGATGGCGAAACAAGAAAAGGTAAAGTTTTACAAGTCATGGGCTATGAAGGGCTAGACAGGGTTGAAGTTTCAAAAGCTGAAGCAGGTTCTATAGTTTGTATTACAGGAATCGATAAATTAAACATCTCAGATACAATTTGTGACCCATCGTCTGTTAATGCTCTTCCTGCCCTTTCTGTTGACGAGCCGACGGTAAGTATGACGTTTCAAGTAAATGACTCTCCTTTTGCTGGAAGGGAAGGAAAGTTTGTGACTTCAAGAAATATTAAAGAGAGGCTAGATAAAGAATTAATTTCAAATGTTGCTCTTCGTGTGGTTCCAGGAGATAGTCCAGACAAATTTATTGTTTCTGGCAGAGGAGAACTTCATCTCTCAGTTTTAATTGAAACAATGAGAAGAGAAGGGTTTGAGCTGGCAATTTCTAAACCACAGGTAATTCAAAAAGACGTTGATGGAGAAATTCATGAGCCTTTCGAGCAAATAGTTATTGATGTTGAAGAAATGCATCAAGGCGCTGTTATGGAAGAGTTAGGGCCCAGGAAAGCTGAACTGCAGAGCATGGAGTCTGATGGCAAAGGAAGAGTAAAATTAGAATTTATTGCTCCATCAAGAGGAATTATAGGATTTAGATCTCATTTCCTAACTATCACTAGTGGGACAGGAATCATGACTAGTGTTTTCGATCATTATGGACCTGTGAAAGTTGGTGAGCTTGCAAAAAGAACTAATGGAGTTATGTACTCTATGATGGCTGGAAAGACTCTGGCTTATGCTTTGTTTAATCTTCAAAATAGAGGCAAGTTGTTTTTAGGTCATGGTAATGAGGTTTATATAGGTCAGATAGTTGGACTACATTCAAGAGACAATGATCTTCCTGTAAACCCAACTAAAGCAAAACAATTAACAAATATTAGAGCCGCAGGTACGGATGAAAATCTTATTCTTGTTCCCCATATTAAGCATACATTAGAGCAAGCTTTAGAGTTTATTGAAGATGATGAGCTTGTAGAAGTTACACCTGAATCAATACGTTTGAGAAAGAAAGGCAGAGTTAGAACATAAAATACTACTAACCATTTGACTCCTAGGCCTATCATTGGTCTATAAAAAATATAAACTTAAATATTATTTAATTTATATAAGAGGGAGAAATGAATAATCTAAAAACTTTTTTTGCATGCTTTGCTTTAATAGCATTAGCTGCATGTAATATGGAAAACAACTCTGTTAGTGATCATCAGGACAGGATAGATCTAGCAACTGCTTGGGTTACTGCTGCTAATACTGGCAAAGCTGAAGCCATAGAAATGGTTGAAAAAAATATGGCTAAAGATGGCGTTGTGGCTGGAGATAGATATGTTGGGATGGGCTTTATATGGAATCCTGATGAATCTGGGATGACTGTAACCTATATAATACCTGATAGCCCTGCATCTAAATCCTTGGAAGTTGGTGACTCTTTTGTTGAAGTTGCTGGTGTCAAAGTGTCTGATGATAATAGAAATAGACTAGGGTTCAGGGGCAAGCCTGGCGAAGAGATCAATGCTGTTGTCTTAAGAAATGATGAGCTGGTTTCTGTTTCAGTTGCCAGGGGTGCTGTAAGGCAAATGTCTTCGAAATCACAAATGCTTGAAACTATGACAGAAGGTGATGCTGAGGGATGGGGTCCAGAAGAGTTTAATATAATTGAAACATCGGTTACAAATGATGGTGTCGTTTGGGTGTTGAGTTGGGCTAAGTTCACAGAAGACGCAACTGGGATAGAAGCAAATGCTTACACTGCAAATAGATTCGTATTCAATGATGAGGGCAAGGTAACAAGAGTTGCCAATCTCACCGAAGACAGGTTTGTTTTAGAACAACAAGGCTATTCAATCACAAGATAATTACTTGTATTAGTTCAGCCTGGAGTTCTCTGGGCTGAACTAAGTTAGATTAACTAGATAGCGCAGCTCATATCGTTTCCGCAGCATAGTGGCGATTTAATTTTGCCATGCTCGTTTGGGCATAACGATACTTGGCATGTTGATACCTGAACCTGGCTTCCGTCATCCAAATCTAGCATGCCATTCACGAGAGGTTCATTGCATTCTCCACAAGATGCATTTACTGACATGCCGCACTTCTCACATTTATAAAATGCCATATATTTTCTCCTTTATTTATTGCTATCTAAATATTTTCTGTGTTGTCAGTAATCGTATCATGTTGAGGCTCTTTCTTATCTAAGACCAGCATATATGCTTCAATCTGCATCATTGAAACGAATGGGAACAGAATCAATGAAGCCAATTCATATGTAAATGTATTTACTATGTTGACTGGGACAGCAATTATTACGACAAACAAAAATACCTTCAACCAACCAGCTTCTGAGACGAGATCCATAGATTTTCCAAAGCAATCTGAAACGGATAAATCACTATTATCAATTTTTATATAAAAGACAAAATACCATGCAACCATCAGGTATATTCCTGGGATAACTAGCAATGCAAACCCAGCCAGTAAGCCTAAGAATA
>Ga0206677_10001241_pt1 | contig 23762 bp, 25 predicted proteins | sample M130m12015metaG_FD_155475 | JGI IMG/M metagenome (GOLD analysis project Ga0206677, IMG submission 155475) | Ammonia-oxidizing marine archaeal communities from Monterey Bay, California, United States - M1 30m 12015 | ecosystem: Environmental > Aquatic > Marine > Intertidal zone | place: USA...
CCTTTGTCTAAGGTTTCTTTTTTTTCTTTTGAAAATATGTTTTTAAAAAAACTCATGGTTTGTATTTGTGCTATTTCGTACTTCCTAAAAAACATCCTAGCTCCTGAAGCCTACTGCATCTTTTCTTTGGTCATCAAATCTCGTGGAAACGCAGTTCAGAATCGAAGGATGGAAGGAAATGTAAAGATATAAAAAAAGCTACTTTCTATATCAGGAAGTAGCTTTAAATATTTTGTGTGTAAAGTAGTTACTTTTTAGCTAAAAAGTCATTTACTTTAGAAGGATCTAAAATTGTTTCTACAAACATGTAAGCTCCTGTTTTTGGAGACTTTACCATTTTTATAGCTTTGGTTAGTCTTTTTGCTCCTGTCTGTAACGATGCTACTGATTTCTTTGCCATGTCCTAATTATTTAATTTCTTTATGAACTGTCATTTTCTTTAAGATAGGATTGAATTTCTTAATTTCCATTCTATCAGGAGAATTTTTCTTATTCTTGGTTGTGATATATCTTGAAGTTCCTGGCTGACCAGTTGCTTTGTGCTCTGTACACTCTAATATTACTTGAACTCTGTTTCCTTTTTTTGCCATCTCTGTATCTTTTTATTGAGCTGCGTTTACTTCGTTAAAAATCCATTCGCTTTCGCGTTCTTGATAACTGCAGAAATACCCAATCGATTAATGTTTTTTAATGCAGATGCAGATATTTTTAGGCGTACCCATTTATCTTCTTCTGGTATGTAGAAACGCTTGGTTATAAGATTCGCGTTAAATTTTCTTTTTGTTCTATTCAAAGCATGAGAAACATTGTTTCCTACCATGGCTTTTTTTCCTGTTAATTCACAAACTTTAGACATCTCTTCTGGGTCGTTTTTATTGTATTATCTCTAAACGAGGTGCAAATTTACACATTTTTTTAAGTTCCAACAAAACATATTTGCTAATTTTTTTGAATTTCTTTCGATAATAATTCAAGTGCTTTGTTTACAGTTCTTTTGATGACTTTATCCCGAGGCTGCCCGAAATTAAACTCCTGGGTTATAACGCCCTTTTTCGAAGCAATACTAATATACACCAATCCAACTCCTTCCGAATTGACTTCCGTTGTAGGACCCGCATTTCCAGTTACAGAAACTGCATAATCTGTTTGCATGATTGTCCTTGCATTGATGGCCATTTGCTGGGCAACTTCGGGGCTTACCACACTGTGTTTTTCAATGAGTGCTTTCGGAATGTCTAAAAGCGTTTGCTTTAACAAAGCTGAGTACACCACCAAGCTCCCTATAAAATAGGCAGAGGCACCAGGAACGGCTACTAAATGTGCTGCAATACTTCCTCCTGTAAGACTTTCTGCAGTACAAATTGTTTGATTTCTCGCTTTCAATAAGTCGCCCACTTTTTTCTCAATGGTACCTGTTTCATCCAAACCTGCAATAATATCTGGTATGCGTTGATACAATTGTTCAATTAGGGCTGCTAGGGTATCTTCTAAAACATCTGCATCGTTGCCTTTTGCCGTCAATCGCAATCGAACACGTCCATAATTTGGTAAATAAGCTAGTTTGACATAGGAGGGTAAATTGTTTTCAAAATCCTCGATTCGTCCAGCAACAATGCTTTCTCCTTGTCCATAGGTCATGATGGTCTTATGAATAATAAAGGGCAGCTTAAATTCTTGTTGAATTTTTGGCAGTACATAATTCCGCATTAAATGTTTCATCTCATTGGGCACCCCAGGCATCGAAACAAAAACAGTATTGTTTTCTTGAAACCACATTCCCGGTGCAGTTCCTACTTCATTCTTAAGATAGGTTGCCTTTGTGGGTAGCATACCTTGCAAACGATTTAGATTGCCAAAAGGTATGTTGTAGGTTTGGAACAACTGCTCTATATGAGCAACAACTTCTTGATTTAAAACCAAAGTATCTTTAAAATACTCAGCAATGGTATGTTTGGTAATGTCGTCTTTTGTAGGGCCCAATCCCCCTGTAATTAACACAATATCAGCTCTTTCTTGTGCTTCTTTAAGGGCATTCAAAATATGCTGTTTGTCATCTTGAATGGAACTTATTTGGTGAACAGAAACGCCAATTTTGTTCAATTCAGTCCCAATCCATTGTGAGTTTGTATCTACAATCTGACCGATTAAAATCTCGTCGCCAATCGTTATAATTTCTGCTTTCATTTTATTTTTAATTTCTTAAAAGGGCATTTACTGTATTTCTTTGTTGACCTCATGAATGTAAACGCTATTTCACTCGAATATGAAAAGCTTCTTGCCCATCGATCGTTCCCACTAAAAGATCGTTTTCAACAACGCGTCCTACTCCTGCAGGCGTACCAGTAAAAATAATATCCCCTTTTTTCAGGGTAAAATACTGAGATACATAGCTAATTAATGGATCGATTTTCCAGAGCATTTCATTGGTATTCCCATCTTGAACTAGTTGGTTGTTTTTGGTCAATTGAAATTTTAAATTTTCTAAATCAAAGTCTTCTTTCGAATAAAATTCACCAACGACAGCACTTCCGTCAAAGGCTTTTGCTTTTTCCCATGGTAATCCTTTTTCTTTGCATTTTGCTTGCACATCGCGAGCGGTAAAGTCGATTCCCAAACCAATTTGATCATAATATTTGTGCGCAAATTTTTCTGAAATGTGTTTTCCAACTTTATTAATTTTCACCAAAACCTCTACCTCATAATGAATATCATCTGAGAAAGGGGGAATAAAGAAAGGGTTTTTTCTTGGTAAAATGGCAGAATCTGGCTTTAGAAAAATCACTGGATGTTCGGGTTTTTCGTTGGCTAATTCTTCAATATGTTTTGCGTAATTGCGCCCAATACAGATAATCTTCATCTTTGTAAAAAATTAAAAGATTTAAAAATTTGCTCCCTCTATGGGATCCACTTTTTTGGAAAGTTGGGCTTTCTTTTCTCTAAAAAAGCATCTCTTCCTTCTTTGGCTTCTTCGGTCATATAGGCCAATCGTGTCGCTTCTCCTGCAAAAACTTGCTGTCCTACCATCCCATCATCGGTTAAGTTCATGGCAAACTTTAACATTTTTATGGAGGTTGGTGATTTTTCTAAAATTTCTTGAGCCCATTGATAGGCAGTATCTTCCAACTCCTCATGGGGAATTACAGCGTTTACCATGCCTATTTCATAGGCTTCTTGTGCCGAGTAATTTCTCCCTAAAAAGAAAATTTCTCTTGCGCGTTTTTGACCGACCATTTTTGCCAAATACGCAGAACCATAACCTCCATCAAATGAGGTAACATCGGCATCTGTTTGTTTAAAAATAGCGTGTTCTTTTGAAGCCAATGTTAAATCGCAAACCACATGCAAACTATGTCCGCCGCCAACTGCCCAACCTGGAACAACGGCAATTACTGCTTTTGGCATAAAACGAATCAATCGTTGTACTTCTAGGATGTTTAAACGATGGTAGCCGTCATCTCCTACATAGCCTTGATGCCCTCGGGCTTTTTGATCGCCACCAGAACAAAAGGAATACACTCCGTCTTTGGTACTTGGTCCTTCTGCAGACAATAGCACTACACCAATAGTAACATCTTCGCCTGCATCGTAAAAAGCGTCGTATAATTCTTTGGTGGTTTTTGGTCGAAACGCATTTCGAACATCGGGTCTATTGAAGGCTATTCTTGCAACTCCGTTTGATTTTGTATAGGTAATATCTTCGTATACTTTCGCTGTTTTCCAATCCGCTTTTATCATATTTTACGCTTTTATTAAGACAATTCGATCTGATTCTATACTTATTCGTTTTTGCTTGTATAAGTTTCCAACGGCTTTTTTAAATGCCTTTTTACTCATTTGCATTTGAAATCGAATCGCTTCTGGGGAACTTTTATCGGTCAATAAAACAAACCCTTCCCTACTTGCTTCCAACTTACGAAGGAGTTTATCTACATCCGAATCGATTACATTTCTAAAACCTTGTGGTCGTAATGAAACATCTATTTTACCGTCTTCTCGAAGTGTTTTTATATAACCAGTAACTTCCATGCCTTCTTCCAAATCTTGAAAAATTTCATTTCGATATAGCAAACCGTCATATTCCTCATCAATTAAAACCGTATATCCTAAATTGGTTTCGGTCTCTATAATGAGCTGCACTTTATCTCCTTCCTGTAAATCCATTACTTTATATATTTAAAATAGGTTGTTAAAACTATATTATTTTTTTCACTTGGCGTAAAAATTTCTAAAATCTTTGGCTTTTCCGAGGGTGCATAAAATCCTTGCAATTCTTTATGTACATTCTTGGTAGTTGCCGCAACCTGATATTCAAACCCGTGCATTTTACATAAATTTTCTGCAGTTAAACAATGTGGGGTTTCAAAATAACCTGTTGCATTGGTAGTGGAAGGACCTGGAATGATTTTAAAAATACCACCGCCTGAATTATTAATGATGATAATTCTAAAATTTGCAGGAATGTGTGAATTCCACAAGGCATTACTATCATAAAAGAAACTCAAATCACCAGATATAAAAACGGTTTGTTTTTCGCTTGAAAAAGCAGCGCCAATTGCCGTACTTGTACTCCCATCAATTCCACTTGTTCCGCGATTACAAAAAACATTGATGGATTTTTTTATAGAGAACAACTGTGCATATCGAATGACAGCACTGTTACTTATCTGTAGGTTTGAATGTGCCGGAATACTCTCTAAAACCTGTTCGAAAACTTTAAAATCTGAATGTGCTATGGTGGACAAGTAGCTCTGATGTTTGGCTCTTTTTTCATCTCGTAACTGCAACCATTTCTGTTGGTAATCGGTTGCTACTTTACGAACTTGTTTGTGAAAGGTTTCGAAAAAAGCAATGGGATCTTGTTGAATAAATTCTGTGAGACAAAAAAAGGTATTTGTCGCTTTTTTAGTAGCTATATCCCAGTGGTGTTTTGGAGGGTACTTTCGTAAGAATTGCTTGACTCTTTTGGAAATCACCATCCCTCCAAAAGTTATCAGTACTTCAGGTTGCAAAGCTTTAAACTCTTCATTATTTAGAGAAAATATCAATTGATCGATGGCGTCTACGACATTTTCATGGTGCAAATTTGAGGTGGTTTCCGTAAGAATTAAAACAGATGGATCGTCGGCATAAAATTGAATGAGTGTATTTAGTTGTTCATTGGGATAATTGACACCTACTAATATAATTTTCTTCTTAGCCGCATTCCAAACATCGCCAAAAAAAGTATAATTTACGTGTGAATTATCTACTGAACTCATCGAAATATGAGGGAAATCAAAGATATTTAAAGTCTTAACGGTTTCATACAGCGGCTCGTCAAAAGGAATATTTATATGTACAGGACCTTGATTGGATGTTGCAACTTGTAAGGCTTCTCCTAGTAACTGAGAGTTCCGAGCTTTGAATCTTGGATTCTCAATTAAGTTTGCTGAAAATAAAATGTGATTTTCAAAGACATTTTCTTGGCGAATTGTCTGTCCATCGCCAATATCAATTAAATGTTTCGGACGATCTGCAGAGAGAACAACTAAAGGAATATTACTATAAAAAGCTTCGGCTATGGCAGGGTAATAATTTAATAATGCAGAGCCTGAGGTACATAATACAGCAACAGGTCTTTTGGTTTGTTGGGCGATACCCAATGCAAAAAAAGCAGCACAACGTTCATCAACAAGGCTAATCGTTTTAAAATCTTTATGATTAGAAAACCCAACGGTTAATGGCGCATTACGCGAACCTGGGGATATAACAACGGTATCAATTTTAAATTGATGACAGGCTGCAATAACCAATTGTGCTAATTCTTTTTTTGGGTACATTTTTTTAAACCTTTTTTGAAAGATTTAAAAAGTTATCAATTAGAAGTGAGTCACTTAAAACGAAAAACTTTCTAGTTTCCTTTTTTATAATCTGCCAAGAATTTTGCCAATCCAATATCTGTCAAAGGGTGTTTCAGCAAACCTTCAATAGCACTTAGTGGACCTGTCATTACATCGGAACCTATTTTTGCACAATCAATAATATGCATGGTGTGACGCACAGAAGCGGCTAAAATTTGAGTTTCAAATCCGTAGTTATCATAAATCAGACGAATTTCTGAAATTAGATTTAATCCGTCCGTAGAAATATCATCCAAGCGTCCAATGAATGGAGATACATAGGTAGCACCTGCCTTGGCCGCTAACAATGCTTGTCCTGCTGAAAACACTAGGGTTACATTGGTCTTGATTCCTTTTGATGAAAAATATTTACAGGCTTTTATTCCATCTTTTATCATTGGTAATTTTACCACGATCTGCGGATTTAAGGCCGCCAAAGCTTCACCTTCTTTCACCATTCCGTCAAAATCAGTTGCTATTACTTCTGCAGACACATCACCTTCAACCAATTCACAAATTGCTTTGTAATGGTCAATAATGTTTGCGTGCCCAGTAATTCCTTCTTTGGCCATTAAGGAAGGATTGGTGGTTACTCCATCTAAAATACCAAGGGCTTGTGCTTCTTGTATTTGATCTAAATTTGCAGTGTCAATAAAAAATTTCATAGGAATGTATTTAATTGTAAATTCAATGTTTTTATTTAATTTTAAGCGGTTTTCACCATGTATTACTGCATGGGCTACAAAAAAAGAAATCGCTTCTCTATTAAAAGCAAAGATAGGCACTCAAACACAATTTTATATCTGGAATAAAAAGTATTTTTTATGTTTTATAAACAATTGTAAAAGATAGACTAAAAGCATCTAGAATTGGGCGTATTGTTTTGGAAAATGAAGTGGAAAATTACTTGATTTGAATGGAAATACTGGGGTACAAAAAATGGCAAGCTACCTACATCACACTGCTACAACCTAATACCTTTGCTGCGTTCCCGCCCTGGAGGATTCAAAGGGAGCTAGTTGTGTAGAACTTGCCGTGGCAAATTTACAATCTATTTTTAATTCTACCGTTAAAAAAATGTCAAAATTTATGTAACGTATATAAAAGTTTGACTACTAATAAATTGATTTTTCAAATCTCCAAAAATGAAAAGAAATTTGATACATTTGTAAACATCAAATTAATTATAACAAAATATGGAAAACCAAGCAAGCAGTAAAGGAATTATTCTAAACAACGGAGTGTACTATGGAATTATACTCATATTATCAAGTTTAATAATATTTGCACTAAACATGCACTTTGATCCGAAAGGTGGGTATTTTAATTTTGCGGTATTAGCAATAACTACCATTTTATTCCCAGTTCTTGGAATGTCTGCATTTAAGAAAAATAATAATGGATTTATGACCTGGGGTCAGGGTGTTAAGATTGGTATTGGAATTGTCCTTGTTGGTTCTGTAATTGGTGTGCTATACCAACACATATTTACAGGATTTATTGAACCTGAATTTTACACTCAGTTAGAAGAAGTTACAAGAATTGGCCTGGAAGATGCAGGCTTAACAGAAGAACAAATAGAGAGTCAAATAGCCATGCAAGCTAAATTTCAAGGCACTGCTATTGGTGATGCTGTTGGCTTACTTTTTATGGCATTTGTTGGTTTTGTTGTTTCTGCGATAGTAGCAGCTATCAAGAAACATTCTGAAGAAGACAATTACTAAATTCAAGTTAAAAAGACTCCTTTTTAGGTAAAAAGTAGAATTAAGGTTACTTTTGTTTCTTCAGAAATTAGCTTTAATTACAAACTATGGATATTTCGGTAGTCATACCACTTCTTAACGAGGACGAATCCTTACAAGAATTACACGATTGGATTGCAAAAGTCATGCAATCCAATCGTTATATATATGAAATTATTTTTATTGATGATGGGAGTACCGATCGTTCTTGGAACGTGATCGAAAAACTATCTCAAGAAAACGAGGCAGTAAAAGGCATTCGCTTCCAGAAAAATTTCGGGAAATCACAGGCTTTGGATGCTGGTTTTGAATTGGCTCAAGGTGATGTAGTCATTACCATGGATGCCGACTTACAAGACAACCCCGATGAAATTCCTGAACTCTACGATTTAATCATCAAAGAAGATTTCGATTTAATTTCGGGATGGAAAAAGAAACGCTACGACAATGTTATCACTAAAAACATCCCTTCAAAATTATTTAACGCAGCAGCCAGAAAAACATCTGGATTAAAATTACACGATTTTAATTGCGGATTAAAAGCCTACAAAAATAGCGTTATCAAAACCGTAAAAGTAAGCGGAGAGATGCATCGCTACATTCCTGTTTTAGCTAAAAACGAGGGTTTTACTAAAATTGGAGAGAAAATAGTACAGCATCAAGCTAGAAAATACGGAGTTACCAAGTTTGGTATGGAACGTTTTGTTAATGGTTTTTTAGATTTAATTACCATCTCTTTTCTTTCAAAATTCGGAAAAAGACCCATGCACTTTTTTGGGCTTTTGGGAACTTTCATGTTTTTATTTGGTACCACCTCAGCACTTTACATAGGTGCCGTAAAATTGTATAAATTATACAAGGGATTGAGTACTATTTTAGTGACCGAAAACCCATGGTTTTACATCGCACTAACCGCTATGATTTTGGGAACCTTATTGTTTCTATCTGGTTTTATTGGGGAACTCATCATAAAATCTAAAGACACAATAAAACACTATACAATAAAAGAAAAACTCAATTCCTAAACTGTATCTTTGCAATTGATAAAAAAACGAAAATGAACAAAATTTTAGAGAACGCAAAGCAATGGCTTTCTGCAACTTTTGATACTGAAACACAACAAGAAATTCAGCAACTCATAGATAGTAATGCAGCAGACTTGGAAGACCGATTTTATAAAGACACCGAATTTGGTACGGGTGGAATGAGGGGTGTCATGGGTGCTGGAACCAACAGAATCAATAAGTATACACTCGGTAGAGCTACTCAAGGACTTTGTAATTATTTGATCAAAAACGTTCAGAAAGAGCAACTAAAAGTTGTCATTGCCTATGATTGCAGACACAATAGTAAAAAATTTGCAAAACTCGTTGCCGATGTATTCACCGCAAACAATATCAAAGTGTTTTTGTTTGAAGATTTACGGGCAACTCCCGAACTGTCTTTTGCAGTTCGTCATCTAGATTGTGATTCGGGTATTGTTTTAACAGCTTCTCACAATCCACCAGAATACAATGGTTATAAAGTATATTGGGCAGATGGAGGACAAATTGTTCCTCCTCATGATCATGGAATTATCAGCATGGTAAAAGCGATTGATTTTTCTGAAATAAACTTCAATGCAAACGATGCGCTTCTCGAGGAAATTGGAAAAAATGTTGACGGTGCATTTGTGGAAGGTGCTGTGAAAAATGGTTGTTTATCCGAAAATATTGATCGTAAAAGTTTAAAAATTGTTTTTACTTCTTTGCACGGTACTTCTATTGTTTCAGTTCCAGAAGCACTGGAAAAAGCAGGATATACAGATGTGCACATTGTTGAAGCGCAAAGCGTTCCTAATGGCGATTTCCCAACAGTTGCATCCCCAAATCCAGAAGAACCAGAAGCCTTGAAAATGGCTATTGATTTGGCAAACAAAATAGGGGCAGATATTGTGATTGGTACCGATCCAGATTGTGATCGATTAGGAGTGGCTGTCAGAGATATTGATGGGAAAATGAAATTGATGAATGGGAACCAAACCATGGTTGTTATGACACAATTTTTATTAAAAAAATGGAAAGAAGAAGGTCGCATCAATGGAAATCAATTCATAGGATCTACCATTGTTTCTACAGAATTGGTTAATAAAATTGCTACAAACTTTGGAGTAGAAACCAAAGTAGGTTTAACAGGTTTTAAATGGATTGCCAAAATGATTCAAGATTTTAAAACCATGGATTTTATTGGAGGTGGTGAAGAGAGTTTTGGCTACATGGTTGGTGATTTTGTAAGAGATAAAGATGCTGTTACGGCGACGCTATTGGCCTGTGAAGTTGCTGCATATGCGAAGCAAAATAGCAGTTCTTTTTACAAAGAATTGTTAGCAATTTATGTGGAAAACAACTTTTACAAGGAACATTTAATTGCAATCGTTAAGAAAGGAATGGATGGTGCTGCACAAATCCAGCAGATTTTGAGTGACATGCGAAACAATCCGCTAACAGAGATAGATGGAGAAAGGGTTGTTACGCTTTCAGACTACAATGCCTCTGTTGAAAAGAATTTAATCACGGGCAAAGAAACCAATATTGAGTTGCCAAAATCGAATGTCTTAATTTACCAAACAGACAAAGGAACTAGAATTGCAGCAAGGCCGAGTGGAACGGAACCTAAAATTAAGTTTTATTTTAGTGTCAATACTCCTTTAGATGCTGCTCATAATGCAGAAAAAACTGAAGCAGCGTTAGATGCGAAGATTCAACGTATTATTAAAGAAATGAAGCTGAATTAATGAGTTATTTTAAGGACATTTTAAATTACGAAAAAGGGTATCGAAAATACACCGTGCTAAACGTGGTATTTAATATTTTATACGCGATTTTCAATGTACTGTCTGTTCTTGCTTTTATTCCTGTGTTAGGAATTTTATTTGGCACAGAAAATAAAGTCACCACCATGCCCACTTACGAGGGTATTACCCAAATGGGTAGCTATTTGAAAGATCGTTTTTATCATTACATCTCTATAAAAATAGAGACAGAAGGAACAATCAACACCTTGTTATTCATTTGTTTATTAGCATTGACATTATTTTTCTTGAAAAATTTATTTCGCTATTTGGCTTCCTACGCCATTACTTTTTTAAGAACTGGAATCGTTAGAGAATTGCGTGATGAACTCTATCATAAAATTGTCACCTTGCCCATTGCCTATTTTTCCGAAAAAAGAAAAGGAGACATTATCGCAAGAATGACCGCAGATGTGCAAGAGGTGGAGGTTTCGATTCTTACCTCAATAGAAACAATCGTAAGAGAACCATTAACTGTGATTATAGCAATCTCCATCATGTTTTTCATGAGTTTAAAATTGACACTTTTTGTGTTTATTTTATTGCCAGTTTCTGGATTTATCATTTCCTCAATCAGTAAAAAATTAAAGGCAAAATCTGTAAAAGCACAAAAAGAAACCGGTAATTTCTTATCCTTTATAGAAGAAACCTTAACCGGTTTAAGAATCATAAAAGGTTTCAATGCAGAAAAAATAATCGCCTCAAAGTTTAACGACTCTACACAAAAATTCAAGACCTTGATGACCAGTGTTTTTCATAGACAAACACTCGCATCTCCAATGAGTGAGTTTTTAGGTTCTGCAACCATCATTGCCTTTTTATGGTATGGAGGTTCGGAGGTTTTATCCAAAACCAGCAATTTACAACCCGATGAATTCTTTGGTTATATTGTGTTGTTTTATACGGTTTTGAATCCTATAAAATTAATTACAACGGCATTTTACAAAATACAAAAGGGAGAAGCTTCTGCAGAAAGAATTATGGCGGTTTTGAATGCTAAAAACGGTATTAAAGATCTCGAAAATGCACTTGTGAAAAATGAATTAACAAATGAAATAGTATTTAAAAACATTTCTTTTAAATATAAAGATGACTATGTTTTGAAAAACTTTTCACTCACCATCAAAAAAGGTGAAACAGTTGCTTTGGTAGGACAGTCTGGAAGTGGAAAATCTACATTGGCCAATTTAGTAACTCGTTTTTATGATGTAAATGAAGGCGCAATATTTATTGATGGCATAAATATTAAATCGGTTACCAAAAAATCATTGCGAGCGCTAATGGGTATTGTTTCACAAGACTCTATCCTATTCAATGATACCATTGCAAACAACATAAAACTAGGGGCTCAACACGCAACAGACTCGGCCGTATTAGAAGCCTCAGAAATTGCAAATGCAAATGAGTTTATTCAACAGTTACCAAAGAAATTTGACACGAATATTGGGGATAGTGGAAACACGCTTTCTGGAGGTCAAAAACAACGGTTGTCAATAGCCAGAGCCGTTTTAAAGAATCCACCAATCATGATCTTAGATGAAGCAACTTCTGCGCTAGACACCGAATCGGAACAGCTGGTTCAAGTTGCTTTAGAAAAAATGATGCAAAACAGAACTTCTTTGGTCATAGCGCACCGATTGTCTACCATTCAAAAAGCAGATAAAATTGTGGTGCTAAAAAAAGGAGAAATTGTGGAAGAAGGAAAACACCAAGATTTACTTGCCAAGAAAGGGGAATACTTCAAATTGGTAAACATGCAATCCCTTGGGTAAATACAAAAGCAAAGTTCTTTTTATTTGTTCAAAATGAGCTGCTCTAAGCAAATTACTTCCAAAAAGATACCACTAGCTGAATGTATACGAAACAAGGATTGTAGCCCGTTTAAAAATCACTTTCAGTATAGAGAGTCCTCTGGTCAAATTTTCTATGGAAGCTAGAAACAATCGAGCGTTTCATTTCTGTTGTTTCCTTAATCGATTCCATGATATTTTCTTAAAAAGTGGCAAAAATTTAAGCAAAAAAAACTGCCTTAAAAAAAGACAGTTTCATTTTAATTGGTATCCTCAATATTAATCAAAGGAGGTACTTTGGTTTACTTTTGTGTACTGTGCGTTTAGAACTACTTTCCCTGTTTGATCTGTTAAAAAAGCTAACACTGCTGTATTTTCCACATTTGAAACTGCATAGGAAGATAGATTAACAGAATACGGCTTATGGGTTATACCTGATCCTGATTCGGTATCATCTCCAAGCACAGCTGTTGCTGAATACCTTAAAACATGATTGTGTTCAAAGTTTGATAGGTTACTTCCACCTCCATAATAACTTGTGTAGTTCGCTTGATTAGCTAAAATCCCATCTTCTAAAACAAAAACTACTATTTTAGTCCCACTAACACTTTCTGCAAAACCTGTACTCACTAAAATATTCATTGTAGATCCATCTAAAGCAGCCCCAACTGCCAAACCTACATTTGTAGACCCCTGAGCAGCATTTACTGCTTGAGCAACATTACTTGGTTCTGGGTAACTCCACTCTGCTGATCTATTTACGAAAGCTGATGGATAACCAGGTATATCAAACGCAGTATCTAAAGCACTTGAATAAGTATTCTGCATAGCATCACCAATATGAGCTCCTACAGCAAAAACTTTGTCGGTTTCTGCTTCTACCAAACCAATGGCATAAGAAACTCGTGGACACCATCCACACCAGGTTCCTGTATAATCTTCTATAATTGCTTTTTTCGTATAGGTTGTAGGTAAGGAAACATCAGATACTTGTATGGTAATTTCATTACTGCTTATTGAAGAGAAAGTTGCTTTTGCAGTTATTGATCCTGCCGCGGTTGCTAAATAGCTACTGCCATTAAAAACCGTATTATTAACAACATACTGACAGTCGGCAGTTAAATCTTGTGTAGAACCATCACTGTAAGTAGCAGCAACCGAAAAGTTAGTTACTTGTCCAATTGCTAATGCGAGTTCACTTGAAGAAATTTCGATAGAAGTTACCGTAGCAACTTCATTTACGGTGAGCGTAACTTGATTACTAGTAAATGTACTGTGTGTTGCAACAACCGTATAGGTTCCCGGTGAGGTTGGCGTGTATGTGTTTCCAGAAATACTAGTCCCATTAACTTTGAAAGAAGATTCTGAAGTAACTGTAGTATTTAAATTTGTTTTTACTGTAAAAATAACAGATTCACCTTCATCAAAAGAAGTTTTGTCTGAAGATAATACAACAGAAGTTACTGTAGATACTGGTGGTGGAGTCACTGTACCACCTGTTTCATCTGAAGACGAACATGATAATAAAAAAGAACTTGCGATGATTGCAATAAAATAAGTTAACTTGTGAGAATTCATAAAGATTATTATTTATATTTGAGGTTATAATTGGTAGACCAATTTGGTTAACCAAAATTATTCGTAAATATAGTTCGTAAATTTTAATTAAATAAACTTAATTCAATTAAATATTCAAATTAGATTCTTTTTATGCCTCATAATTATCTTTCTTCTAATCACAAAAGCTCCCAATGATGAAAAAAATAGTATTTCTTTTTCTTGTTACCTTTTCGGCAACTTGTTTCTCTCAAAAAAACATTCCCAACATAAATGTAACAACATTAAAGGGCAAATCGGTATCCATAGAAAGTCAACTTTCAAAAGACAAAGTGACCGTTTTAGCTTTTTGGGCTACTTGGTGTGTTCCATGTATTAATGAGCTGGATGCAATAAGTGATGTCTATGAAGATTGGCAAGAGGAGACAGGTGTTGCGATTATTGCAATGTCTACGGACGACTCTCGTACCCAAAAAAGAATTAAACCTATGATTAATGGAAAGGGATGGGACTATCAAATTTTATTGGATAAAAATCAGGAATTAAAAAGGGCACTGAATATTACTTTAATTCCACATGTAGTGGTTCTAAAAGGCAATGAAATTGTATTCAGACATACCGGATATGCTCCAGGTGCAGAAGATGAATTGTATGAAGTTATAAAAAAGCATTCTAAATAATCAAAATTTATTACTGATGAAAAAATCAATACCGTTTATTATCCTACTAATTTCTTTCGTTTCATTTTCACAAGAAGACCATGGTATTTCCTATGGGTTTGAATCGAATTCTCAATATTACATGGATGATTCCAAAACAGGTGATTTCTTAGAGTCAAACCGATTTCGATCGAATAACTTTTTTAAAATCGACTATTCTTATAAAAACTTTTATGCGGGTTTGCAAGTAGAAAGTTATGAACCAAAGGCGATGTTAAATTATTCTCCAAACTTAGACAAAACAAATCTGGGATTGTACTATATGGGGTATAAAACAGATAAAATAGAATTTACGTTGGGGCATTTTTATGAACAGTTTGGAAGTGGCCTTATTTTACGATCTTGGGAAGATCGCCAATTGGGTATTAACAATGCCTTACGAGGTGGACGCTTCAAATATAGTCCAAAAGAATACCTACACTTTACGAGTTTTTACGCAAATCAACGAAAAGGATTTGCTGTTTCTAATGGGAATATTATTGGTTTTAATTCGGACTTTGACATCTCCTCAGCCCTTGGTTTTGAATATTCTTCTTTCAGTGCAGGATTTAGTTATGTAGGTCGTTCACAAGAAAAGACCGAAACAAATTTTGACTACAATAACAACACAGATTTATTTTCTTCAAGATTGGAGTTCTCAAAAGATAATTTCTATTCCAATGTTGAGTATGTGTCAAAAGGTAAAGATGCGGTGATCATTCAAAACCAAATCAAGAATGCAAAAAAAGGAGCTGCACTGTTAGCGAATTTTGGATATGCAAAAAAAGGACTCGGAATCAATGCTACGTTTAGAAGGATGGAAAACATGAATCTTTTTTCTGACAGAGAAGCCAATGGAAACATTTTCAACGAAAGTGTAGTAAACTACCTGCCCGCTTTAACGAAACAGCACGACTATCTACTAACAAACATCTACGTGTATCAAGCACAACCTCAAGTATCCTTTCAAGACCCAACACTCGTTAAATCGGGTGAAATTGGAGGGCAAATTGATGTATTTTATAAGTTAAAAAAAGGCACTTTCTTAGGTGGTAAATATGGAGCAAAAGTTGCTTTAAACTTTTCCTCTTGGCATGGATTAAAGGCAGATTATGACTTTGCTGGTTTTGATTATGAAACGGAGCTCTTTGGTTTTGGTCAAAAATATTTTTCAGACCTGAGTCTCGAAGTTCGTAAAAAATGGTCCAAGCAATGGAACACAATATTTTATTATGTAAACCAATCCTACAACAAAAGATATATTGAAGAAACTTTTGGAGAAATCAATGCAAATATCTTTGTAAGTGAAGCTACCTATAAAATGGGGAAAGGAAAGTCATTGCGTTTTGAAGCACAGCTTTTAGCAACCGATGATGATCGAAAAAATTGGGCAGGTGCCACTGTTGAATTTAATGCTACCTCAAAATTAGCTGTTTATATTAATGATATTTACAATTATGGAAATGACGATGTAGATCAGCAAATTCATTACTACAATGTGGGTGGAAGTTACACTGTGGGTGCACATCGATTTGCATTGAATTACGGAAGACAACGTGGAGGTTTAATTTGTATTGGTGGAGTTTGTAGAAATGTACCCGAGAGTACAGGGATTTCTGCAAACATCACTATGTCTTTTTAGAGTAATTGTTGTCTTTGAAGTCCAAGTTGTTTTCCTTTTTCAATCATGAAAGCATATGAGGCCTGATGCTCATTTGGTATTTTACCATCTAAAATCGCTTCTTTAATTGCTTCTTTGATTTGACCAATTTCTTTACACGGTTTTAAGTTAAACGTTTTCATAATTTCTTCACCGGAAACGGGTGGTTGAAAATTACGTACCCGATCTCTTTCTTCAACCTCTTTGATTTTGTCCCGAACCAACTCAAAATTTTGATGGTAGCGTTTGAATTTTTTTGGATTTTTAGTAGTAATATCTGCTTCGCAAAGCGTCATCAGAGAGTTTATATCATCACCAGCGTCAAAGACCAAACGTCTCACGGCGGCATCGGTAACTTGGCTTGCCAATACAATTGGTCGAGAACTTAATAAGACCATTTTCTGTACAAACTTCATTTTGTTATTTAGAGGCATTTTTAATCGCCTAAACAGTTTGTAAACCATTTTAGCGCCTACAAATTCATGAGAATGAAACGTCCAACCTACTTTTTTACTGAACTTTTTGGTGGGTGCTTTGCCAATATCATGCAATAGTGCCGCCCATCGCAACCAAACCTCCGCTGTGTTTTTTGAAATATTGTCAACCACTTCCAGTGTGTGGTAAAAATTATCTTTGTGTTTTTGTCCTTCGACCTCTTCTACGCCTTTTAAGTCAATTAACTCTGGTAAGATCTGATTCAATAATCCTGTTTCTTCTAGATGTAAAAAACCGATTGAGGGCTTTGCTGACAATAGGATTTTATGCAATTCGTCAACAATACGTTCGCGAGTAATAATCTGTAGTCTTTCAGAATTTTTTGCAATGGCTTCGAGGGAATTCGCTTCTATTGTGAAATTTAATTGGGTGGCGAATCGAATGGCTCGCATCATTCTCAAAGGATCATCACAATAGGTAATGTTTGGATCTAAAGGAGTCTTAATCTTCTTATTTGCTAGATCTTCTAACCCATTGAATGGGTCTAACAAATCGCCAAAATTCAACTCATTTAAACTCAAGGCCAATGCATTAATTGTAAAATCGCGCCTATTTTGGTCATCTGCCAAACTTCCTTCTGAAACTTTGGGGTTTCTACTTTCTTCTGAATACGATTCTTTGCGGGCACCTACAAATTCAATTTCAACATCTTTATAACGCAACATAGCAGTTCCGTAGGTTTTAAAAACTTGCACTTTTGGTTTATTTGGTAATAAACTGGCTACTTTTTCAGCCAATTCAATCCCACTTCCAATGGCTACAATATCGATGTCTTTGACAGTACCTCTTTTTAAGAAAAAATCACGAACAAAACCTCCAATCACATAACTGTCTATGGATAATAATCTTGATGCTTTTGAAATTACGGTGAAAATTTCTGATGAAATTGCCGCTTTGAAATTTGTATTGCTATTGGTCACGGATTGACGCCTCTTTTAGATTGATTCTTATGCTCTTAAAACCTGAACTTTGCTGCCTACGACTTTTAAAATTGTAGAGGGTTTTGTACAGGCTCGATTCTCGTGCAAATTTACTATATAATCAACACCTTCCAAAATTGGTTGGCTAATTTCTTGAAATGATTTTGGGGTTTCATCTCCGCTTATATTTGCAGAAGTAGAAATGATTGGCTTTTGAAATTTTTTTATCAATTTTCTACAAAAAGGATCTAGTACAACGCGAATGGCAATGGTACCATCGGAGGCGATTGCATTTTTTGCAAATCCTGTTGGATTTTCATAAATAATGGTTGTTGGTTGCTTTGATTTTTTAAGAAGTTCACAAATACTTTGCGGAACAGAAACATATTTTTTTAACATAGAAAGAGAACTTACCAAAACGATCAAACTTTTGCTTTCAGATCTTTTTTTTAGCTGATATACTTTGGTAATTGCTTCAAAATTGGTGGCATCACAACCAATTCCCCATACGGTATCCGTTGGATACAATATTGTATTTCCGGCTATTAAATGCTGGGATGTTTCTTTTATTAGCTCACTCATGATTGCTTAATTGTACTTTTCTTGTAGCCACTTTTTAATGAAATCCAATTTCTCAGGTGGACATTGGTCTAAGCTTTGCAAACATAAAAATAATTTATCCTCATTCTTAGCTGCGCTTCTCAACTTATATTTCAACCATAAAAAAGGTTTTTTATAGTTTTGAATGTAAGATAGTTTATAATCATTTGACAAAATAGCCGTATTATTTTTTATTTCGAGATGATTTGATAATGATTCAGGTAAAAACTGGGTTACATGCCTAAACCGGTGTGATATATTATTGAGATGGTCATCCTGGTGGTCCTTTAAATAGGTCGCTATGGTCATTTTTCTGATTGGAAGCGGAACGTGATGGGATTTAAAATATTGATGAAACCCTGTTTTCTTTGCAATCAATTGTTGTGCCTTGTAGTGGCCTGCTCTCTCTAATTTTATTTTATTGAATCGTTGTAAAAAAACTCGTTTTACTTTCTTAAAAAACACATTTTCATCAAAAGACTTCCAAAGGCCACGAATTACTGGCTTATCATTGATAAAGAAATCGGTTGGAATTACCTTTTTTATTAAAAATACATCGTCATTAAAAATGATAAAAGATGAAGAAAGACCCGGTATTCTATGAATCATAGTCGCTATTGATCTTGAATTAAATGTTGGTAAATAGTGCGTATAGCCCTCAAAAATAACTTTGTGATCTACAACAAAAACATTTGAAAATGCTTGTTGTGCTTTGGCTTGATCTTTTAAAAAATCTGGAGTCTGATTGTCTGTAACTATATAAATATTTCTAATAAAAGTTGCATATTTTAAAATTGACTTTACACAGAATTCTATTTCATTTACCTGATCATAACGGGTTCTTAAAGATTTATTATTTACAGAATGGGTAGGTGCTAAATAGGTTTCCATTTTTGACTTATGAAAAGGATCATTCCCATCTACCCACATAATTACAGCATCTATCGCGGGTACTTCATTTTTTTTCATTTAGGAAATTTTTTGATTGAACAACCAGAGTTTAATATACCTAGTCAAAACACCATATGCATGTGTTTTTGCTATTAAAAAACCTGAAAAACCGTCTAAAAATCCCAAACGAACTACATAATGCACAAAAAAACGTACCGGGGGCTTTATTAAAACATGGTACAAGCTCACCGTTTTACCTTGGCTGTGCAATTGTTTTGCCCTTAGCGCAGCATAATGATTAAGTTTTTCGATATAGTGGTTGTAATTTCGATAGGAATAATGATCTATTTTGTGTTTGAAAAAACCTAATTTCCCATCCGCTAAGATGGTTTCATGAACAGGATTTCCATTGTATCTGCAAAATTCTTTTAAAAATAAACGAACTACTTTGTCTCTTTGAAAACCACCGTATTTGACAGTTTTACCGGAAAGATAAAAGGATCTCCGCACATAAAAGCCAACATAATTACCAGGATCATTAACGGCCTCCAATACCTCCTTTTCTACTTCTGGTGTAACCCTTTCGTCTGCATCCAAAATATAAATCCACTCATGTTGCGCCTGATCGATGGCAAAGTTTTTTTGAGAAGAAAAATCATCAAACTTTCGTTTGATGATTTTTACATTGTGCTTTTGGGCCAATTCTACTGTTTGATCACTACTAAAGGAATCTATAACAATAATTTCGTCGGCAAAACTTACCGAATTTATTGCTTCTTCAATATGTATTTCTTCATTTAATGTAGGAATAATTGCAGTAATCTTTTTCATCAATTTTTTTTATTTTTAAACAGCTACATCATATTCTCTCAAGGCATCATTTAAGGATGTTTTTTTATTTGTACTCTCTTTTCTTTTTCCAATAATTAATGCACAAGGAACATTGTATTCTCCTGCAGCAAACTTTTTTGTGTAACTTCCGGGAATGACTACAGATCTTGCAGGCACAATTCCTTTCATTTCTACTGGTGTATCTCCTGTAACATCAATAATCTTGGTACTCATAGTCAATACTACATTTGCCCCCAAAACAGCTTCCTTTTCTACGCGAACACCTTCTACCACAATACATCGAGACCCGATAAAAGCACCATCTTCAATGATCACTGGAGCGGCTTGCAAAGGTTCTAAAACACCTCCAATACCAACACCTCCAGACAAATGAACGTTTTTACCAATTTGTGCACAAGAACCAACTGTTGCCCACGTGTCTACCATAGTACCTTCGTCAACATAGGCTCCTATATTAACGTAACTTGGCATTAATATTGTGCCCGGGGCAATAAAAGATCCATGACGAGCCACGGCATTGGGTACTACTCGTATTCCTCTTTCTGCAAAATTTCTTTTTAGTGGTATTTTATCGTGGTATTCAAAAATCCCTGCTTCTAAAGTGTCCATTTTCTGAATTGGAAAATATAAAACAACTGCTTTTTTTACCCATTCATTCACTTGCCAACCAGAAGTTGTTGGCTCTGCAACTCTAAGGGTACCTTTATCTAATAAATCAATAACCTGCTGGATTGTTTGAATTGTTTTTGCTTCTTTTAACAAATCGCGATTGTCCCAAGCTGCTTCTATAATTTCTCTAATTTCTTTCATCTATATTGTTTCGTTTCTACAAATATAAAACTAAGGTTATATACCGAAACAAATATACATTTTTTAAACATATTACCGATCGTTGTTTAATTTCGTATTTTTGTAAAAAACAGTACACTTTGGGAAGAATTTTAGCCATTGATTTTGGGAAAAAACGAACAGGAATTGCGGTTACAGATCAGATGAAAATTATTGCTTCAGGATTAACAACGGTGAATACTAAAGCGTTAATAAGCTTTTTAAAAACATATACATCTAAAGAGAAAGTAGATCTCATTTTGGTAGGAAAACCAAAACAAATGAATAATACGGACAGTGAAAGTGAGACATTAATTGTTCCTTTTTTAAAAAAACTTGAACAACAAATTCCAAAAATTCCAATCCATAGAGTTGATGAGCGCTTTACTTCAAAAATGGCTTTTCAAACAATGATTGATAGTGGCCTGAGGAAAAACCAACGAAAAAACAAAGCGTTGGTAGATGAAATAAGCGCCACAATAATTTTACAATCCTACTTATACAACCAATAAAAAAAGAAATTAAATCTATTTTTACGGATAAATTTACATTCTAAAATTGGCGATTCGCAATTGTAAATCGTACTTTTGGAGCCTTAAAATCAAAGAAATGATATTACCCATTATTGCCTACGGAGATCCTGTTTTAAGGAAGGTAGGAACTCCCATAACCCCAGATTATCCAGAGTTAGAAACCTTAATCTCCAACATGAAAGAAACCATGTACAATGCTTCTGGTGTTGGTTTGGCAGCTCCACAAATTGGAAAAGCAATTCGTGTTTTTTTAATTGATGCTTCTCCTTTTGCAGATGATAAAGACTTATCTGAAAAAGAGCGCACAACTTTAAAGAATTTTAATCGTGTTTTTATAAATCCGCAAATAATTAAGGAAGAGGGCGAAGAATGGGTTTTTAATGAAGGCTGTCTAAGCATTCCTGATGTTCGGGAAGATGTTTTACGTAAAGAAAAAATAACCATAGAATATCAAGATGAAAACTTCACAAAACACACGGAAGTTTTGGATGGATTAGCAGCAAGAGTTTTTCAGCACGAATATGATCATATCGAAGGCGTTTTATTTACAGATAAACTTTCTTCATTAAAGAAAAGAATTATAAAAAAGAAATTAGAAAACATTTCAAAAGGAAAGATTAGAGCAGACTATAGAATGCGTTTTCCAAATTTAAAAAAAGGTAAATAAGCTTTTAATTAAGATAAATAAGACACACATGGAATTTAGTAAAATTATTGCAGTTACTGGTAAACCAGGATTATTCGAAGTGGTTTCACAAACAAAAACAGGTGTTATCGTCGCCTCTTTACACGATAAAAAAAGATTCCCAATCACTTCAACTCAAAATATAAGCATGTTAGAAAACATTGCCATTTATACTTATGAAGAAGAAGTTTTGTTGCTCAATATTTTTAAAAAAATATTTGAAAAGGAAGCCGGTAAAAAAAGTATTTCTCACAAAGAGAGTGGCACCCAACTTAAGAATTATTTTTCTGAAATATTACCAGAATATGATGAAGAAAGAGTGTATGCTTCCAACATAAAAAAAATCATTCAATGGTATAATATATTAGTGGATGCAGGTTTCGATTTCTCTAAAGTTGAGGCTAGTTCCACAGAAAATACAGAAATGGCATAGTTTTCATCTTTTTGAACCATAGCCAACAACTCAAATCCCAAAATTTCCCGCTACTGTGCGAGTGCATTTGTGGGCCCTTGGGTTAGCGCATAGAATTACTGAAATACTGAAACTCAACAAAATGAATTCTAGAAAAGAACAATTAGCAGCTTTTAATCGATTGTTAGACATTATGGATGAGCTTCGCGAGAAGTGTCCTTGGGATAAAAAGCAAACTTTGGAGAGCCTTCGTCATCTTACAATTGAAGAAACCTATGAACTTGCTGACGCCATTGTTGAGAATGATTTACAAGAAATAAAAAAAGAATTGGGTGATGTATTGTTACATCTTGTTTTTTATGCAAAAATAGCCAGTGAAAAAAAGGCATTTGACATTGGCGATGTAGCCAATACAATTTCAGACAAACTAATTAGCAGACATCCTCATATCTATGGGGACCTAACAGTTGAAAACGAAGAAGATGTCAAAAGAAATTGGGAACAACTAAAACTCAAAGAAGGAAAAAAATCTGTCTTGGAAGGGGTGCCTAAAAACTTACCTGCTGTTATAAAAGCATCTCGAATTCAAGAAAAAGTAGCAGGTGTTGGTTTTGATTGGGAAAAACCCGAACAAGTTTGGGAAAAAGTACAAGAAGAACTGGGAGAACTTAACGAAGAAATTAAAAAAGGAAATAAAGAAAGTACCGAAAAAGAATTTGGTGACGTTTTATTTTCAATGATTAATTATGCCCGATTCATTGATGTAAATCCTGAAAATGCATTGGAAAAAACAAATAAAAAATTCATCAACCGTTTTCAATTTTTAGAAAATGCTGCCAAAAAGGAAGGAAAAAACCTTTCTGAGATGACTTTAACTGAAATGGATGTGCATTGGGAAAAATCCAAAGAATACTTCAAATAAAGAATTAAGTCAATTCTTAATAGCTACCATTTCCTTCTTAGTTATTCTTTATTTTTTAAAATAAAAAAAAGAACAATTATCGGAGGACCCGCTGCATCAATGCTTGCAACACAAACTAACACAAAAAAAAGATCAAGTACACCCTTTGTAAAAAAACAGGGGAAGAAAATTCGTATGCGCTGGTGAAGGGGGATTGAATTTAACTTATAATTCTTCAACGGAAGGCGTTGAAAGACGTGTATTCGCCAATAAGTTTTATGGCGGCAATCCTTTGAGAATTTACCAACCAAGAATTGATCGATTGGCTCCAAGATCATGAGATTCCAACTTTTACAGGATTCAGCAATCGGGTTTCCGAACAGAGAATTAAAATGGATAGAAAAAAGGCTAAGTACTACTAAAAAAAACCTCTTTTGTCTGAAAAAATCAGAATTAAAAGAGGCTATTTATTTTTTAAAAAACTAATTT
>Ga0206677_10001246_pt1 | contig 23730 bp, 19 predicted proteins | sample M130m12015metaG_FD_155475 | JGI IMG/M metagenome (GOLD analysis project Ga0206677, IMG submission 155475) | Ammonia-oxidizing marine archaeal communities from Monterey Bay, California, United States - M1 30m 12015 | ecosystem: Environmental > Aquatic > Marine > Intertidal zone | place: USA...
CATGTTGGTTCTGGTGTTCTTTCTCCCAGAAAGTTCGTATAGCAGTTTGAACCTTGCTTTTCGACTAGTTCGCTCACTCTGTAGTTCGCTACTCGGTGGGCGAGTTTTGTTTTTAGTGCATCTACTGGGTTTGTGGGTTTTTCTCCCTTTACGAACCACGAAGTTTGTGCTATTCTATTCAAGAACACCTAGAAAGGAGATTCTTGGATATGAAAGTTTGTCAGCATTGTGGTCAGTCGTTTAAGGGAAGAATAAGTCGGGAGCATAAGGTCAAGTGTGCTGGTTGGGAGAACCCACCACCGTTGATGTGCTTGTGTGGTTTTTACACAGAGAGCCAGAGGGAGGACAAAGCCCACAAGAAGACTTGCTATGTTTGGCAGACGAGGGATAAGAAAGCGATAGCCCAAGCAAGGAGGAAACAGCGAGCATTGGAGGTCTATGGTACGACCTCTCCCGTGAGCAAGTCAGCCTTAGCCCAGCAAGGAGTCAAGTCTGGTCGAAAGGGTTTGGATACTAGCACGGTGGTAGAACGCTTTAAGGCGAAGCATGGGGGTGCGTATGATTATTCCAATGTGGTGTATGTCAATGCTCACACGAAGGTTGAGATAACTTGTCTTGCACACGATTATACATTCAAGCAGAGGGCGAGGGATCATTGGGATGGGAATGGTTGTTCTTTGTGTGCTAGGGAGGCTATCTCTATTAGTCGTTTGGTTTCTTTTGATGAGTGGGAGGCATCGTGTGTGGCACGGCATGGTGCTATCTATGATTATTCCAAGATTGTTTTCTGGCTTGGCACTAACGAAAAGTATGTGATTGGTTGTAAGACTTGTGGTTCAGACTTTGAGCAGAGGGCGAGTAGTCATTACACACATGGTTGCCCCAAGTGTGGGAAACTTCTAAGTATTGAAAACCAGAAGAAGACTCACGATCAGTTCCTTTCCGAAGCAGAGATGGCACACGGGAGTGATAAGTATGAATATCTATCAGATTACAACCATTCCAAAGAAAAGGTGACCATTCGTTGTATCCCTTGTGATTATGTCTTTGAGCAAGAGGCGAGTGAGCATACTAGGGGTAGTGGTTGTCCGAACTGTTGTAAGGGGAAGTCCGAAAGATTGTTCGGTGAGTGTCTGGCTGAGTTGCTTCCCGATGTGGAGATATGGGATGCACGGAAGTACGATTGGTTGATGAACTCCAACACGGGATATCCTCTTGAACTAGATTTCTTTATCCCTTCCTTGAAGATTGCTTTCGAGGTACAAGGCAGACAACACTATGAAGAAATTGAAAAGTGGGGTGGTTCAGACAAACTGTCCTCCCAGCAAGATCGAGATGACATCAAGCGAACCCTTTGTGAATCGGAGGGGGTTACCTTGTATGAGTATGACTTGCGAGAGGGTCGTGACAAATCTTCTATGGAGTCATGGCTTAAAGGAGTGCTTTGATGGTGAGGTTGACAACACAAGATATAATAGATCAATTGGTCGCTTTGAATGGTGAGGCACACTTTGATTATTCGAGAGTGTTGTGGCGAGGGAAATCCGTGAAGGTCACTATTGGTTGTAAGGCTTGTGGTGGTTGGTTTGATATGTTGACTCGCTATCACAAGCAAGGGAAGGGTTGTCCCTCGTGTGAACTTGATACTTTTGTTCAGACCAAACTGATCCCAAAGTTCCGAGAGGTTCATGGGGATAACTACGACTATTCTGCTATGGTTTATATGGGCTTAAACACAAAGGTTTCTATAATCTGTTCAGAGCATGGGGTGTTCCATCAAAAACCAAATAAGCACCTCAAAGGTCAAGGGTGTGTTCGATGTGCTGGGACTCACCGACACACAACAGTCGAGTTTATATCCAAAGCCCAGCAAGCACATCAATTTCGTTATACTTATGATGTCTGCAATTATGTGTCAGCCCACAAAAAAGTCCAAATAACGTGTCCCACACACGGGGTGTTCTCACAAACTCCAAGTAAGCATCTCAGAGGTGCTGGTTGCCCCTCTTGTGCAAACAATGTGAGGCTTTCTCACGCTGTGATCTTATCTCGGATTGAGCGATGGCATCCCAATAAGTTTGAGGTATTGCCCTTTTCTTATGAGAATACCAAAAGCAAGATATCTCTTGTTTGCCGAGATTGTACTTTGGTGGCTTCAAAAACTCTCTGTGGTTGGGAGTTGGGTTGTGTTTCATGTAATAGGAAAACACAGTCAGAGGCTTATTCTAATAGGAAACTGACAGAGTTCAAGGCTTTTTGGGGTGATCTATTTGATTACACAGACACCAAAATCCTAGATAGTTCATCCCGAATGATTGTTCGTTGTCGGAAACACGACTATGTCTTTGAACAAGATGTGAGTCTTCATTTGCTTTACAATGGTTGTTCTCTTTGTCGGGGGGAGAAGATTTCTCTGTCTAAGATGAAAACCCGAGAGGAAGCCCTACATGAGATGTCGGAAACTCATAAGGATTCTTATGATTACACTCATTTTGAGTATCTTGGTGTGACCATTCCTTCTTGGATTGGTTGTAGGACTTGTGGGGGTAGATTTAAGCAAAGCCTAGATAATCATAAGAGAGGACACGGTTGCCCCAAGTGTTCAACGGGGAAATCCGAAAGATTGTTTGGAGAGTGCCTCAAAGAACTAGGGTACAAGGCGAACAAGGTGCGACCACAGTGGCTACGCAACCACGAAACTGGCTATCCCCTCGAACTGGACTTTTACATCCCAGAACTCAAGATTGCCTTTGAAGTGCAAGGACTCCAACATTATGAACCCGTTGAATATTTTGGTGGTGTAGAGAACTTCAAGAAAGTGCAGAAGAGGGACAAACTCAAGAGGTTCTTATGTTACATGAGTGGGGTTATTCTCCATGAATATGATCTACGGGATGGAAAGGATAAAGAATCCATCAAGAACTATCTGAACAGCATCCTTTGAACGAACTAGAACTAGAGATACACAAACTAGACAGTCCAAAAACAAAAAAACCACCCTGAGACTAATCTACAATTTCGGATGAAAATCTTTCTTAAAGTTCTTTCGGTATAGTCTTTCGTAACTAAGGAGGTTGTATGCCAGCGAAGAAGATATCTCAAGAAGTTGTCATTGCGAGATTTAAGGCAGCCCACGCTCACGAACCCGACCGTTATGACTATTCGAGAGTGGTTTATGATAGGGCAATTGGTAAAGTGGAAATCAAATGTAATAAGTGTGGGAACTGGTTTTTCCAAAAGGCTAGATGGCATTGGAGAGGGCATGGCTGTGCGAAGTGTAACTTAGGCACGGAGCATCTTCGGAAGCCGAAGCGATAAGTTCTCTATATCTTTGTGGTATTGATAACCTATCTATATCTATGTATAGTCAGACCGTATTTGAAAGGGTGGATAATATGAGTAAAAAGTATTGGGATAAGAAAGTCAGCACATCAGACAAGAAAGATTCTTGGCAAGAACCGTTCAGTAGGGATTCCAATGTCTCTGCGAAGGCAATCCAAGCGATTGATACTTTGCTGGGTTTTTCTGGTTCGTGGATGGGTGCTTACGGTGAGCCGTATGTTTCGACAGAAGATCAGAGGAGAACCAATGACGCTCCTAGTTCTAATCCCAACTGGCGAGTAAGCAATCTTGGTCGTTTTGGTTACCCCGAACTGAACTTCATCCCTTACAATTATCGTACGAATACGATGGGTTCAAAGGGTGGTTCACTTGTAGGTCATCCGATTTCTTTTTCGATTGTGGGTTCGACTGTAAAGAACTCCGATCATTATTGGTCAATAGGGAATCCCACGACACTTGTTTTGACTAGTACTTCCACACTGACAGATATCTATGGTGATTTGTCCTTGTTGGTTGCAGAGGGGCTTTATTTTGTCGTTTCTGAGACTGGTGCAGAAAGAGGTGGGAAAGAGTTTGTTATAGACAGCATCTTCCCGAAGGAAGAATACGGTCAGAGTGCCAAGTTTGAAGTTTTCCGTGTGACGGGAGTGGACAATGCTCTCGGTCGTATCACTTTCGATAAGCCCATCGACAAGTTCTTTGAACTCCCAGCCAAGCCTCAGTTGGAGGGCATCACTCTTTTCAAGCCTTATGTTTCTCGTGTTGTGGCTGTTCCAGAGAGTGGTGACAAAGGTGCAGAGAAGACCTTCGTGGTCATTACCCCCGAACAATCAGCCCATAATGACTTGAACCCAAGCAGTGACAATGTGGCTTTCGATTCATTGGCAAATGTTGGTGCAGCGAACGATAGAGGTTTCTTACTTCCCATTCCCATCCCTCTCAAGAATCTTAATGGTCGCCTCGAAAGAGTTGCCGCGAAGACAGACGGTCGTGGTGTTTGGCGAATAGACAATGTTCCGACTGGTCATGGTCTATCTGGTGGTGAGATCATTCATATCACATCTGTTGATATCACGGGTTTCACATCTGAAGCCCCTTTCAAAGCCAACTCTATGTTGGGGTGGTTTGAGGTCATTGAGAATATTGGGGCTACGGGTCTTATTTTATCTCGTGCAATAGAGATCAATGCCAACACGGGTGAGATTGTTGACGACAGTGTTTTGTTCGTGGATTCAGTTGCCGAGCCAACGGCTAGTGTCTTGCTTGAGTTCAGTGTCCATGAAGCCGTTTCTGAGATTTTTAAGGGTGATTACAATGCCGACAAAGTGTCAGCGTGTCGTTTAACGAATCTCATTGACCCGAATTGGGTTGACCGAACTACCAAGCAAGTCAATGACGATGTGTCTGGGACTTTATTTGGTGGTTCTCCAGCGAAAGCAGACCGTTCGATTATCACAACGAACAAAGATGGTAGTTCGTATGCCGATGCTGGAAATCTTTTAGATTTGGGCTTCCGAATGGTTGTCTTCCCCGCCAAAGAAGTGGGTGGTAATGCCGTACCCGATTTTGAGAAGCCAATCACTTCCAATGAGGTGATTATAGACCCTAGCCTTTCTGAGAAACAGACTCTCGATATTGATTACAGTGCTGGTACAATCACATTGTCCCACGCTCCCGTTAGTGGTGGTCAAATCGCTCCCAATGGCATTGTCGGTACATCTGTTGGTGGTAACAACCCTCGTGGTGAGGTTGTCTTATTTGTTTCTTGTGTTCCTTATTCAATGGAGAGAGGTCAGACTGGTGCTGGGGTATCCATAACGGGTGGTGATTTACGCTTTGCTGATCATGGCGTTGAGCAAATCTCTTACGCATCGACATTGGGTCAGACTGTCACGATGGAACTCGTACACGATTCTGGTGGTGGTGTTTACGCTGTTGAGACCAACGAGAAGATTCCGAGTAGTGGTTATTTCTCAGTGGTGGAGAAGGATGAAACCAATCCCCTAGAGAGTTCTTCTTGGTCATCTCGTCCAGAACGCCTTGATTTAACCATTTTGGGTGAAGGTCTTTTCAAGTCCATTGAGTTTCTAGGTTCATCTGCCACTCCCAATGGTTACCGTCACACTTACCGTCTTGTGGGTACAAGTTCTCTCACACCATTGATTTTGAATGACCACAACTTAATATTGCGTAAGCAGAACATCCATTTTGTAGCCCCAAAGGGGGATAACACCTATGGTTCGGCTTGGAGAAGTGATAATGTTCGTTTTGCCTTCGCTGACATTGAGGTCAATGTCGATGGGAGTACCACTGTTTTCCCGACAGCCGTTAAAGGCCCAGCCCAAGAACTCCGTTCGCAGTTCCCACTCGGAAGCGAACTAGACTGGGGTCGTGTTGCTTTCAATCGAACTTCTCAGAGATGGACAATCAGTTCTCCCACTCACAAAGACACCGATGAGTACCAAATAGGCTTGGAAGTTTTACGAGGTAAGGCATTTATCACGGATTATTTAGAAGGCGACACAGACATTAAGACTGTGACTTTCGGTATTGATACCATCACCCCTCAATTGAGTCACACTCTCGATGTGTTGGATGTGAATATCGCTGAGAGTGATGGAAGTAAAGCATTGCAGATGGTGAAACTTTTCCTAGTGTTCCCTCATTTGCGAACACTTTGTTTTGGTGAATCCCTTGTGTCTCAAGATAAGACTTGGACGGCAGAAACCTTTGGGGATAATCGTTTGGTTCTCGCCTTGCGTTCTTATGAGGGAGGCATCCTTAAAAATGATTCAAACAACCCCGTGAACTGGTTGTCTGTCGGTGTCCCCGACAATCAACCCCTTGCTACGACAGTGTTAGCCATAAATACAATGGCATCGGGATTAGGCTTTGGTGCTATCGCTCAAGAGATGACTGGTACAAACGAGGGGCGTATTCTCCTCACAGAGCGTTGTGTTGAGGTCATGCCTTCAAACCCAATGTTGTTCTCTGATGAAATCACCGTTGGTTCTCCTTTCATTGCTGGGGATAATGCAAGATTCTTTATCACAGTTCGGTCAGCCAGCCCTAACTATCCAGACCGTTGGGTCACTTTCCCAATCCAAACAGAAAGTCTTACGACATCTGACCCCTTAGAAGCAGCCGCATTTCTGACTCGTAGCCTCTGTGACAGAAACTACGACAATTGGGTGGGTGACTCTTTAACTCAAGCGGGCTTTTACCGTGCAGACGATACCATCAATCCTTATATTGCTGGTAGCACCTCTTACGCCTCAGCCCCCCTTCTTGACCCCAATGACCGTTTTGAGTTCCCCATTCTTTTTGCTGGACATGATGACCCTCGTCACCCAGCCAATGGGAATCCAGCCCACCCCGATTACAACAAGGTCATGCTTATTTGTGGTGGTCGTGGTTTCGGTGATATCGCAAATGACAATATCGTAAATAGTCGTACTGATTATATGGGCGAGTCGACACCTCTCACAGATGGTGAGGGGAATGTTATTGGTTACAACTCCTTACATAATGTGTTGGTTGAAGTAGCCGAGGATAATGGTGATAATAACCCGAATCTCGTTGATGTTCTTGGTGGGGACTTCAAAGGTCTTCCCAATGATGTAGTTCGCTGTGGTCTTTTCTATCATGCTAGTGGAACTGGAATCAGTTCTGACCCTAATGCAAAGGTCTTGATTGCTCCCACCCCTCTTGACGAGCGTTGGTATGCGAAGGTGGGAGAAGTTTTCGAGAGTTCTGGTTACGGGACTATCACGACCTCAAGATTCTTGGGTTCTTCAAAGGTTGCCAATGTAACACCTTTGGGTACGGGTTTCTCAGCAGAACTCACATCTGATAAAATTAGCCCTATTTTTGGTGCTTCTTCTGTCAATGAGCGTTTTCTTTCAAAACCATCCACCGATTTCTCAAGGCGAACTAGTCACCAGAAGAACTATGTTGGGGCAGACTTAACAGATCCCAACTCTCTAGGGTTCTATCGTCTTTGGTTCAATGTCTGTGCCAAAACCATTGAGGCACATGAGTTCTCACAGAATCTCTCCCAAACACAAAAGATCATGACACCCATCTTGTATTCATTTACGGGGCTTCCCTCTCAACCAATGCGTGACCGAGAGTCCATAAGTGGTTCTTCCTTAAAGATTAACGAAAAGACGGGGCCGAACTGGTTCGTGGGGTCTGTTGTTGCTGCTGACACTGCCCTTTTGATGGGTCTAGCCTATCCTAATGTCTTTGACCCTCTTGATCTTGACCCAGTGACGGCTGATCTTTCTTATGAGATTTACCCAAAAACCTCAGCGTCTCATGAGAGTCATAAAATGACTTTATCCTTGATGCGTGCTAGAGGTCTTTTAACCCGTGAGGATTCAAGGATTCCAAGTGCCACTTATGTTTCTGGTGGTCACATTGATCTATTTTCTTCGACTCACAGAGATGCCCCTTCGGGGATATCCTTTGGGACTACTGTCGAGGATGGGTCTAATAAGACACATACCTTTTTGACACACATGGAACACGGTATTTTCCGAACTAAACTTTTGGGCGATACCTCCGAGTTGTATTGGGGTCTTGACACTTACGACACCCTCACTCAAGAGAATAAAGATTATAAATTATCCAATGGAGTTTATTCTTCTGACAACACATCTCTTATTGGTGGTGTGGCTGGAGTTCGGTTTTCGGGTGACACTCAGATTTGGATGAAGGATGCGAAAGTTCTTTCTTCCAACGGGCAATACACTGCCGCCATCATGAAAGAAATAGACAAAGATATCCTAGCCTCTCTTCCTCCAATCGCTGATTTCGGGCTAGGCTTTTCTAGTTCGATGACGGATAAAAGTGCTGTTTATGCTGATCCTTCTTATGGTGGACATTCTCCGTACAATGTACGAGGCAGTCAGAATCCCGATGGGGATGTGCTTCAAGAGACAGTCGTCTTTCTTGGGCTGACCAACAAAGACTTCTCTGCTTGGGAGAACTTCATCTTGGCTACCGATGGTGGTTTTGACCCCGCTTTCGATCTTGTGGGGACATCTCTCAATGAGAAAGAACAGTTTAATTATGCTCAATCACTCTCTGAAACGAATCTAGTCAAGAATCTTCAAGGTAAATGGCTCGATTTACGCTTGCCTTCAAAAGGTGCTACTATTTTTGAAGAGCCTCCTTATACCTTCGAGGAAAATGTTGGTCGATGGCGTATTGTGGCATCCCCCGTGTTGCACTCTGGTTTGACTTTAATTGGTCAGACACAGTTACAACAAGTTCTAGGTTCTCAGAGTCGTTCTTTCGTTGCTGTCGTTGCCGTGAAAGTAGAACGCTGGGTCAAGCCTAGTGTTGGTTTCACAGCCTCAAGGGTTTCTTGGGTTGATACTTCTGGTGATGGTCTTCGTGATAGAAATGGTTACTCGTGGGCAGTCTATGATTCACCCACTGGAAATGACCTTGTCTATACCGCCACTGTCCTTGAAACGGGTGGAGTTCCAACGGGAGTTCCCTCTAGTATTCGTGGTATGACAATTGACCCCGTAGCCCTCAGACGGGAATACCTCCCGATGACTCTAGTTCGGGAGTCCAATGGTGATACTTCAGAAGGAAAACTCTGGGGTGTCTTCCCCCACTCGGATTCGGCTGGGATACCTAAGACAGTTGCTTTCTTCACTTTGCCCGTGACTGATGAGACTGTCATCACAAGTTCGTTCAGAGGTGTTATTCAATCTTGGGAAGAGGAATATCTCTTATCTGAGGTATCCGATGACTTCCCTTACGATTTCACCGTAGACCAACAAGGGAAGACTTCTTACAAAATGAAGAAGCGATTGGGTCTTGGTGTTGTTATTGATGGTGGTTTGGGTGTAGTTCACGCAACGGGTTTCCGTTCCAATCCTAGACCTATCCAGCAAGAGTCTATCGGTGGTCTTCAAGTCTTCGGAACTGGTGGTTATCCTTACACTCAGACAAACAACAGAAAAGCATCTGTTCTTGTCACGAATATCTTAGACACCACCGAGTTCGTTGATGATGTCTATGTGATATCCCCGAAAGGTCGGATGGTATTCGAGGATGCGAGAGCCATAAGTGGTCTTGCTTCTCGTATGAAGGAAAACGCTTGGGTTTCTGAGTTCGGTTCAGACAAGGACTTCACAGCCTATGATACTTTACTGCCATACAACATGGGTGGAGTTGTCTTTAAGGGTTCGGGTGGAGTTGTTTATGCTCGTCCTTTCAGTCCTCTCAATTCGGTTGCTTCCAAAGCAAGGAAACTGATGGGTAAGCCCTTAGATTCTGGTTTGAAAGGTATGGGTGTTCCGAACTACGGTGGCTGTCTTCTTTTACCGAAAGGCCCCCCAACACCAGAGGGAACTGGAACTCCAAACTGGAACAATGGTGTTCCCTCGCTATCGGGAAAAACACCTTTGGATGTTCCTTTGTATGAGTTCGTACAAGGAATTAATATCACCATTGCGACTGGTACAAATGAGAACTCTCTTATTGGTATTCAAGGTATCCACTCCTCTGCTTTCACACCCGTTGCTGGTGATGCCATTCAAGGAACTACTGATACTCACGAAGCCAACAGTGGTTCTATTATGCAAAGTAATGTTCCTCCCTATTCTCGTATGTCAGCCCCATACTCAGCCTCCGAACTTGTTAATCTCTTGGAGGGGATGATTGTTGAGGATATCACCAATGGGACTTTCTATACGATAGGGGAGATCGGTCGAAACTGGATCGAATCTGCTTATCAAACATCGGGTATTCCCTCAACGGGTTCGACTGGTATTGGCTCAAGAACTTCTGTTCAAGGTTCAGTTATTGTTTATTCTGGGGCGGGTTATGAATCTATTAACTTTGACCTCAACCCTCTTGTTGGGTACAAGAACTCATTGGGCGACCCTTGTCACGGTTTCGGTGATAGAACGGACACCTTCACAGCCGATGACCCAACAACCACTTACAATGCCTTGTATTATGGCACTGAAAGAACTCATGTGAGAAATGTGGCTCTAGGTCACAAACTTCGTATCACACCTAATGTGGAGTTTGTTCCTATTCTAGGAGAACACGGTGTGGATGGTGGACTTCTCCCTCCTAGAAGTGCTACGGGTGGCATTATCAATGATGCTGATGCTATATTCTATTCTTTATCACACCAATTCAAAAAGGCTGGCTTGGAACACGGTGCTGGAGATATTGGGAAGTTCCTTTATCTTTGTGGTACAGATTCCTATCAATACACGGGTTGGTGGGTTATCATGGATGTCTTTGAGGATTATCTTGTTCAAGGAGGTGACCCTAATCATCCCGATTACACTGCGATATATCGGAATGTGGCTGTTCTCCGTAAAATGAAACGAGGTACTGGTCGTGTTGGTGACTCCGATACGAACATGAACGCCTTGCCATTACAAGATCGATCCCCGATTCTTCGTATGACGGGTTCTCCACATCTTAAAGATATCACGGGAGGTCTTCCTACATGGTTTGATAATGCCAACTGCTCGGATTTGATTTTGACAATCACAAATCGAGTGGGTGCTCAAACAGTCCTCACTGTTCCAGCCGCTTTTTTCGCTGGGAAAACCTTACAGACTGCCGTGACTGCCTTGAACGCTGACCCCTTATATAACGGTCAAGCAACTTTTGGTTCTGTTGGTTTTCTGAAATGGGGCTTTGAAGGAACTTCTGATTTTTCGGGTGCTATCACGGTCACTTACGATAAAAGCGTGAACCCCGTTTCGATCATTGCATGGGAACAGTTTGTTGGGAATCATGCCACACTTCATGGTTATTTCCAACCAAACAACTCGGTGACCAACCCCACCACCAATGACCCCCTAGCCGATTCGCAAGTTCTCGGTCAATCGGGCTTCTTTTCATTCCCTGGCGTCAACTCAGCCGTAGATAGAGGGGCGGGTGACCGAAATAACGCTGCTGTTATGGTTGGGAAGGGTGAGTTCAAATCGTATTCTGCTTCTCGTGGTCTTCGATGGGTGTTCTCACATCCTCTCACAGAAGAAAACACTGGTTCGTATCTCCATTTGACTCGACCTCAAACAAGATTCTTTGATAGAGATGTCGAAGGCTTCACAAAACCGACAGACGATGCAGCACCTCCTCAATGGATCTCTCGTCATCAAACGAAAGCCGACCTTGATGCTGAGGCTCTTCAGTTGAAGACAGATATTTTCCGTGTCAATCGTTGCCCCGTGACACAAGACCTTGTTGTTGGGGGTGATTGTGAGGTATCCACTCGTTCATTAAATATGCCTAACATGGGTAATACCTTTGTGTATTCTCCTCTTGGTTTGGATTATGGCTTCTGGCAAGACACGAAAGACCACGATTACAAAACCATCACCTTATATAACTCAGCCACAATGAACACTTACGATGTCGAACCCTTGAAAAATCCTACAAGGTACGACCTCCAACCGATTGCTCGTGAAAAGATTGTTGCCGTCAATCCTAGTTCTGCTCAGAGTAACACCCTAATGCAGATGAGTCCTAAGATAGCCATTGAATCCATTGAGTATTTTGTGGATAGCACGGCTGCTCGTGTCGAAAAACATTATGTAATCACTTGTGCTGGAACAGTGGCGAGTGGGGATTTTTTCCCCCCGAAAGACATGCTCTCTGTTGGAACACCAATAATCTTCCGAGATACGGGGGTTGCTAACTTGGATGGCAGAGTTGGTTATGTCGTTGGTTTTGAGGACATTCAGTTGTTTGACAATGCTGCTGCCTCTAGTTTATACAACAAGGTTCGTGTGAAAGTCTACACACCCCTTTTCAATATCGCCATAACAAACCCAACGCCATTGGCTAATGGCTATGTGGCTGTGACAGAAGGACTTCGACCATTGTCGGTCAATGGTATAGACCTTTCAAAACCCTTCAAACTACGATCTAGTTCTGATTTGATGGCTGGTTCATTGGTCACAGAACATTTAACGAACTACGCAATAGTTGGGGCAAGTGAATACCAATGGACTCCTTCTTCTCAGTGGTGGGAAGTTCAAGTTCCTTACGCTCATTTGGGTTGGGATGCCGATAGAGGTATCAATAGAAAAGCACAAGACACCACTACCCCGTCAATTCTTCGCTTTGATTTGACAGAGGCATACACGCAAGCACAACAAAGTGGTTCTGGTATTGGTTCTAACATTGAAGAAAAACGCCCTACGGGTGTTCGTTTGAACCGTATCTGGGTGAACTTCGGTGTGTGGGGTAACCCCTCTCAAATCGGCACAATCCCAAAATCTGATTGGACAGCAACACCAGCAGTTCGTTTCAAGTCGGGGGCTACTTCAGATTCGGTTCAATCCGTGACTTTCAACTTGAAGGTGGAGATACCATCTAAGGCAAAGTCTGGTGACCCTCGTTACGGAGGTGGTTTACTTCCCTTTGGTGGTCGTGCTCCAACTGTTTCGGGTCACCAAATAGCCCCTAATAAAGATGTTATTATAGCGACACCTCAGATTTTTGACATCCCTCTATATGTCAACAGAGAGGCTGGAGAGATATCCCCTAATGTCACGGATCGCTTCCGTTCAAAGGGTCTTGATAATACCTCAAAAGATTGGTTAGTGGGAGATTCCGAAAATGGTTTGGGTATTGGGTCGACTGCCGACCCTAGTACTTTCTATGACATCACTACCGTCCCAGCGGGAACTGGGCTCACTATCCCCAATGCTTCTACGGTTGCTATTTGGGGTGGTCTGGACTCTTTCGCTTTCGGTGATGGTACTTCGGGCGATCCTATGAATAGCCTTGTTCAATGTTCTCTCTCCCCACGAGGATCTATGTTGGGTGTCAATCCTTTCGTAGGCTCACAAGGTGTATCTCCTAGTCTTAACTGGAGTGAGTTTGATGATGATGCCGCTAAAGAACTAGAGAGGTCTTTGCATAAGAACTCTCTCACGGGAATTACTATCGCACACATTGCCTCTTACACAGCACCTCCCGCTTTGGCGAGTTCGGACACAACAAACATTTGTCCTCACTCTTTCACAATTGCTCTCACTCCAATAGGGGATGAGTTTGAAGTGGATAAGACTCTTGACTACGGTGCGGGACAGTTTTTGGATTCTAATACTGATGTTGGTAGTTTGGGGTACAACTTGAAGCCAGATAATAACAGAAGATTCAAAGTAGGGAACTGGTTGGATGCTATTGTGGCACGGTATGGCTTAGATATGTCGGGTTCAATGCTTCCAGAAGGTGCGAAAGTTTGGTTGGAAGTCACTGTCCCACAAGTCGTCCGAACTTACGGTACGGGAATAGATACTCCGACAGAGCGAACTGCAAATGGTACATGGGTTGGTCAAGTGCTTTGTTCCTTTGAAGTCGAAACTGGTGACGGAACGGCTATCACGAAAGATGTCAATCTGTTGTCTGACGAATAATCATTTTATAAAGAAAGAATACAAAAAGGAGGAGTGATGAATAATCTTATTAAACGAGTGGCAGACCGTCACGAGAAGACGGCTAGAATACCAGAGATAGAGGGGAAATGGAAAAGGGTTTCCCCCCTCATTGGAACTTGGTTTGAGAACTTGATAACCAAATTGGGTTCTCTTCAAGATAGCATGGCTTATGCCGAGAAGATTGCCGACAAAGAGTTCAAGAGAATAGAGAATCTCGTGAAGCGAAAGTATGGGAAAACCGATAATTGGGAAGATGACGAGTACGAAGATCCTTTAGTTCAAGCCTATTATTGGATAGACGATTTCTGGGGTCAAGTGAGATCGGGGAGATATGCAGAACTCAACAAGTTTCAACGAAAAATCGAAGAAGCGAAGACAGCCCTTGAAGAGACAATCTATGATGTCAATAGTTGGGGTTCGCACGCTACTCGACTAGCAAGTGAGACGAAAGAGGCAGCAATTTACCGAGATAACGCATTAAAGAATCTTGTGTCTTTTCTTGTGAAAGCATACACAAGAAACAAACCCTCTCGACCCGAATATCAACAGATAGGCAACTCGGAAGGGTACGGACTCACCATCGGAAGAGATGCAGATAAAGAGGCGAAGCGTATCGCTAATGTTTTCTTGAAAGTTCTTAAACGGATAGGCGACAAGGATTTCTTCCAAGACAAGACCTATTCGGATGATTACGAAACCTCTATTATCTTCACAAAGAAACCCAATGAGAATGGTCAAGGCATGAAAGTTCAGATCATTCTTGACAATAGAAAAAATGACATGGGTGAGTTTCTCAAAGACCGCTTCCAAGTTTATATCTGGGAAGAGTAATCTCTGAAAAATCTTCCTTTCCAGTTCTGGGAAGGAAGATTTTTTTTGGCTTGGATGTGTAGTTACAACCCTTTAGTTCGTTATCCTAGTTCGCTAGGATTTTTTTGTGCTTAAAAACCCTAGAAAAATCAAGGGGTTATCCTAGTTCGGTTTTCAAAGAAACCCCTTTTGGGGTTGTATGCCTTTTGAGTTTTCGTATACTTCCCACACAATACATAGGAGGTATTACTTATGACTACAAATCAATCAGAGCCAATCGTTACGGATAAGGGTATTGCTTGGACTAGCAAGACTTGGAATCCGATGACGGGTTGTTCCAAGATATCCCCAGCATGCAAGAACTGTTATGCTAAAACCCTTGCAGATCGAATGAAACTTCATCCGAACGCTAAAGTGGCAGATAGATACCGTCACGGCTTCACTCCAACTCTCCAAGCCGATAAACTCGGTGAGCCATACAAGTGGCGTGGTTCTCACTGGGTGTTCGTAAACTCAATGAGTGATATCTTCCATGAGGACTTTTCTTTGGCTTATATCCAAGCCGTATTCGATGTCATGAACCGTACTCCCCAACACAACTACCAAGTCCTCACAAAGAGGTCAGAGCGTATGCTGGAACTGTCAAAGCATCTCACTTGGTCAGACAATATTTGGATGGGTGTTTCTGTTGAAGATCAGAAGCGACAGTATCGTATCGAACATCTTCGTCAGATGCCCACAGAGAACCGTTTCTTGTCTATTGAGCCTCTCCTAGAGCCTTTACCCTTCCTAGACCTCACGGGCATTGGCTGGGTTATTGTAGGGGGCGAGAGTGGCAAAGGACATAGACCTATCAAAGAGAGTTGGGTGACACCTATCCGTGATTACTGTTTGCGTGAGAGTATTCCGTTCTTTTTCAAGCAGTGGGGTGGAGCGAGATCAAAATCTAATGGTAAGGAACTTCAAGGGCAACAATGGTGCGAGATGCCAGCCTAGTCTGTTTTTTAAGCATGATCTTGCCTAGAGTTTTTCGGTGTTTACTCGAAAAACTCTAGGTTTTCTTTCTATTCTCTTCCTTAATAATTAGGAGGTGTGGGATGAATTGGGAAGAAATACTTGAGAAGAGTTCAGAAATGAGTGAGGAGCAGTTGCGTAAGTTGGCGAAGATGAATCCAAACTGGCGTGAGGAGATCCTCGCTTTGATTGATAAAAAAACCTAATTGGGGTCGCTTCTTTGATATCTTTCCGTATAGGGGACACACAAGGAGCAACCAATGATTGAAGTTTATATCTATCCCGTCACGGGAAAACCTTACATGAAACAAATCTCTGACAGTCTTGAAGGGCTACAACAAGTCGTGGGGGGTTATATTGAAGTGGCGAGACATCCCGCCACCGAAGTCGTGTCTTTCGCTTTCAATGACAAGAATCCCCCGAGAGTCTTACTCATCGTCAATGAGAATGGCTTGTTGGAAAAACTCCCCCCTAACGAGAATATCGGTGGCATTGTGGGTCAGTGTTTCTTTATTCGTGACACCGATTTCAAGTAGACATCTCGCCTCAATAACTCGGCTATACAAAACCCTTTCATATACAATGAGAGGGTTTTTTTATGAGTGGACACAACTGGACATCAGCCAATGAGTACCCACATTCTCCCGTCAATGCCACAGTAATGACTGGTTTTGAAGTGGGGATTGTGGATCTACGGTGGGATGACCCCTCCATTCTTCAAACAGCCCCCACTGCTTATGGTGGGAAGACCAATGCTGGTTGGGATATCGTTGGGTGTAATGTCTATCGGAGTGACGATGGTGATAGAGGCCCTTTCAAGAGATTGAATCAGCACCCCGTTTCCTCTTTGTTCTGGCGTGATTTCACGGAGAATATCTGGATCGAGCAAGAGAAGGTCGATTTGTCTGATTGGGTTTCGAGAGGTTATGGTGAACTGGGTGCGTGGCAGTTCAAACTAAAGAATCCTCCCATTGTTAAGAAGGGTGGTCAGAAGATTCTTGCAAATGCTCCCAATGATGTGGTTCTTCGGATTAACGGTCAGATTGTTCCTATCCATAGTGTGGATGGTGCAAGTGGTCTCGTGACATTGATAGACCAAAAAACTTATGATATCGCTAGAGAGAAACATATTGATCCCATACTCCCTAGCGAAACAGACTCCGTAGAGATTTCTTATTGGAGGAATGTCAATGTGGTTCGTCACAACTTAGATTACAAACATAAGGTGTGGTATCGAATAACAACAGTCGCCAAGAGTGAGGACACCCCTTCTGGTTTGGTTGAAACTCCCTTGAGTTTTTGTGAGCCAGTGTCTATGGTTCAGAAAGAGCCTTTGGACTACATTTGGAAAGAAGCCCTCAGACGAAATAACTGGATACTAGAGCAAGGTGGGGAACGAGTGAAACTGTTCGTGAGGAAACGGTCGGGTATCACTTGTCATTGTGATTATGATGAAACCCTCATGGAAATGTCCAAACAACCCTCCAATAGGTGTGAGCGTTGCTTCGGCACGGGCTTTGTGGGTGGTTACGAAGGCCCCTACGAGGTCATTGTGTGTCCAGACGATGGTGAAGTGAATATTGTTCAGACAGATAGGGGTCGAAATAAAGAACACACTTACGAGTGTTGGATAGGCCCCACACCGAGTGTTTCTCAGAAGGATTTCATCTTGAAACAAGACGGAGATAGATACTCCATTGGGGCAGTTCGCAGACCTTCAAACAGAGGAAATCTATTGAATCAGTTCTTCACTATCGGATACCTTGATGAGGCAGATATTCGATACCGAGTTCCGATTACGGGTATCAGTGAGAATACTTTCCCCGAAACTAGATACCCCACCGAACTACAATATGAGGAACACAATAAAGAAGTCCCTTATCCAGTTGGTGCAGACAATCCTCAGTCGAATCCTCAGATCACCCAAAAAGAAAACATTCCAGATGAGCGAGAGAAAAGAGGTCGCACGCCCGTTTGGGAAAACCAGAATTATTGATTATGCCAAGTGTTTTAATTGAAATACCCTTTAAGGAATATGCCGAACTGTTTTCATTGAAGTCTGACGATTTCATGAAGGTTTACGCAGAGGTTAAACGAGATTTGTTGTTTGAAACTCGAAGAGAGTTCGACAATTATCGGGTTCGTGCTGGCGTGACACACAAGGGCTTCATCAAAACCATTTATATATCAGATCAGATGCACACGCTCCGAGTCATGATTCCCGATGACATCCCCTCCCCCTCAAACAAGAAGATTATAACGCTAACCAAGTTCGGTTCGCCTATGGTAGTCACAATGCCTCTCACAACAGACAAAATGTGGATATCCAATGGTATCACGAAGAACACTTTCTTAACTCGCATAGAAACAAAATACACGGCTATTTTAATCGGGGAACTCTATAGGGAGAAAGTTCGGAGGACATTCCTATGAGAATCGCTAGAGTAAAATGTTTGAGAGGTCGTCTTTCAATTCCTTCGTTGGGTATCACCCTTTTGAAAGGGCAAGAGCATGAGTTCACCTCAACTCAGTTCGCTCAAAGTGTAGAGTTACAGAAGGCATCTCAAGTCAATCAAATCACCGTACAATGGAGAACATCAATGTCTAAGAAACAAGTTCGCCCCCGACATGTGTCGGCATCTAGGGGAGTCAAAGCGAATCCTCAAAAAAGAGCCACCCCACCAGCAACCTCAAACGAGGCATTGAAGCAAACAATCCAACGAGAAGTCGCCCAGATGAAGAATGAACTGGTAGGGGAAATAGCCAAGATGCTAGGGGGGATGACGGGTGGTGTTAATGCCGAACAGATGGCTACCATGATAAACCAAGCCGTTGCCTCCAACATGCCCTCAACCATTACCACTTCGGGGAAACCCCAAGAATCTTCGGAATCTTCCATGATTGATGATTCCGAACCGTTATACATCCCCTCTGGTTTAACAAACACGGGTAATATACAAGGTGGTTCTGTGTCTGTGTCTTCTGTTAGTTCGGAGGATACCTCTTTAGAGGATGCTGCTTCAGCACTCCGTGCCATGAAGAAAAACCGAAGAAAAAACAAATAATAAGGAGAACTAATTATGTCGAAAAAACAACTAGGTGTCGGTCTTGATATCGGAACAATGAACATTGTGTCTGCCCGTCAAGGCGATAGTAAAAAAACCCTCATCTCTCGTATCCGAGATGCCTTCCTTGACCTCGATCTCTCAGCAAAGAAGATGTTGAAACTCTCTGGTGTGGATTTCATCGAACGAGAAGATGAGATTCTTATTATTGGAGATGCCGCTCTCGAAACAGCCAATGTCTTTGGTCAAGAAGCAAGACGACCTTTATCACAAGGTTTGATCAGTGCTGGTGAGATTGATGCCATTGAAGTACTTGGTATTCTCATCAAGCATGTGTTGGGCGAACCAGCAGAAGAAAATGAGGTTTGCTATTTCAGTATTCCCGCTGCCCCCGTTGATGACCTTAGCCGTGATGTTATCTACCACGAGGGAGTCTTTGAGAGAATCGTTTCTGAGTGTGGTTACGAGGCTGTGGCTAGTAATGAGGCGATGGCTATTATCTTCTCCGAATGTGCCAAAGAAGGTTTCAGTGGATTGAGTATTTCTTTTGGTGCTGGTATGTGTAACATTGCCCTTGCTGTTAACACCATCGAAGGTCTTTGCTTTTCGGTGGCACGGGGTGGTGATTGGATTGACGCTGGGTCAGCCAGAGCAACTGGTTCGACACGCTCGAAGATTGTGACCGTGAAGGAAAGTGGGATTGATCTTCTTAATCCCAAGACTCGTGAGGAAGAAGCCCTTGCTGTCTATTACAAATCCCTCATTGAGTACTGCTTGAAGAATGTAGCAAACGAGTTCAAGAAGATTAAAGGGCGTTTCAGTTTGCCAAAGCCCATCCCTTTGGTGATTAGTGGGGGAACTAGCAAGGCTGGTGGTTTCGTGGAGTTCTTCCAACAAGTCTTTGAGAAGCAACGCAAACGCTTCCCTATCGAAGTGTCCGAAATCCGTCACGCCAAAGACCCTCTCAATGCCGTTGCTCTAGGTCTTTGTATCCAAGCCCAAACTGAATACGATGAATAAAATGACGGATGAACAAATAAAAGAAATAGATGCCCGAGTCAAAAAAGGCGAGGCAACCGAAGAAGACATTGAGATTCTTACGGATTACTTCAAACTATTTATGGATGAACTAGGCTGATGTATTACCAACTGACCAGTGCCATCAAGAGAAGAATGATTCTCGAACTACGGAGATATTGGGCTTCACACCCCAAGTTTTCTGACCTTGTAGATAACATACAAGGGAAGTACTCTTTTAGAGAACGACCTCAACATGGGATTATCGTTAAGACGGGTTCAGCCACGAAGGTGAATCTGTCTGCCGATAACTTTCAAGGCACGGTTTGGGCACATTGCACCCTCACTTTGATTGATAACTATGCTGGGACAGCCATTGAATGGGTGAGGGAAGACCCTTTCGCCATTAAGAAGCACGGCAAGTTCCCCTCAAAGGCTGGTGTCTATTATATCGAACTAACAGCAGACAATGAGTTCTATGTCGATCCTCTCCTTGATATTTATCGTGAGCGACTAGATCAGTTGTCCTCAACACAGTTCTCATTACAGAACACACCCCTTGACGGAACTTTAAGAATCTACGAGATGCCTAGCAATCTCGTGATGTATGAAACAACGAACTACACCTTTGATAAAGCAACCAACATTGTCACTCTAACCAAACCCCTCCCAGAAGGTTTGTCTCTGTCTGCTGATTATCGTTACCCCCTTGAATCGAGAGGCCCCTTCCCGATTAAGGCGAACTATTCCAATCGAACTGCCATTGAAGGGGTCATCATTGCTTTTGGGAGAAGATGCACGAAGGGTGACCGAATGGCGATAATGATTTCCCCTTACCGTGAACCCGTTGCTTTGGAATACGGTGGTCGATGGGAACTGTCATTGGACTTCGATATTATCGCTAGAGATGTTTTCGCTCAACAAGAGATATCGGATTCGACTGTCATGTATCTGTGGGCTGTCTCAAGGTCATACCTCGTTAATGAAGGTATCAATGTCACGGATGTTTCTCTCGGAGGGGAAAGCGAGGAGGCATACGACCAAACGGGTGACGACTACTATTATATGTCGAACTTCAGTATGACAGTCGAAACCGATTGGGCAGTCTATGTTCCCCTCACAGCAAGAATCCGTAGGGTTCTTCCAGAAGACCTCTCTGAAAATCGGAAATCGGCTGGGATGACAGACGAAGAATTAGCCACTGAAACCCTAGAAACTCGTTTGAAAGTCGTGGAAGAACTTGGTCTCCGAGAACTGTCTGATCCCTACTTCAAAGGGAAGGGTGTCAACTTTGAAACCATCAAATAAACGGTTGCGGTTGTAGTTTTAAGAGAGATCCGTATAGGTGTTGCAATCAACATTTATATTCGGAGGCTATTATGACTACTTTACAACAACTTGACCAAGCGACACTCCAACGCATTGACGAGGTTATGACTCGTCACTGCTTGGAGATGGCTACCAAGATGGCATCCCCTACTTGGGAGCGACATATCTATTGGGTGATGACTCTTCAACACTTCTGTGAGTGGGAAGACATCGACAATAACTTTGGTCGCAATCAGTCGATTCTCGGATACCCAGAGAACATCTATTTTCATCATCAAGGGTGGCTTCACTTTGTGGGTGAGAACAGTTCCCACAAGTTCTTTGCTCAGAAACGGGCGAAGGGGTGGGTTCTCTTCTCTTTGTGTTGCGACAATGACGAGGTGGGTTTTCATCAAATCACAAGCCCCTCAGCCTATACTGGGAAACTAGGTTGGGATATCGACATCCAAGCCTAGACTCATTCTGAGTGTGTGAAACCAATTATCCAATCTGCAACTTTTTGAACATTTATGCAAAAAACCAAACAATTTCTGCAAGAAAAATACATAAATCCGTATTTTTCTGCAAGAAAATGAAAAAAACTGCAAAAATCCGTCAAAAGTTGCAGAAAAATCCATATTTCTGCAAAAAAACCTAAAAAGTTGCAGATCGGATTTGGGATTGTTTCACACCAAAAGTTCTGTATATTTTTCATAAGGAGTTTAATATGAAAATAGTTAATCACTGTGACAGATGTTCTCGTGAACTCTGTACATGGCAAATGAGCCGTTTCAATACGCAAGACTGTTGCTTTCGCTGTATTGATCTTGAGAAGAAGCACCCTCGTTATCAAGAGGCGTATGAGGCTGAACTTGCAGAGGTGACTCGTGGGAATCACAACTACAAGGGCATAGGTCTTCCTCGTGACCTTGAAATCCAATCAAAGGTCACTCTCAGCCCCCAGTTCTACTTGGAGTCCAATGAGCAACTCTTGTTTCTCGGGAACTATTCGGGGGTTGATGCTTATTTTAATCCCGACAAAGGGGAACTTGTCCATAGAGTTCACTCTAGGACTCGAACAATTTCTTTGTCTGTTGTTAAAGCCTTGCCGACAGACTCCAACCAATACATCTATTGGGAAGACACCCTACACCTCTTGAAATTATGTGATCTAGACTAGTGCGGTTGCACTTTTAAGAAAGACCCGTATAAGAAGTGTAAGCAATCAACATTGACTGGGAGGTCATTATGTCTAAGACTGTAAAGCACTATTCAGAAGCCAAAACCACACGAAGGGAACGAAAGTTCCTCGTGGGCTTTAATCGCTACCACAAGAACTGTGTCAGACGCTTCAACCGTTCTGACCGTCAATCCACCAAAGCAACTCTCAAAGCCCTTGTCGGCTGAGGGGGTTGCCTCTGGTTGGAGGGGTAAACAGATTCTTGATAATCTGTTTATAATAATGAGAGAAAGAAAGGAGCATGACAATGAAACGACATTTACTGGCTTTGTTAAACCGAACTCGTGGGGGACACATGTTCCACGAGGTGCAGAAGCGAATCAACGGAACTCAAGACTCTGCTGAAATGAGTGCTCAAGAAATGGAACAATGGTATCGGTTCGTGACCAATGCCGTAGAAGATGCCAAGATGTCAGCACAGAATAATCCTCGTGGTTTTGGTCGATATGCCCAACGAGTTGCTACTCGATATCTTGAAGCGAGAATTGATATGGATGGCACTTTGAAAGATGCCCCTAACAGTCAAGATTGGTGGGATGGTGTGAGCAATCTTCTGGCTCAGTACGTTTCAAGAAAAAGGGGTCAGAGAGTTACTGATGTGATTCGTGTAGTTCAACCCAATGGTTTCACACACAACTGGGGTGGGGTAGAAATCACACTGATCGAGAATAATGGTCGGGTGGATTTTCTTGTTAATGGGAAGAGCCACGGCACATCTAGGCTAAACGATTCTTACACCACCAAGAGAATGGTTACAGTTCTTAAAAAGACCTACAAGATATTTAATTGAAAGAGGGCATCGAACTAATTCGCTTTTCAAGAATCTAAATGACCCCCGAAAGGGCTGTGGGTTATGCCCACAGTGATTCATCCAGCCCGTAGGTCTTATAGATTTCCTCTCCGATTGCCGTTGGTTTCCCCTCAGCATCTGCCCAACACAGTTCCAAATACAGTGCTTTTTCAAAAGGTGTTAGTTCAGCAGTTGACATGGTCATATATTCGCACCAGTCAATAATGATATTTTTCATTGCAGCCATGATAATCTCCTATGGGCATCCGTGTATGCCGAATAAATGTGTGATAGTGTGGAAAAAGAAGTGGATGACACCACCAATGACGGGCAGAGAAGCCAGCCATAGGTAGTATCGAGTGAGTAGTTCTTTCATTGGTTACCCCCAGTAGTGATGGTCTGTGTCGCCACAAACATATTGATTTGCAAAGCGTTCTTCCAACTCAGCCAAGTACGCCTCATCACGAGCCTTGTCCTCAGCGAGTTGTTGTTGGTATTGTTCGATGTCACGGTCGATTGCCTCTTGAGCATCGACATCGACATTGTGAATGGTTGGAATGGTTGGAATGGTTTGAACTGTCATGATATTCTCCTATGAATGTGATTGACACTATCTATACGGGTCTTTCTTAAAAGTGCAACCGCAACAGCCATCAACCTAGAATCTGTTCAGAGGACAAAAAAATGGGAGGCGAACCCCCC
>Ga0206677_10001248_pt1 | contig 23706 bp, 17 predicted proteins | sample M130m12015metaG_FD_155475 | JGI IMG/M metagenome (GOLD analysis project Ga0206677, IMG submission 155475) | Ammonia-oxidizing marine archaeal communities from Monterey Bay, California, United States - M1 30m 12015 | ecosystem: Environmental > Aquatic > Marine > Intertidal zone | place: USA...
TTACAACTTCCAATGTCAAATCCAATCCTTCAAAAATTAGGGCTTCTCTTTTGTGTTGAACGCGGGGTTGATTTGGGAGGTAATCCAGAAGCAAGAACTCAGGCAATGGCTTTCTCAAAATCTTTTATGAAAAAAACTTTGAACCCTAATATCAGTGAGTAAACTTGAAGATTTACGTTGGGTAATCATTGCATCAGAAGCTGAAGTAATCAAATGGACAAAAGCTTTTAATGATTTTGATAAAAACATAAGCCTAGAAGTTGGCCCCAATGTTTCATCCCCTCAAACCGTAGATGTACTGCTTTTGTGGAATCATCCCAAAGGAAGCCTTTTGCCCTTTACCAATGCAAAAATATACTATTCCCTTGGGGCTGGTGTAGACCATTTAGTTAACGACCCCAAATTGTATCCACAGGTTCCGATCAGTAGAATCGTAGATCCCCTACTTTCATTTTCAATGAGCAATTACATTCTTTTTGCGGTTTTGTATTATCAACGTAAATGGTCCAAGTTTCAACAAGACCAAAGGGATCGAAAATGGGATCATGACGGTCCAGCTGAAAGAGCGATTAAAGTCGGTGTACTGGGGATGGGAACCTTGGGGTCTGATGCCTCAAAAAAGCTGAAGTTTATGGGGTTTCCTGTAATGGGTTACAGTCCTACCAAAAAAAATATCGAAGGAATTATTACTTATTGTGAAGGTGAATTAAATTCATTTTTAAACGCCTGTAACGTTCTTGTTTGTACGGTACCTTACACCGACCAAACTCATGGATTATTGTCCAAAACCCTTTTTGAGCAATGCTCTCCATCGACTTATCTAATCAATGTTTCAAGGGGTGGGGTTCAGGTAGAAAACGATATTATTGATGCCCTTGATACGGGGAAGTTATCGGGAGCTTTTTTAGATGTTTTTGAACAAGAGCCTTTACCAAAAAATAGCCCCCTATGGAAGCACCCCAAAGTAAATATTACTCCTCATATTGCTAGCATAACAAACCCTTTGGCAGGAGTAAAACAAATTATGAAAAACGTTAATCGTCTTCTAAAAAACAAGGAACTTCATCATACGGTTAATAAATCAAAAGGCTATTGAAAAACCATTTAGTTCAAAACTTTTTCTCTTAAATTTCTTGCTTTTTTAAAATTATTCCTCCTTCGAAATTGTTTTTTAGTTTTAAAATAAAACTAAAAGATAATGTTGTTTGCCCATAAAATCGATACTTTTAGTTTCAAAACACGATTATTGTTGATTATGAAAAAACTATTATTATTATTTATCGCTTTCTTGTCTATGTTCACATATGCACAAGATGATGTCAGTTATGAGTCTGCTCTTTACATTAATGATGTTTCGATTTCTGAAATTCCGAGATTTGTTGAACTCCACAAAAAGTTCACAGATATGTCGTTAGGAGAAAACAGAACAATGACTGGAGAATGGCTTTTTAGACACTGGTATGGATCGGGTCACACCTTTGTTATTTACACCCAATACAAATCCATAGAAGATTTTCACAAGGATGCTGATATTGCCAATGCAAACATTAGAGCCAAAATAAACGCAATGGAAGATGAAAGTGCCAAAGAAGCTCTTAAATTAGAGTGGAGAGAGTACAGATCTTTTTCCAACGGACATTCAGATGAAGTTAGGGCTGCATACAAATCAACAGGGTATTATAAATCCGACAAGGCTGATTTTGACACCCCTTTTGTTATGGTAGTAGGAAGATACAATTCTTCTGGAGCATGGGGAAAAATGGGAAAAGCATTTTTTGACTGGAGAATCAAAAGTTCTGTTGATAATGGGTCTTCATTGTCTGGTGGGGTTTCTTACCACTACATGGGGACAAGTTCTGATATTGAAGTATGGCAGTGTTACACGAATTTGGTTGAATTCGCAAAAGCAGTTACTGCGAAAAATAAAGGCTCTGAGGAAGCTACTAAGGCCAGAAAAACGTTTTGGAGTTTGGTTGATGGTGCCCATGAAGATCAAATTTATCTTCACATAGGACACGTAAACACCAAGAAAGGAATTTTTGATTTAGCTGGGAAAGACCGCTAAAAAAATCCAATTTATTTAAAAGGGCGCTTTGGCGCCTTTTTTTATGGTCTTAATTCAAGTTTATTTTCTTAAAATCGATTTAGAAAAATATTCATCTGAAATTGCTGGATTGAATTTAATGTCTAGAATTACAAAATCTGTTCCCTTTCCATCTTTGAGGACATCTTTGTAGTTCAATCGAGTGGGGTACCACCTGCCATCGATTTGCTTGATATCCATAAACAAAGTTGTTTTGAGTAGAATCCCGCTTTTGGCATAAAGGTTTTCTTTTAGAGGAACAAATCTTTTTTTATCAACCCATAAGATTCGTTTGTCATAAGCCAAATCGTCCACAAAAGCTGTAAGTTCAATTATCCAGCTTGGTCTGCCCTGATAGGTTTCTTCTCCAACAATTTTGGTATTATACAATTCCGAGAGTTTGCGTTCTTCCATCATGTCTTCATAGGAGAGGTCGGACCCCATTACAGATTGCCGCAACAAATGTCCTGACAATTGTATAGTTCTATCTGTTGCGGGAGAATAAATCCATAAGCGATTGTCTAATTTTAGCATCTTAGTTCCTTTTTCCCTTTCTGGAGAAAGGTATTCCGTAAAGTTGTTATGCTGTCCTTTGGAATATCCTTTTGAGCGAATTGTTCGGCTCTTTCTTTTGCCATAAACAATCATTTCTGAAGTAATAATCTGTGTTTCAGAAAACATGTTTTTATCGAGTTTTTTAATGATTTCAAGTGCTTCCTTACTACTTTGCTGAGCTGATAAATCGTTCGAAAAATAAGCGCAAAATAACAGTACAATTAATGTTTTTTTCATGGTTTCTTTTGATTTAAACTTCTAATTCCTTGAACAAACGTGCAGTTTCTCTTTTAAAAATACCTCTTCCTGCAAGTGCTGTCCCCAATAACATTGAAAATAAACCGGGGATAAATCCAATAAAAAAGAGATTAGTCGATACGTGAGCTCTAACAATTGATGGCATTATGATGGTCGAATTTTCAATATCTTTTGAAATATCAATCCCCACTTCTTGAAGGTAATAACACAATCCTATTCCCAATATTGTTCCAATAAATGACCCGATCAAACCTATAATTGAGGCTTCTGCAAGCAGTAATCCGAATACGTTTCTTTTGGATTCACCAAGTGCTATGCGTATTCCAAATTCTTTGTAACGTCTTAGTCCACCGATAAGGCCAGTATTCCATAGGACCAAAGACATTGCAAAGATGAAAATGAAAATAAAAATCGCATTAAAAGATTCTGCAACATCAAGTGAGGTTTTTAGATCATTTTGCTGTTTTAAGGTGACCATTATTGGAGCGTATTCATCTTTACTGTTTATAAATTGGGAATTGAATTCTTCGGCTATTTGCAATGCCTCAATATCATTGTAAATTTTTGAATTGAAATAGCCCAAAAGTTCTCCAGTACCGTCTTCCATGTCGAGCATGTCTTGAGCGTCTTTGATGTCCATAATAAACGTTCCTTTGTCTAATAAAGGAGATCCAAAATTAATGGTTCCGGTCATTACAAAATTCTGGAAAACCATACTTCCTTCCATTGTGGTTCCAAAATAAGTAATTTCATCTCCTGGAGATATTTTTAGTTTTTCTGCATAAGCATCACTCAAAACAATTTCTCCTTTTCGCATTGGAAGCCTTCCTTTTTGAATCGACTTATTGAAATTTAAGCGGTCCAATTCTCCAGAATTTGAATCCAGAATTGACAAAGCCATTCCCATACCAGTTCCTTGCGTTTTGGTATTTCCATTGGAGTCTGGGACATCGATTATTCCTCCAAACTTAATTCTTGGAGTCCACAAAACATTGTTAAATTTTTGGTTTAAATTTTCCTGTAAATCTTGCAAGTCAAGTAAAGCCAAATCGTTTGGCATTTGGTCTTTATTTTCTGCATAGGGTTGAGTCATTATTTTCAAATGTCCCGTGTCCAGTTTAGCGTTTTGGTTCACAATGTCCGAAAGTACACCTTTTAAAAAGCCTGACATCAAAACTGTAACCATGACTCCAACAGTAATTACCAAAACCGGAATGAGGCTTTTACTTCGATCTCTAACAATTCCTTTAAAAATAAATTTTATCATTGCTGCTTTCCTTTAAGTGCTAAAACGGGGTTGAGTTTTGCTATTTTTCTTGCAGGTAAATAACTTACAATTGTAGCGCTTATTACCACCAACAAGATGGTACTCACTACGAGTTTGATGCCATAAAGAGGGAAAATCACTTCTGCAATAGCAATTCCCATTTTTTGATCTGCAGGCGGAACTGCAAAACCAACTTGGGCTAAATAGATGAAAAAAGGGATCCCGTAAATGCTTCCTATAATTAGTGCCAAAATACTGTACATGCTTCCTTCAATCGTAAACAAACGAACTACCCTACTTCGAGTCATCCCCAAAGCAATGTAAGTCCCGATTTCTTTTTGTCTTCGAAAAATGGAAAGAATTTGAGTGTCAAAAACAGCAAGTAAAGCAATTGCCATAAGCAATAAATAAACAATGGCTTGTCCTGTTTTCTTTTGATTGATTAAATCTTTGAGTTGCTTTAATAATGCTTCTTGACTTTTGAACCTCCACAATAGTAAAGCTTCTGCTTTGTAATTTTTATCTGCCACAAAAAATGAAGCTTCTTGGTTTAAGTCGGTCATTTCCCAAAGGGTCTCGATATCCATCCATATTTGCCCATTATCAATATTTGGGACGTTGGAATCAAAAACATCAACAACAGTCAAGGTGTTTGCATCGTATGTACCGTTTTTATCTCGCCATCGAATTTGAACCTCATCTCCCTTCTTTAGTTTGGTAGATTCTGCCAATCGTTTTCCGATGATTACTGGAAATTTAGCAAGGCTTTTTTTTACTTTCTCAATAGGAAGTTCCAAAATTGTTTGGTTAGATTCAATCCCTTTTAATACAATTCCTTTCATCCTACCCTGAGGATAAATGGTTGCTTGATAAACCAATATGGGGGTTATACCCAATTGATTTTTTGGAAGGGGACCGTGACCATCGAGAATGGTAAAAGGATCCAATGGATCATATTGCTCGTGCAGTAAATGCCCTTCCCCAAACTCCCAGGCAATACTATCTTTCTGAGCCTGTTGATCCCAGCCGTCCAAAATGGAGTTAAGTAAAATTATAATCACAAATGAAAAAGAAAGAACCAAAACGTTGAGAACAGTTCTTGTTCCTGCGCCCCAAAGATTCTTGAAAGCTAATTTTAATGCAAGTCTCATAAATTGGTGGTTTTGGTTTCAATGATGTCTTTTTCTAAAGCTCCATCCCTCAAATGTATGGTTCGATCTAAATATTTCATTACTTTTTCATCATGGGTTGAAAACAAAAAAGTAGTTTGTAATTCTTTATTTAACATCTCCATAGTTTTTAGAATACCATGCGCATTTTCTGAATCTAAGTTTGCAGTTGGTTCATCTGCCAACAAAATTTTTGGGCGTTTTACCATTGCCCTAGCAATAGCAACCCGCTGGCTTTCACCTCCCGAAAGCTTGTCTGGTTTCTTGTTTGCATGATCTTGTAATCCCACCCACTCCAATGCTTCATAAACGGCCTTTCTTCTCTGCTCTACCGAATTTTTCTGAAGTAGAAGAGCAAACTCTACATTCTCAAAAACAGTGTACACTGGAAGCAAATTAAAAACTTGAAAAATAAACCCAATATTGTAGTTTCTAAGTTTTGCTGCTTCATTGTGACTAAGCTCGGCTATGTTTTGATTCAAGACATATGCCTCCCCTTGAGTTGGAACATCAAGAGAACCTATGATGTTCAATAAAGTGGTTTTACCCGAACCACTTGGACCTACTATTCCTGCAAATTCTCCTTTATTGATAGAAAGTGTGATGTCTTTTAAAGCTCTAAATTCCTTTCCACCAACGGGATAATTTTTATTAACTTTTTCAATGGATATAATCGGTTTTTCTTCCATAATTAATGATTGTATGTGACTAATAGTTGAATTCCTGGCCCTCTGAGGCTAGTTACAATTTCGTTTTGTTGAATGCCTTGAGTTTCATCGGGATTGTAATATGCTATCAAATAAGCTGAAAAATATTTAAACTGATGTTCGTAATTGACCATTAAGGTTTGTTGGTTGTTTTTCCACTGTTGATACAATAGACCATTTATAGAACTGTAAAAAGTTAGTGGATAAGAAAGCCTCAGGGCAGAAATCTGTTGTTTTGTGGAATCATCAAAATCCTTATTCAATAGCGAGGACAGTAGATGTTCAGCAGCAATATTTAAACCGCTTCCTAAGTTAAAAGTGTAATCAGTCCCTAGGTTAACCAAAAACTGATTGGTGAACAATCCCAAGTCTTTTTCTCGATGAATAAAGGTAGATTCTATCCAAAGTCCTATTCCCAAATCCCACTTAGAATCGAATCCGATTCTGTGTTCTGGGTTTTTATTATGGGCTTGAATCCCAAGAAAATCCTCTGAGTTGGCTTTTCTGTAATGATAGGATATTGCCAGTTCTCCCTTGGGAATAAAACTTTGGTATCTTCCACCAAATTCTGGGGTCTTGGTGGTTGTGGGAAGAGCGTCCAAACCGCGCAATTTGTCATTGCCATACAACCCCCACAACCAAATGTTTGAATTGTTTTTGTAATAATATCGAACGAGTAAGCCATAAACCCCATTGGTCAAACTGAGCGGATCTCTGGGGTCAATTTGATTGAACCACTGAAGAGGTCTGAGTAACTGAGCAGAACCAAAATCTATTTTTTGAAGCCCAAGGCGAATTTCAAAATTCTTATTTAAGTAACGTGCCCAAATTCGATAAGGATCAAGCGAAGTGTTTATGTTGCTGGGTTCATTTGGGATGCTGTATCTTGAGCTACTCAAATTTCCTGCAACTTCAAAAGTAAAGGATTGAAGACTATCTGTTTTTTTGCTGTAGGTGAATTCAGGAAGATACCTTAGGCCTATGAATTTCGTTGCCCCTTTGTTTAGACCCAAATTGGATTGAACAAGAATTTGACCATCAAAATCATAGGCATGCTGTCCTTTTAGACAAAAAGTAGAGAAGAAAAATATTCCTAAAAAAAGAATTGAATTCTTAAAATCGCCAAAGGATCTTTTGTTTTTCATTTTGATAATATTCCATAAAAATAAAAATAGGTTAAATCGATCCACATGTCTTTATCCTCCTTGTAAAGACTTTTCAAATTAGGGTCTTTTATTTTGTTTCTTATAACTTTCAACATATGGATGTAAAACGCAACGGGAGTTTCTTTTCGCAGTTCCCCCTTTTTTTGAGCCTTCATAAAATCTTTTTCCAATTGCAGGTCCATAACTTCATTGTTTTTATTAATTAATTCAATAAAAACATCCGTTTTGTAAGACAAAAGATCGTTTACAAATTCAGAAGAAATTTGATCTGCATAGTTCTTATCCATCAAGATGATTTGCTCCACTTTTTTTGCAAATGAAATTTCTTGATCCATAATGGATTTGTATTGAATATTGGATTCCTCAAAAACAGACTCCAAAATTGAACGTGCTATTTCTTCTTTGTTTTTAAAATTTCTGTAAAAGGTCATTTTACTGACCGATGATTCTGTGCAAATTTCTTCAACAGCTATCTTGTTTAATCCAGATTGAAAAAACATCTTTTTGGCTGCTTTAAGAATTAATTTTTTGCTTTTTGTCGGTTTCAAATGTTACTAATTTAACCTAAAGTACGTAAAAAGTAACATTTAATTTCCAAAAGCATGTTGCTTTTTTGTATTATTGTTAAGCAAATTACCTTTGAAAAACGTTGATTCATGAAAAAATTAATACTAAATATTCTTAAAATATTTCTTGTGCTATTGGGTGTTTTAATTTTAACAGCCGCCTTTGGATATTTTTATTTGAAATCCAAGGGTTTAGATTTTGAGGGTGAATATGAGGAAAAAGGAGAAGAAATAAAAGAATTGAGTATTAATGGAATACGTTTTTTAGATCGCAATAGAAATCAAAAATTAGATGTTTATGAGGATGCTCGGAAATCCTTAGAAAAAAGAGCTGAAAATTTGTTATCACAAATGACTTTTGAAGAAAAAATACACTTATTGAAAGGATCGGGAATGAAGTCTGCTTTGGGTCAGGCTACAGGAGGGGTCCCAGGAGCAGTTGGAACGATTGTACCCACACCAAGATTGGGCATTCCTGAGCTTTATTTGTCCGATGGTCCTGCAGGATTGCGAATTTCTGCTATTCGAAAAAATGAAACCAGAACCTACTATGCCACTGCCTTTCCTATTGGTAGTTTGTTGGCATCTACTTGGAACACAGACTTAATACATAAGGTTGGGAAGGCCATGGGCAACGAGGCCCTGAGTTATGGTATTGATGTAATCCTGGGTCCTGGTGCTAACATCCACAGAAATCCTCTGTGTGGGAGAAATTTTGAGTATTATTCTGAAGATCCCATATTAAGTGGAAACATAAGTGCCGCAATGATCAATGGAATTGAATCCAATGGAGTTGGATCGGCTCCAAAACATTTTGTAGTAAACAATCAAGAGACCGCAAGAAATTACAATAATGCTATTGTTTCAGAGAGAGCTCTTAGAGAAATTTATTTAAAGGGTTTTGAAATTATAATAAAAAAATCACAGCCATGGTCTTTGATGTCTTCTTACAACAAAGTGAATGGAGAATATGTTCCAGAAAGCAGAAAGCTGCTTACCGACATACTGAGAACGGAATGGGGGTTTGAGGGCGTTGTGATGACCGATTGGTTCGGTGGAGAAGATGCAACCGCATCTATCAATGCAGGTAACGATCTTTTAGAACCTGGAACAAAAAATCAATGGGATGCTCTAAAAAAATCAGCAAAGGAAGGAGACTTACCAAAAGAAAATATTGATACCTCTGCAAAGCGTATTTTAAAACTGATTTTAGGCTCTAAAAAAATGGAAGGTTACGTATTTGATAATAATCCAAAATTAAAAGAGCACGCAAAAATAACCCGGAATTCGGCATCGGAAGGAATGGTACTTCTTAAAAATGAAAATATGCTCCCCTTTAAAAAGGTAAAAAATATAGCTCTTATTGGGTCTACCTCATACAATTTCATTTCCGGTGGAACGGGCTCAGGCGATGTTGATGAAGCCTACACTGTTGCTTTAGATGAGGCTCTTAAAAATACTGGTTATGAGTTAAATAAAGATGCTTTAAAAGCTTATGAAGAACATCAAGCAAAGAACCCATACGTAAAACCCCGCGGGACTATTGAAGTTTTGAGAGCGATGATGAATCCCTATTCTCCTAAGAATTTTGATTACTCTACAAAACTTCTCAAGAAGGTGGCAAAAACTTCGGATATTGCTATTATTACCATCGGAAGAAATAGTGGTGAGGGTTTTGATCGTATAGAAAAAGATGACTTTAAAATGACGGATCAAGAAATTCAAATGATCCAAAACACTTGTAAAGAGTTTCATGCACTTAACAAAAAAGTACTCGTTGTTTTGAATGTCGGTGGAGTTGTAGAAACCGCTTCATGGAAAAATCATCCTGACGCTATTTTGCTTGCTTGGCAAGGTGGACAAGAGGGAGGGAATTCTGTTGTAGATATTCTTGATGGAAAAATCAACCCAAGTGGTAAACTACCTATGACATTCCCAATTAATTTGAGTGACCATAAGTCTTCAGAGAACTTTCCTTTAGACGGTGAAAAAATGAATATTTTATCCATGTTTTTTTCAAAAGAAAAATCTGAAGATGAACTTATAAAAAATAAAGACTACACCCTTTATGAGGAAGGTATTTATGTGGGTTACCGACATTTTGATAAAGAAAATTTGAATGTGTCTTTTCCTTTTGGATACGGTTTATCCTACACAGCTTTTGAATATTCTGATCTCAAAACAACTGAAAGCATGGATACACTTAGGGTTAGCGTTAAAGTGAAAAACACAGGGACTGTGAGTGGAAAAGAAATTATTCAGGCATATGCCTCAAAACCAGAAACGGAAATTGATCGTCCTATTCGAGAATTAAAAGCCTTTATCAAAACAACCCTATTGGAACCTGGTGAAACTGCAGAGGTGGATTTAAAAATTCCCGTTTCAGATTTATCGTATTGGGATGAAACCATTAATAACTGGAATCTAGAGAGCGGGTCTTATGCAATTGAGGTTGGAGCTTCATCTCGGGATATTCGACTAAGTCAAGAAATTGATTTAAAAAACAAGAGTCTTTAGGGAAATGGATTGAGTTTTCACTTTAACTTTGTTTGTTGGGGGATCTGTTTTTATTCCCGCTCATACGCCTCAGTTTTTTTGCCCATTTTTCTAAAAATTTCAAGCTTAGTTTGTGAGAAAATCTGGATAAAAAATACATGAATTTTGCATCGGGTCCGATGATCACTCGGGTCTTCTTTTTTTGGATTGCAGCTATTATTTTATCCGCTGCCTTATCGGCAGTGGTTGGAAAGTGAGCGTCTGACTTTTTAAGCTGATCTTCGCTTAAGGTACTACCTTCAATGTTTCTCACAATATTGGTTTTTATCCCTCCTGGGTGAACACTGGTTACTGTTACTCCTGTTTTGTGACATAACTCTTCTACTGCAATTGCCTCGCTAAAACCCCTTATTGCAAATTTTGAAGTGCTGTAAACGGATTGATATGGAGTACCCAAAATTCCCATAATACTCGAAAGGTTTACTAGGCTTGATTCCTCTTGCTCTCTTAGTATTGGAAGGAACGCTAAGGTTCCGTAGATCATTCCCCACAAGTTTACTCCAAGGACTTTCCTGTAAGTTTCTAAGGTGATTTCTGAAGCTGAAAAATTTCCGTTAGTAATTCCAGCATTATTGATCATTATGTCTATTCTTCCGAAATGTTTGTTGCAATTATTTGCAAATTGATAAAATCGATCTTTATTGGAAACATCAAAAACTTCTTTGTAAACTTCCTCCTTCAATCCGATCAATTTAATTGTTTCATCAAGAGTGCTTTCATTAAAATCATTCAAAGCTAATTTTACTCCTTTTTTGTGCAATTTTAAAGCAAGTGATCGACCAATTCCTGACCCCGCTCCTGTAATTACAGCAACTTTATTTTTTAAATTTTTCATTAAATTTTGTGCGAATTAATGTCTAATAAAAGTAATAAAAAAAAACAAGGTCAAGCTCGTTTTTCAATAAGTCTACAATGTTACAATTGATCCCTGTTTAATGTCTTTAATGCATTCTTTAGGTTTCCTTTTCAATTGCCTCGGTCAATTCGTATTCAAAAATTAAAAAATGTATCTTTAATCAAAAATTGGTTTTATGAATTCTTCAATCCAAAAACGTTTTCCAATTCTATTACTTCTCTCTATTTTTATGGGTTTACAATCTTGTGATTCTCCCAAAGAACCCAGAAAACCCAAAATTGCAATTGCTGGATTGGCTATCGAATCCAGTACTTTTTCTCCAGCAAAAACTGAAGCCGAAGCCTTTTTGGCACGAATAGGTGAGGATGTTTTTAAATACTACCCTTTTTTGAGCAAGGAGAGTCCACAACGACAAATTGCAGAATGGATTCCTACCCTAAGAGGTCATTCGTTACCTGGGGGAATCGTTACTCGAAAAGCTTATGATTCATTGGTTGGGATTACACTGAATATGCTTGAAGAAAAAATGCCCTACGACGGTTTGTTTTTTGATATTCACGGAGCAATGAGTGTTGAGGGTATCGATGATCCGGAGGGGGATTTTATCGCTAAAATTAGAGACTTAATCGGTACTGAAACCCTTATTTCTACTTCAATGGATTTACACGGAAATGTATCCAAACGTTTAGCGCAACATACCGATCTTATTACTGCTTATCGAATGGCGCCTCATGAAGATGCTCTAGAATCTAAACAAAGGGCGGTAGATAATTTGATCGATCGCTTGGTTTCTGGAAAAGGAAAGCCAAAATACAAGGCATGGATTCCTGTTCCGATATTGTTGCCCGGAGAAAAAACGAGTACTCGTATTGAACCTGGAAAAAGTCTTTATGCACAAATTGAGCCTCTGACCCAAAAAAAAGGAGTTATCGATGCTGCGATTTGGATTGGATATGCTTGGGCAGATGAACCCAGAAATCACGCTGCTGTTATGGTAACTGGTGATGATGATGAAGAAGTGTCTGAAAGTGCAGAGTTTTTAGCGCAAAAGTTTTGGGATGTTCGGAATTCATTTGAATTTGTGGCGCCCACAACAACCTTCGAAAAGAGTCTTAATATGGCCTTGAACTCCTCCAAAAAACCTTTCATCATCAGTGATATGGGTGATAATCCAACAGCAGGAGGAGCTGGAGATGTTACTTGGACGTTAAGAGAATTATTGAATAACAAGGTTTTTAAAGATAGTTCGGGGCCTAGCTTGATCTATGCTTCTATTCCGGGACCAGAAATGATTATTGCTGCAAAAAAAGCTGGTGTAGGCGGAACAGTTTCTGCAAAAATAGGAGCTCAAGTTGATTACCGTTTTGCTCCACCATTGATGATTAATGGTGTGGTTGAAGCAATTTACGAGGGAGATGTTCATGCCGAAACTGAAGCTGTTATTCGCGTAGGAAGTATTAGGATTATTGTTACCAAAAAACGAAAACCTTACCATCGTGAAAAGGATTTTACACAACTAGGCCTGGCTCCTGGTAAATCGGATATTCTTGTTGTAAAAATTGGATATCTGGTTCCCGAATTATACGATATGCGTGGAGATTGGGTTATGGCACTAACCCCAGGAGGAGTTGATCAAGATCTATTTCGTTTGGGGCATAAAAGAATTAAACGTCCCATGTTCCCTTTAGACAAAGACATGGAAGATGTCAATTTAAAAACACGTTTTATTCGTGCGTCGAATGCTTTGAATGATTAAAATCTTAAACTTTGAGCAGACTTTTTAAAATTGTATTTTTTTGTTTTTCGACCTTAATCCTTTTTTTATTTTGGATGAACATTTCCAAAACAACAGATAACATAACGACGAACGTAAAAAAAGAAAAAGCATCACTAGATCCACGCACAGGAGTTTCTGATCAGATCCAATCAAAAATTGAACAAGATGTTCTAAAGCTCATGGACAGCTTATACAGTGATAAAATAGCTGGGTTTAAAGCCCTTAAAACTGAAAATTTTCAAGCTGTTGAACAGTTAAACGGTTATTTCATAGGGGGATTAATTAAGGTTTTGGTTTCAGATGATGATCAAAATAAATCGTACTACGTTTGCGAATTTCAATACCTCCAAGGAAAATTGGACGCTTATTGGATTTTTGAAAGTGAAGAAAATTATTTGAAAAAAATTATTTCACTCAGCAGTAAAAACAATTAAATTCATTGTTTTTGAACTAAAATTTACCTGCTTTAGATTCTTTGGCCTGGATACTTTTTGAAAAAATAAATTGATATTGAATAGATCAATGGAGTCATCAAAATCAAGCTTGATTGAGCTTGTAAAGTGATTGACCTGTCGTCTATACTTAAGAGTGTTGGGTTAAACCACGAGCCTAAAGAATGCATTGGAGCCCAAGAGAGATCACCATTATTGCCCGGCACATTGATGAATTTTGTTTAAAACTATCTAAATGGTTTTTGTTTTCATTGAAAAGAAAGGTTTAGGTATTGATATTTATTTAATATATTTATTAGTGGTCAATTAAATAAATCTGAAAATTTCCTTAAACTCAAGTCGAGCCAGCTATAGATAAATCAATAAAAAATTTAAACTCTACTTTTTTGTAAACTCTTTATTATTCTAGTTTTTGAGTTTATGTCTATCTTTTCAGAATACTTAATAAAACTATTGTACACCTGATGAAAAACAAAGCAAAACTAAGTCGCCAAATGGGGTTATTTGCTATAATTGCAACTGGGGTTTCATCTATGGTAGGGGCATCCATAAATGTGATGCCCTTTATGATTCACAGAAGTGTTCCAACCATTGGCCCCAATGTACTTTGGGCTTTTGCTTTTGCTGCTGTTCCTGCCTTGTTTGCTGGTCTTTCTTATGCTGTGTTATCTTCTGCAATGCCCAGAGCTGGAGGAAGTTATTTGTATGCAAGTCGAGGATTGAATCCTTATCTTGGATTTATTGCCAGTTTTTCACAATGGTTTGGATTATCAATTGTTATTGGTGTTATTGCCTACATAACAATCCCTTTTATTAGGGATATCGCTCTAAGTTATGAGGTTTTTTGGCTTTCAAATCTTTTGGAGGTTGGGTTTGTCCGGGTTAGTTTGTCTCTCAGTTTTATTTGGAGTTTTGTGTATTTGAATATAAAAGGAATTAAATCATATACTAATTTATTGATCCCCATGGTTATCCTTATTTTTTGTTTAGGGAGCATTGTTATTTTTTCGAGTTTCTTTTTTGATGCGAATGATTTTCTGGCAGCAATCGATCAAAAAAAGGGCATTACCCATGTTTTGCCAGCCCAACCCGATTTTGAGTGGTATGCTTTTTTATCTGCTTCGGCAATTTTGTTTTCCAGTTTTATTGGTTTTGATGCGATCGCCCAAACAGGTAGTGAGGCGATCAATCCTGGAAGAAATTTACCTTTAGCTATTTTGATTGCAATTTTGGGTGTGGGTTTATTTTATTTTCTTTTTACAGCTTCGGTTTACAAAATTATCCCTTGGAGTTTTGTTGCGGAGCAAGCTCAAAACAAAGACATAACTGCCCCTGGGCTCCTAAGTTATGTTCTGCCTCAAGGGTTGGAAACGTTAATAATTGTAGGAGCAACTATTGCTTTGATCAATGACCTTCCAGCAATGTTGCTTTCTGTTTCTCGACTTATGTTTGCCTGGGCTAAAGATGGTATTGTTTCCGATAGAATTACTGCAATCCACCTCAAAAATAATACACCTTTTGTAGCGTTAATTATCGCCGGGCTTCTGTCAAGTATTGGTGTGTTAGGATCTTATTTTGCAGGTGACTTTTTCTTAGGGATTGATATTATGGTTACTTCAATGCTGGTTAATTTTTTACTCATGTGCGTTACATTAATAACCCTAAAAAAACACAACTTTAAATTGTTTAGTAAAATTAAAGTGATGAAAAACAGGGGTTTGCAAATTTTTATTGGTTGGGGTGGAGTGTTTTTTCTAACTGGTTTCCTAATAATTCATACCTACAAAGACCTTACAAGCAAGGTTGATGCATGGTATTTTCACTCAACCTATGTTTGGCTAATTGTGATGGGAATAGCTAGCTTTATTTTTTTACATCAGTGGAAAAAATTAAAATTAAAAGACGGCGATATTAATACAAGATTTAAAAATTTACCCGACGAATAACTATGGACAAAATCGTTAAACTCTCTGCTTCACTTTCAACACCAAGGTTAATTATTGGATTGTGGCAAATTGCAGATATGGAAAGGAAAAATAAGCAGCTTGATTTAGCTAAAACAGCAACCCATATGGATTCGTATTTAAAGGCAGGTTTTACTACTTTTGATATGGCGGACCACTATGGCTCTAGTGAAATTATAGCTGGAATTTTTAAAAACAATCATCCTGAAAATAAATCGATTCGCTTATTGACCAAATGGGTTCCCAAACCAGGGCCCATTGATAAAAAAAAGGTAAGAGAAGCGATCGAAACAGCACTTCAAAGAATGCAACAGGAAAGCATTGATTTGATCCAATTTCATGCATGGCTTTATGCTGATCCCAGCTGGCTTGATGCTCTTTTTTATTTAAAAGAATTGAAAGAAGAAGGGCTCGTCCAAAATATTGGGGTTACAAATTTTGATGCTCATCACTTACGAATAGCTTTAGCTAGTGGTATCCCAATTGTAAGTAATCAAATTTCACATTCTGTTATTGACCGTCGTGCTTTGATAGCAATGAAAGAAGTTTGTGAGCAATACAAGGTTCAATTATTTGCATACGGTACCCTTTTGGGTGGGTTTTTATCAGACCGTTGGTTAGGAGTCGAAGAACCCCAAATAGAGACATTGAGTACTTGGTCCCAAATGAAATACATACGTTTTATTGAGGCTTCTGGAGGTTGGCATTTATTTCAAGAAATCTTAGAAACCTTAAATAGGATTGCTCAAAAACATAAAACTTCTATCGCCAATATTGCAAGCCGATTTGTACTTGAAAACCCCAATGTAGCTGCTGTTATTATTGGGGCCCGGTTGGGAGAGAATTCTCATATTAAGGCTCATACAGAATTGCTCAACATAACTTTTGAGGAGGATGATATTCAAACGCTCGAAAAAGTGATTTCAAAACTAACTCCTATCCCAGGAAACTGTGGAGATGAGTACCGTAAACCCCCTTTTTTAACCGCCTCAGGTGATTTAAGCCATCATTTGGAAACCATTCCCTCTGTTTATCCAAAAGTCAAACAATCTCAACAACGAGAACAGGTTTACAGCGGTACTGTTTGGGAGTCTTTTGCTGGTTATTCTAGAGCTGTAAAAAAAGGGAATCGTATCGTTGTTTCGGGGACTACTGCTACCCATAAAAATAAAGTTATTGGAGGAGACGATGCTGCGGCTCAAACACATTTCGTTATTGATAAAATTGAGGCGGCAATTAGCTCTCTTGGAGGAAGTCTAAAAGACGTTGTAAGAACTCGAATTTTTGTCAATGATATTAACGATTGGGAACTTGTGGCAAAAGCACATGGAATTCGATTCAAAAATATTGACCCTGCAAACACACTAGTTGAAGCCAAACTTGTTGGGAAAGGGTATAAAGTTGAGATAGAAGCAGAGGCAATCTTAGATTAACTCTTGGAATCAAACCAGAAATTATTAAAGTTTCCATTTCGATTTGAACCGCTCTACCTCTTTCTCAAAAGTGTTGATCAGTAGTTCAGCCTGCTTAATTAGTTTCCAGTCTTGATCCGAAGGGATTGACAATCTTGCTTTTGATACTTTTACAGTACTCCTCATTAAAGCGTGTGGAGTTATTTTACTGCTTTGCCATGCACCAACTTGTCGATCGACAGGCTTATCTCTACCCATCAGTTGAATGGATTTTAATTCTGCTAACAACCCTTTATTTTTTAATTCACTTTTTTTAGATGCACTAGAATCTTTAATCGTTTGTTCAAAACCGTCGATTTCCTGTAAGAGAAATGTTAATCTTTTTACTTGTTTGTCTACTTGCTTTTGAAAAACATACAAAGCTTGATCTACCTCATCTTCTATTTCAAATCTTGGGTCTGCAACTACTTCAATTGAAGTAGTTTTTGTTTGATCTTGATATCTTATTTTGGCTTTATATTTTCCGGGCAGTACAGGGATTCCTCTTGATTCTTCATTGATCCATGATCCTGGGAGTGTTGTTGTTTTTTCGTCCAATTTCCATGTAATATAATTTAATCCTTTCTCTAAATTCTTTTCAACTACCGTATTTATGGTTTGCATTTTTGAATTTTGAATGAATGCAGTTACAGAATCCAATGCAGTGGGTTTGTCATTCAAAAAAAACGGGATCCGTACTTTCTGAAAAACTCGGTTTTTCCCTTCGAATGTGGTGTGAAATCCAGTCCAAATATTCCCAGGTGGAGCAATAAATAACCCCTTAACCTGTACAACTTTGTTAAGAGATAAGGGAATTAATTTTTGATCTGAATTTTTGGTTATGATGTCTCTTAAGCTGAATAGATCATCCAGAACCCATATTGCTCTCCCAAAAGTTCCAATGACCAATGCCGATTCTTTTTCTTGAATCTTGAGGTCCATTGTGGATACTGAGGGAAATCCGTTTTTTACCTGTACCCAATCCTGTCCCTCATTGATGCTTACCCAAAGACCGTTTTCGGTACCAAGAAAGAGTAGTTTTTTTTCCTTAGGATCTTGAATAAAAGAAAGTGAATAGCCTTTGACATCCTTTTCACTAACCATTGAAGTCCAGTTTTCCCCGTAATCAGAAGTTTTGAATAAATAGGGTGCATAGTCTCCCTTCCTATAGTTATTGACCACCGCCCAAGCAGTTCCTTCATGAAACCTTGAAGCGTGAATTCTTGCTACCCAAGACTCCTCTGGAAGCCCTTCCACTTTGGTTGTTAAATTTTTCCATGTAGTTCCACCATCTTTAGTCAACTGAATTTGGCCATCGTCTGTACCTACCCAAATAATATTTTGATTTAAAGTACTTGGGGCAATACTCAGTATGCTTGTGTAATTTTCAGCTCCAGAAACATCAAGGGTCAGACCTCCATAATCTGCTTTCTGATATTCAGGATTATTTGTGGTAAGATCTGGAGAAATAATTTCCCAGTTACTCCCTTTATCTTGAGATTTATGAACGTATTGAGACCCATAATACAAGCCATTGGAGTTAAAGGGGTCCTTAGCAAATCCAGAGTTCCAGTTAAACCTCAACGGAGTTTTTGTGTGAATTGGTTGTGGAGATATACTTTGATAATATCCGCTTATTTTGTCGTAACGGTACAAATCTCCATTTTGTGAAGTTCCATAACCAAAACGAGAATTTTCTGAATCAGGTGCAATATAAAACCCATCTCCTCCTACTAGATATTGCCAATAAAGAGTTCGGATGCCTCCTCTTTTCCATGTGTAAGCAGGTCCTGACCAATTTCCATTATCTTGCATTCCTCCATAGACATTGAAAGGTGTGTCGTAATCAACATTAATTTGATAAAATTGAGCGACAGGGATGTTCTCAGGAAAATACCAACTTTTACCGTGATCGTGTGTAATTCCTATTCCACCATCCCCTCCAATAATAAAGTGTTCAGGATCTTTGGGGTTAATCCACATGGCGTGAAAATCGGCATGAATTCCTTTAGTTTCATCTGCAGGTATCATTGGAATTGGATCAAAGGTTTTGCCTCCATCATAACTTACAGAAAGAGGCTGATAAATGTTGTAAAGGTGATTTTGATCTTTGGTGTCAACTGCTAAATCTTGAAAATAAAAAGGTCTGTTGTTGGTGAATTTTGGGTTGTCATTTATTTTTTCCCATGAAAAACCACCGTCATCACTTCTGTAGAGTCCATTTTTTTTAGCTTCTATTTTTGCATATACTCGGTTTGGATTACTTGGTGCAATTGCTATTCCTATTCTCCCAAGATCACCTTCTGGGAGTCCGTGTTTTGATTCGATTTTTTGCCAGGAATCTCCATTATCTTTACTAACATAAAGCCCAGATCCAGATCCGCCAGAAACAAAAGAATAAGGGGTTCTGTGGTGGTCATACATCGCTGCAAAAATCTTGTTTGGGTTTTTTGGGTCGATTACCAAATCTGCTATTCCCGAAGAATTATTTGTAAACAATATTTTGTTCCAGCTTACACCACCGTCGGAAGTTTTGTAGAGCCCTCGATGTTCGTTTTTGGTAAATGGGTCTCCCATGGCTCCCACATAAATTGTTTTTTCATCTTGAGGGTCGATCAAGATTCTATGTATTGTTTTGGTGGCTTCAAGCCCCATATGTTTCCATGTTTTACCCCCATCTTCTGATTTGAATAAACCCATTCCTAGGTTCATAGAATTTCTTGGATTCCCCTCACCTGTCCCTACCCAAATTTCATTGGGATTACTCTTTTGAATAGCTATTGCTCCAATGTTTTGGGTGGGTTGTTCATCAAAAACAGCGGTCCAAGCTGAACCACCATTTTGTGATTTCCAAACCCCTCCAGATGCAGCTCCAAGATAAATGATTTTTGGATTGCTAAAAGCAACATCAATAGCGGTTATTCGGCCACTCATGTTTGCGGGTCCTATGTTTCTAATTTCTAGATTTTCTAAAGTGTCAAAATCCAAGACTTGTGCTTGAATTGATACAGACAGACAAATAATAATAGTAAATAAAAAACGTGTCATTAAAATGAATAATATGAATTGATTACAATGTAGTTAAAATTTGATACTTTTAAATTCCCTCTTGGGTAACTTTCGTGACTAAAATTATCAGCAAATGTTCAACTTTATTAAAATCAATACTTCGAATTTAGGCTTTAGTTTATTTCTAATTGGCTTTTTTACTTTTCAATCAATAAATGCTCAACCTACTAGTGAAGAAACTAGGCATGAGCTTATTCAGTTGTTTAATGACTGGAGAAACTTTGAATCACCTCCTCTAGTCGATGGTATACCCGATTATTCTCAAAAGTCATTCGACAACAGATGGGAGGCTTTCATGTCGCTTAAAACAAAACTAGAAGGTCTTGAAAAAGATAATTGGAGTGTTCAAGAACAGGTAGATTGGTACTTGCTTTGGGCAGAAATGAATGGTTACATTTTCAATACTAAAATTTTGAAACCCTGGCAACGTGATCCAGCATTTTATAAATCTATTTGGACCTACAAAAGCGATGTTCCTGCTCATGAAGGACCGACTCCACATTTTGTTATTGAACTCTGGCAATACCATTTCCCGCTGAACAAAGAGAGTCGAAAAAAATTGATTTCATCGTTAAAAAAGATTCCAAAATTTAATCAACAAGCTCAACAAAACCTCACTGGAAATGCAAAAGATTTATGGATCACTGGAATACGAGATATTCAAAATCAAACCAAGGTTTTGGAGAGTATCCTTTCTAAACCTAATGTAATTGGGGATTCTACTCTTGTATCTGAAATAAACAAAGCATTGAGTTCAACAAATAGCTTTGTAAATTGGCTTCAAAAGGAAGCTCCAAAAAAGAATGGCCCTTCAGGAATGGGTAAAGAAAACTATACTTGGTATCAACAAAATGTACACCTTGTTCCTTTGAGCTGGGATGATGAAGTGATTCTCTTGAAAAGAGAACTAGCTCGTGCTTGGTCTTCACTGAAGCTTGAAGAACACCGAAATCAAAATTTACCGAAATTAACGGCTGTTGATTCTGCTGATGCCTATGATCTGTTAGCTCAAAATGCAGCAAAAGAATTAATTGAATTTTTGGACGAAAATGATATCGTTACGGTCAAAGATTATTTTTCTGAGGCGCTAAAACCTCATCTGGGAAAATACATTCCTGCTGAAAAACGAAATTTCTTTTGGATTACTGCGCATTTAGACCCCAAACCTCTTTTCTCTCATTTTTATCATTGGTTTGAATTGGAGCGTATGAAAAAAGAACCTAACCCAAATCCGTTACGTAAAAATGCCTTATTGTACAATATTTTTGATTCAAGAAGCGAAGGTTTGGCTACTGCTGTTGAAGAAATGTTTATGCATGCTGGACTTTACGATAAAAATCCGAGAGCTAGAGAAATTGTTTATATTTTGATTGCCCAGAGAGCCGCAAGAGGGCTGGGTTCATTGTATGCACATGCAAACATAATGTCAATGGAGAATGCTGGTAAAATCCATTCTGAGTATACCCCACGAGGATGGATGAAGACTGAAAAAGAACTGTTGATTTTTGAGCAACACTTATATCTCCGACAGCCTGGTTATGGTACCAGTTACATTACAGGAAAGTATTTAATTGAAGAGATGATGATGGATGTGGCAAAACAGCAAAACAAAAATTTTACCCTAAAAATGTTTTTTGATGCATTGAGTGCTACTGGAAATATTCCTGTTTCGCTGGGAAGATGGGAAATGACTCAAGATTCTTCTCAAATTGAAAACATAAGAAATTCTTTTAGACCACTCATGGCTAAAACCAATTGACTTTTGTTTGGTGAACATCAAATAAGGGGTGATTATTAATTCACTACTTTGAGCAACTCAGTAGCGGATAATTTTCCAAAATCATTTGCAGCTTTAGGGCTGTATCCCTAAAAAAAAATTTAACATCAGTTAATCCACCCCCCTACTTGTGTTCTTAATTCTGCACCATATGCTTTGGCTTTGGCTTTGAGTTCCTCTGAAGCATCTCCTGAAATAATAACCTTTTCAAGAGTAAACAAAGTCATAAATTCTTTGGAGTAGTCGCTTTGTTCAAAATTGTTGAGGTGATGAACAAAATCAGCAGCCGTATAATATTTCTCAACTAGATTTACACGTCTTCCATCTGCCGATATAAAGTATCCAAAGTCATAAGTGTTGGGTTCTGTTTCTCGCACAAATTTTGTAAAACGCACCATAAATTCCTCAACATCTGATTTCTTAAAACCTTTATTTATCTTAAGCTCTGCAAGGCCTAGCACTTTGGCTGAGCTTTTGTTTATGCCTTCGTATGCGGCAACTTCTTTATTGAAAGCCGTGGGATCCATATATCTCCATATTTTTGCTATTTGATTGCCTTCCCAAAGACTAATAACATAAAAGGGTAAAGTTGTTTCTTTGCCCGTAAAATTCCCCTTTCCTGACCACATGGACCAAAAAGCAGTATAAATTCTACCGTCATTTAAATTGTATGTTTGAATTTTATCAGTGGTAACCTTAACATCACTAAATAATATATGAGCAAATTTATCTCCCTCTATAAGGCCTTGACGTCCTCCGGGATTAACAACAGTTTTATTGTCTTTTTGATTATTAGAAAACTGATCATAAAGCTCTAAGTTTTCAGCAAACAACTTTTCAGCAACACTTGAATCTTTGTTCATGTATGCCTCCATATGACTTTTGACCATTGATGTTTTTTGATCTGATGTAGTAATGATTCCTGTACTTTCCCCTGATATACTGTTGCAGGAAACAAAAAGAACGGATGCTAAAAGTGTGATGAAATTATTTTTCATTGGTTTTGATTTATTGTTATCTTCAAATATATTAAATTACTTTTTATTGATTGCTAAACAGAAGTGATTTGCTTTATTAGAATTTTAAAATCTTAAAGGTAGATTTTCTATTGAGTTGATATTCGGCTTCTGAACAGTCAATGTTATCAATGCAAATGTTGTCTAAGTTTTCTTCACCAAGGGCTTTAATGAGTAATCGACTTGGGTCAATCCCCTTGTTGATAAGCCAGTTTTTGGTAACCTTAGCTCTTTTTAAGGAAAGTTTCCTGTTGTACTCTTTAGATGCTCTAGAATCTGCATAAGAGCTTATTTGTAATACCATTTCAGGATATTTGATTAATGCTACCAAAACTTTTTTCAGCGATAAAATAGAGTTTCTTTTTAAGGTTGCCTTATTCAATTCAAAGAAAATAGGATCAACACCTAAGACGCAAATTAAATCGTTGGGCAAACAGTCGGTTCTCCAACTCAAATCGATGTTTTCAACCAATTTTTGTCCCTCAGAAGGATCTAATTGTATTTGTCGAGTGGAATAACTAATTCCATTAGATGCTCTCAGATAATAGGTTTTTGAGCAGTCAACTTTATTATCAAACAAAAAGTTTCCATTTTCATCAACAATTAGCTTTCTTATTACGTTTTTGTTTGCATTTAAGAGTTCTACTTTTGCGCCAATCAACAACTCTTTTGTGTACAAATCGTAAACCTTGCCTTCTATGGTCAAACCACATCCTGATTTTTTAATTGTGGGGGTTTTTGAATAATTTGTGTTTTCTCTTTTAATTATTTTATATACTTCGTCTGATGAACTTCCGTTTAATCCGTTTCGGTTAGATGAGAAATAACCAAAGTCTCTATTTTGGTTGTAAACATATCCAAAATCATCAAAGGCTGAATTGACAGGGATTCCAAGATTGGTGCTTTTTAAAGGATACCCCCTGTCGTTTAGTTTTGATGTGAAAATATCAAAACCTCCAAGGCCTAATTTGCCATCACTAGAAAAATAGAGATGATTTATTTTATCTATAAAAGGAA
>Ga0206677_10001249_pt1 | contig 23697 bp, 20 predicted proteins | sample M130m12015metaG_FD_155475 | JGI IMG/M metagenome (GOLD analysis project Ga0206677, IMG submission 155475) | Ammonia-oxidizing marine archaeal communities from Monterey Bay, California, United States - M1 30m 12015 | ecosystem: Environmental > Aquatic > Marine > Intertidal zone | place: USA...
AAAAACTGAATGACATTGAACTTCTATATCATGACCCAAAGCATTTCCTTGCCCATCAAATAGGACTCCTGGAATAACATTTGTGCCAGGTTTTCTAGGGCCCACACCAGAAAGAAAAAGTAAATTTCCAACTCTACGAGCATGGGGATAACTCCCAACAGGTTCAGGAGCATTTGAGGAATTTATTTTACCCATCATATTTTATTTAAACCTTATTTTACTTGAGACCTGTTTCTTAGGGCTGAATACATATATTTTTTTTTTCTGTAAAAAATCGAAGAGCATCTTCGCCCCCTTCTTTTCCATATCCTGACTGCTTTAATCCACCAAAGGGTGTTCTTAAATCTCGAATCATCCAACAATTAATCCAAATAACACCTGAATCAATTTTTTTCGCAACTCTATTAGCTTTTGATAAATCTTCAGACCATATTGTTGCAGATAATCCATATTTTGTTTTATTTGCAATTTTTATAGCTTCTGCTTCAGAGGAAAAGGCTTGAAGTGTAACAATGGGACCAAAAATTTCATCTTTATTTAACTGGCTATCTACACCTAATCCCTCAACAACTGTGGGCTCAATAAACCAGCCTTTTTCGCAACGATTATCCAATTTTTTTATATTTCCACCCACCAGGATAGAGCCATTTTCTTTGTCTATTAAGTTAATGTAATGATTAATTTTATCAAAGTGAGGCTTAGATGTTATTGCCCCAAATTGAGTGTCAGTATTACTGGGATCACCAATATTTATTTTGGAAACCCTTTTACAGAAATCTATTTTAAATTTTTCGTAGAGAGATTCTGCTATAAGTAGTCTTGAACTGCATAAACAAATCTGTCCTTGGTTTGTAAAAGAAGACTTTACAACAGTTTCTAACATTTGATCATAATTACAATCTTCAAATATAATAGCTGGGTTTTTGCCGCCCATTTCAAGAGCTAATTTTTTAAAAGTCCTTGATGCTTTGCTGAAAATTTTTTCACCCGTTTCTGTCCCACCTGTAAATGAAATTGCTTTTATGTCAGGATGATTTGTTATTCTTTTTCCTACCCTATCTCCAGAACCATTTATAATATTTAAAACACCGGGAGGAAGGTTAATTCTTTTACATATTTCAGCCAATTTAAAAGCGGTATATGGAGTAATCTCAGATGGCTTTGCAACAACAGTATTTCCCATAATTAATGCAGGGACAATCTTCCATGTCAAAAGATACAAAGGAAGATTCCATGGAGTAATACAAGCGACAACACCCAATGGAGATTTTTGTATATAATTTTTAGAATCCTCGCTTTCAAAAGTGAAATGATCTGTAAAGTTTTGTGTATAATCGCTAAAGAAGGTGAAGTTTTCAATGGCTCGAGGTATATCTAATCGACGAGCTAGACTAATTGGTTTACCCGTGTCTCTTGACTCATAAAAAGCTAATTCTTCGGAGTCTTTTTTAATTTCAGAAGCTAATTTTAATAGATAATTCGATCTCGTTTTCAAAGAATGCTTCGACCAAATAGGGAATGCTTTCCTAGCCGCGGAGACTGCTAAGTCGGTATCGTTGTCATCTGAGTTTGGAACATGTGAATAGATCTTCCCAGTTGCAGGTTCAAAGACATCTATATATTTTTTCGAGGTTGGCCCAATTAGTTCTCCATTTACATAGTTTTTAATGACCTCAATCATTTGAGAATTCTAATTTAATATCTACAGATGGTGCGTTTGCAGTTATGGCGCTCATTGAAACTCCATCAATTCCGGTGTTTGCATAAGATTCCAACGAGTTAAAATTAATTCCTCCACTTGCTTCAATAAATATAGAATCTCCATTTTTACTTTTCCTTATTAACTGAACGCATTTCTTCACTAATTCAGGCTTCATATTATCTAGAAGAAAACCATCTATATCAAATTTAAGACCTTCCTTGAGCTGATCAATTGTATCGATCTCAAGCTCAATTGGAATTCCTTTAACTACTTTCTTTTTTATCATTGAAATAGCATTACCTATACTTCCAGCAGCCTCTAAATGATTATCCTTAATTAATATCGCAGATGAAAGATTCAATCGATGATTCCATCCTCCTCCAACAGAAACTGCATGCTTTTCAAAAAGTCTCAATCCGGGTGTTGTTTTTCTAGTATCCATCACTTTAAAACCATTTGGAAGGTCGAGCATACAATAATTGTGGGTTTCCGTACTAATACCACACAGACGCTGAACAAGGTTAAGAATAACTCTTTCAAAAGTAAGAATTCTGTTTGCAGGGCCAGTTATTTTAGCAATTAAATCTCCAGCATTTACTTTAAGTCCATCCCTTGATAACACTGTAGCCTTGCAACCATCAGGAAAAGAAAATGGTATATAACTCTCACCGCAAAAAATAAAAGGCTCCATTGCGACCATATTCGCAATAACTGGCTTATTATTAAATATAATCGAATCTGTTGTAAGATCTCCATTAGGTGTATCTTCTTTGATAAAGCTTAAAATTTGAGACTTAACCCATTTAGGGTCTAGTTTAGTGAATTGTTCGAAATTAATTCTTTTATGCATTAAACACCTAATCTACCACCATCAACAGAAATATTTTGACCCGTTATATAGCTTGATTTTTCTGAAGATAAAAAGGTAATTACATTCGCGATCTCAGAAGGAGTCCCCAATCGCTTTAATGTAGTGTTCTCTTCCCATACCTTCATGACTTCTTCAGAGGTGATATTCAATTCATCAGCTTTATTGGTAGCAATTTCTTTAAGGCGCTTGGTAGTTGTATAACCTGGTAAAATATTATTTACTGATATACCAAAAGGGCCCAATTCCATAGCTAAAGTCTTAGCCCACTGAGCTACACTTCCTCGGATGGTATTTGATACGCCTAATCCGGGAATCACTTGTTTTACTGAAGTTGAAATAATATTGATAATCCTTCCATAATGATTTTTTTTCATGATAGGAGCTACAGCTTGTGCCATAATTTGATTTGCAATTAGTAGCCTCTCAAATGTTTGTCTAAACTCATCTAAACCGGCCCCTAGAAGTGATCCACCTTTTGGCCCTCCAGAATTATTAACCAGAATATGTATTGGTTTATTTAAATTTTGGACATAATTACATATTTTTTTTTCTAAAAGTAATGATTCATTAAAATCTGCTACAAGAAAAGAATGATTTTGCTTTTCTTTAGTAGAAAGCTCTCCAAGAGTTTTAATTAATTTCTTTTCATTACGAGAAATAAGAGTTACTTCACATCCATTTTTTGCTAATTGAATCGCACTTTCTTTTCCAATACCATCTGTGCTACCGCAAATAAGAGCATGTTTATTAAAAAAAGAATTTTTCATGAGTGATAATAATAGCCTAAGCTATTTTTAATGTTTTTGGGTAGTTTTGGTAATGCAGATCTTTTTATAAAGAAAGTTGAGAGATCAGATAAATCAGAAAAGATCTTATGTTTGTCTGCTGCGGAGCTCAAATATTTGTGCCCACTAGATCCACCCGTACCTATTTTTCCTCCAATCATTCGATGAACCATTGTTGCGTGACGCTGCCTCCAGTTTGTAAACAACTCATCAATATCCATTAATTTAGAAAGTAGATTAAAAGGCGAATGTAAAATGGGTTCCTCCCGATAAAGAAATATTAGAAGAGCTGCTTTTGTCGCTCTATGAGATAACCTCTTTTCACCTTTTTTGATAAGTTCCTCGTGTTTTTTTGAACTAAGAAATGCTTGAAATGATAAAACGGTATTTCTATGGGATTGTAAATTAAACTCTAATTCCTCTTCAGATTGATTAGGTCTATTTCTTATAAGGTTTTCTTCTTCTTTTAAAAGTGTTATAACAGACTCGCTATACTGCTCCCAAAAATCAAATCCCTCAAATGATAAGAATGGTGTTCTCTCTAACCATTGTTCGAGTAAATCAAAAATAGAATCTACAGACTCTGATGTATTAACTAAATCTTTCTCACCATCCTTAATTGCATCTTTATAATTTTTATTCATGTAAGAGAGCCTATTACTTTTATGAAGCCCTAATTTATTTTCAATTATTCTAAATTGTGCACTTTGAAACCCAGAAGATGGAAATAAGTAATCCCTAAATTCTAAGAAATCCATTGCAGTCATTGTCTCTAAGACTCTTATTTGATCTATAAGTATTTTTTGAATCTCAATAATTCGATTTAGTTTCAGTACTGCATTACTTACATTAGACTCATCAATTGTTTTTTGGGAGAAAAGGTGTCTTACATAATCAAGCTCATGAATGATTTGCTTAAACCATAATTCATATGTCTGGTGAATGATAATGAACAACATCTCATCATGCGATTTTTGACCATTTTTCCCGCTTATGAGAGACTGGCTCTCTAATAACTTATTAAGTTGTAAATAATCGCTATAATTTAAAAAATTTTTATTTTTCATAGTTTAATCCCACTCAAAACCCGAAACGCTGTCTGTTAATGTACTAATTTCTATGGTATTATAATCCTGCATGTCGGAAATAAAATAATATAAAAATTTTGTTGTTTGTATGTCATCAAGCCATACTGAATCTGGTAAACCAAAAGTTTCTAATACATCTTTTTGAGAGGGCTCTTCTTTTAAAAATTCCCATATATCATAACCTGACATATAACCCATCGTAAATATTGTTTCATCTTGTTGAGCTATTGTAGAAGTTTTTGTTGGGGGTAATTTAATTAGCTTGGGTGGTGATGCTGACTTGCATGAAATACAATAAAATAGTAACCCAACAAAAATAATTTTTCTATTTATCATTCAAAAATACTCTTTTATAATTCTTCTAATCAATAAAATATATTGTAAAGAATTATTTCTTTGTATAAATAAATACTTTACTTTTAATCATTAATTAAAAGAAAAAATAACAAATGAAAAAGAATATCAAAAAAAATCGATTTTATTACGATACGGATTTTCTTTCAGGAGCATCTGGAAGATCAGTAAGAATTTTATCAGAATATTATGGCCCATTGGATAGAATAAAAAAAAATAATATAAATAATACAATAGTATTTTTTGGATCCGCAAGATTAAAGTCTAAAGAACAAGCACTCAAAGACCTTGATTTAGCAAAAACCAACCAAGATAATTCTAATATTAAGAGCCTTGAAACCGATTTGAAAATGAGTCGTTATTATGAGGAGGCAAGACAATTAGCCGGTAAATATTCTTCCTGGAGTAAAAGTTTAAATTCTGAAAACCAAGAATATATAATTTGTTCAGGGGGTGGACCTGGAATAATGGAAGCTGCTAATAGAGGCGCAGCAGAGGCTGATGGAAAGAATATTGGATTAACAATATCTTTACCATTTGAAGACTCTGGAAATGATTGGATCTCAGAGGGCCTAAACATGAAATTTCATTATTTTTTTATGCGCAAATTTTGGTTTCTTTATCATGCTAAAGCAATTGTTGTTTGGCCAGGTGGTTTTGGAACATTAGACGAACTAATGGAAGTTTTAACCTTAATCCAAACTAAAAAAATAATGAAACGCCTTCCAATAGTCTTATATGGAAAAGAATTTTGGGAGAAAGTTGTTAACTGGGATTATTTAGTCGAGATAGGTACAATCGCTGAAGAAGACCTAGATCTATTATATTTTACAGATGATGTGGATGATGCATTTGACTATGTTACCAGTTTTATTAAAAATAATAAAATAGAAGGACCAATTTTTTAAAACCATGATAATAGTATACTTACTATTGTTCTCTTTTGTACAATCGCAAACTCAACCTAATATTGGCTTGAATGAAAACAATCCTCGTGTTTGGGCTTTAACAAATGCTTTAGTCCATACTGAGCCTGGTGACTCCATAAAAGACTGTACCATCATTATTCGAGATGGAAAAATAGATAAAGTTGGAAGATATATTAGAACCCCATTAGATGCATTCGAGATTGACATGAGTGGTGTTAATATTTACCCTGGCTTTATTGACTCCTGGTATGAGATAAAAAGAAAAACAAAAAGTGAGAATATTGATGACCACTGGAATGAAAACATACGTGCGAATTACCGTGCCAAAACAGATCTAAATATCAAGAAAAAAGAATTAGACAGACTTCACTCGCTCGGTATAATAGCAGCTCACATAGTTCCAGAAAAAGGAATTCTGAAAGGAAATTCTGACTTGATAATTTTAGATAATGATTTTAATTCTTTATCAAAAAACATAGCACAGGTAATCGAATTTAAAACTGGAAATTGGTCGGATCGAACCTACCCCAATTCACTTCTTGGAGTCATTGCCTTATTGAGGCAAACCTTTATGGATGCTAAATGGTATATGCAATCGAATCAAATCATTGAAAAGTTCCCCGATATGAATGAACCCATATTTAAAAATCCATCCTTAGAATCGCTTGAAGATAATATAATGAATCAAAAACCAGTATTATTTATGACACGAGAAGAGCATGGGGTAATAAGATCGCTTAACCTCTCTAAAGAATTTAATTTAAAACCCTGGATTCTTAGCAATGGTTACGAGTACAGACGATTGGATAAAATAAAAGATCAGAAACCATTTATTATATCCTCTATAAATTTTCCAGGTAAGCCAAAAGTTTCAAATCCTTACGATGCAATGCAATATTCTACTGAACAGTTACAACACTGGGATATGGCGCCTGATAATCTTAAAAAAATTCACGATTTAGGATTAAGATTTGGCCTTACATCATCTTTAATGAATAATAAAAAAGATTTTAGAAAAAATCTTCAAAGGATAGTCGATCGTGGACTATCAAAAGATATTCTTCTAGCTGCTCTAACGACATTCCCTGCAGAGGCTATGGGAGTTGGAAAACATGTGGGGAAAATTCAACCTGGTTTCGTTGCAAATTTGGTTGTTACTGATGGTGATTATTTCGATCTCAATACTAGAGTAACATCGGTATGGATTTCAGGGAAAGAGAAATATCTTTTACCTAAGTTTAAATTTGAAATTTTAGGAAAGTGGGAGCTCTCTTTCAATGATAAAATAATAGATTTTGAGTTCTTAATTGAAAATGATAAAAACAAATTAAACTACGGAAAGACCACAGCAATATATTTAGAAGAAGATCAGAAATCAGAAATATTAAGCTTTGAAAATAATGATAACCAAATTTCTTTTTCAATTCAAGGCCTGGGATTTGAAGAAACACTATTTTTTAAAGGAGTTCTTAGCAAAGGAGAAATTACCGGAGAAGTAAACGATTATAGTAATAATAAATATGATTTTTCACTAAAACAGACTTTTAAAAAAGATCCCATCAAGAGAGAGAAAGAAAACATTAGCGATATACCCCTACATTTTCCCGCAGGTAGTTATGGAACATCTACTGAAATATTAAATCCAAATGCTGTTTTAGTTAACGATGCAACTATCTGGACATCTGGCCCAAAAGGGAAGCTCGTTGATTGGGATATACTTTTTGTTAATGGTAAAATAGATAAAGTGGCACCTGATATCAGTGTACCAATGGGAAGTGCACTCATTATTGATGGAGCTAATAAACATGTTACACCAGGTTTAATTGATTGCCACAGTCATTCAGCAGCGTCTTCGATTAATGAAGGTTCCCAATCCATCACTGCAGAAGTTCGAATCAAAGATGTTCTTTTTGCAGATGATATAAATATTTACAGGCAACTCGGGGGTGGACTTACTACTGCTAATGTTTTGCATGGCTCAGCAAATCCAATAGGTGGCCAGAATGCGGTAATAAAGTTAAGATGGGGCCAGGGGCCTAATGAATTATTATTCCAAAATGCACCCCAAGGAATAAAGTTTGCTCTTGGTGAAAATGTAAAACAAGCTAATTGGAATGGATCAGGTAGATATCCTCAAACAAGAATGGGGGTTGAGCAAATTATTCGGGATGCTTTTCGAGCAGCCCAAGATTATAGACACGTACATAAAACGTATTATCGAAATTCAAAAGCTCAGCGAAAAATCGCACCACCCAGAAAAAATTTGGAATTAGAAGCTCTAGCAGAAATTTTAGAGGGTAAGCGATTAGTCCATTGCCACTCTTATAGACAAGATGAAATATTAATGCTTACTCGGATTGCAGAAGATTTTGGTTTTAAGATTGCAACATTTCAGCATGTTTTAGAAGGTTATAAAGTAGCTGATCGAATTGCAGATCATGGAGCAGGGGCTTCAACTTTTTCTGATTGGTGGCAATATAAGTATGAGGTAATTGATGCAATACCTCATAATGGGGCAATTATGGCTAAAAATGATGTCCTAGTTTCTTTTAATTCAGACGATGATGAACTTGCTAGAAGACTAAATACAGAAGCTGCAAAGGCAATAAAATATGGTGACCTATCTGAAGAAGAAGCTCTAAAATTTGTTACAATTAATCCAGCAAAGCAACTACATATAGATCAATTTGTGGGTTCATTAGAAGAAGGCAAGGATGCGGACTTTGTCATCTGGGATGGAAACCCTCTTTCAATATACTCAAAAGTTGAGGAAACGTGGATTGAAGGAAAAAAATATTGGTCCATTGATGAAAATCTAGAATTAGAAGAACGTGATAAAAGACTAAGGAAGAGCATAATAAGCAAGATACTAAAATCTCCCCAAAGAGCTGGAGAGGGTATAAAACCGCTTCCAAAAAAAAGTTCTCATGGACATAATTGTAATTTATCAGATGAAGAATTATCAACATGGGAGTCAAATTGAGAATCCTTTTTCTATTTTTGACTTTAATGCAGCTACATGCAAATAACCAAATCCCTGGCTCAGAGCAAAAAAGACCCATCCTTTTGAGAGGTGGAACTCTCCATACAGTGTCTAATGGCGTCTTAGAGGAAACAGATCTACTTTTTAGTGAAGGAAAAATAATAACAATAGATCAAATGATAAAAGCTTCACCCGAAACAGATGTATATGATATATACGGTAAACATGTGGTTCCTGGATTTATTGCGAGTTATACCCGAATTGGACTAACTGAAATATCTGCTGTTAAACAAACAAATGATCACTCTGAGATAGGTATATTTAATCCAAATGTTAGAGCAAACGTAACTTATAATACCGATTCAGATTTAATACCTATTACAAGGTCTAATGGGATTTTAACCATAAACTCTGTTCCTGCTTCAGGTACCATACCAGGTCAATCTTCAGTCATGTCTTTAGATGGTTGGACTTGGGAAGAAGCTACACTAAAGCACCCTACCGCTCTTCATATAAATTGGCCCAATATGTATGTGGAATATGAAAAAAAATTAAAAAAAGGTGAAAAAAGTCAAAAAGATATTTATCTTGAATCTATAAGAGAACTCAATTTACTTATCCGAAATGTACAAGCTTATAACCATCGTAAAAATGCAAAGGAAAGAAAAGCAGAGCATAAACAAAAATCTGACTTGAGACTTGAGTCAATGATTCCTTTCATAATTTTTAAAGAACCAATTCATATAAAGGCATCAGAAATTAGACAGATAGAGGCTGCTGTTGAATGGTCTATAAAACATAATTTAAACATAGTAATTGTTGGTGGAGATGATTCGTGGATTAATCCAAAAATTTTAGTTGAAAATAATATACCCGTTATTCTTTTAGGAGTTCAAAAGACACCTCAGCGAAGATTTGAACCTATTCATACTCCATACAAACTCCCTGCCATGCTGCATGCAGCTGGTGTCAGATTTTGTATTTCACTTGAGCCGGGCTACCCAATGGACGGTCATGTAAGAACGCTACCAGATGAAGCAATGAAAGCATATTCCTGGGGTTTAGATAAGAATGAAGCTTTAAGATCTATCACGCTTTCAGCTGCTGAAATTCTTGGCGTTGATGAGGATATTGGATCTCTTGAAGCTGGAAAAGATGCTACCTTTTTCATCTCTGACACAGAACCTCTTTTGCAAAAAACAAATCCAAATAAAGCTTATATAAAAGGAAAAGAAGTCGATCTCACAGATAGACAAAAGAATTTATTGAAAAAATATAAAGAGAAATACCGTAGACTTGGAAGATTAAAAGATTAATATAGATGTGAGCCCCATCACCTTAAATTATTAATTAATAAGGAAAATGCAAGAAAAGAACGTATTAATTATCAGATATACTTAATTGAGTATATCGGGTATGTAGGGTAAATGGGCATAAATTATATTATTTGCTTACCTCGATTATGATTTGTGCCCATTTTTATTTCATAAAACTTTATCTAATGTTTCCTTTATCATCTGTTTTTATGATTAAAATATCTGAAGCGCTATCAACCGAATTACTGAAACCAGTCAAAATGAACCCTCCATCTGAAGACTGATTAGCGCTTAAAGCCCTATCATTTCCATCACCTCCAAATGTCTTATCCCATAATAAATTACCCAATGCATCAATTTTTAAAAGCCAAACGTTAAAACCACTGTTTTCACCAAAAGAATCAGTGTAACCTGCAATTACAAAACTACCATCACTTGTTTTTATTATTGCCCTACCAATATCAGTACCACTGCCACCATAAGTATTACTCCATTCTTGGGTACCCTCGTGGTTTACTTTGATCGCAAAAATATCATTATTACCACTACCATAGGAACTTGTATTGCCAACCATTATATAACCATTTCCAGTGCTTACTATAGACCTTGAAAGATCTCTATCAGTTCCCCCATAAGTACGTTGCCAGATTTCATTACCATCTAAATCAACCTTTAATAACCAAGCATCACCACTCATATCACCAGAACTCTCAGTCATACCAGTTATCAAGAGAGACCCATCATTAGTCTCAATAATAGAGTAACCATAATCCTCTCTGTTTCCTCCAAATTTCTGTTCCCAAACTTCATTACCTTCCGAATCAATTTTTAAAAGATATAGCATATTAAAGCCTGTGTTTTCATCAATTGATTGCCCACAAATTATATATTCACCATTCGATAAACTTAAAATGGAATGTCCCTCTTGGTCTTCAGTTGATCCATATCGGTTAAACCATTCGACATGACCAGATTGATTTGTTTTTAAAACTAGTATATCTTTACTTTCATTGACAGGTGAAATTGTATTTCCAACTACAATATATCCGGACTCAGAGTTTTCCAATACCATATTTGCTCTGTCAGATGGGCTAAAAGTCAAACTATGTATCCATTGTTCGATTCCAGATTCATCTACTTTTAAAAGTAATACGTCTCCATTCTGATTACCTAAGGTACTAGTATTTCCAGCCGAAATATAACCACCATCAGCAGTCTGTAAAATCGATCGGCCATAATCGTAGCTTCCTTGCCCGTATTGATTATTAAAAAGATACCATGATGCTCCACTCTGAATATTGCTTCTTGATTTTAGCCCCCAATAATCTGCTACCTCCATTTGGTAATGATAATATTGATTCATTTCAAATGACTGATATAAGAGGCTGGTAACATCTCTTTGATTAGATTCATATATTTTATTTTCAAGAAGCATATTTTCATCGTTAGATTCATAAATTGAATAAAAATCAAAGTCAGTTTCGTCACATGAAGACCATGAAAATTCAAAAGAGTTATTATTGAAGATTATAGGCATCAATGAAACAGGTTCAGGAGGATTATCTAATATGAAATAACTCGGTCCAGTTGAGGAATATCCGTAGATATCGGATATTTTCAACCAATACCAAACAGAATCAATTGGATTAAAACTTTGGATCTCTATTAGTGTATCATTGATATCAGTGTAGAGTCCTAATGAATTTTTCTGACCTTCCTTGCTTAGAGAGGTTAATATTTCGTAATGACTGAAATCAGGCTCTAGTGATCGATTAAATAAAATTTCCATTACTGTTTTTGAATATGAAATTGATTTTATTTCTGATGGTTGAGGTTTTGAAAGGCTGTTGTCTATAATTACATGAATAGGATCACTTTTTATTCCATTACCATTCTGATCCTCAGCGTATAGTTCTAACACGTGTATTGAACTATCTAAAAGCTCTGTTGTATTCCATAGAAAAACATACGGTGCCATACTATCGACATCTCCAGTTCTTACACTATCAATATACAGCTCTACGTATTTAACCGAATCATCATCAATAGCTTGACCGAGAATTGATGTGATCTCTGAAACATAGCTAGAATCAAAAGGCATTGTTATAATTACAGATGGGGGAGATGAATCAAATTCTTTTTTACTACAACCAGTATATATAATTAATAGAAATAGGAAAATTATGGTTGCTTTATTTTGCATGGGCTTGTTGTTTTAGATTATTTAATTTCTATTTATCAACAATTAATATTATATGATTTTTTTAATCAGATAATTTCAGGAACATAGTTGTAATTTGACCTAGAAGGCCTTTTATAATCTTTTTGTTGAATTCTATCAGGTAAAACAACTTCAGTTTGTTCTATCTCCTCAAATGGTACAAGACTTAAAAAGTGGTTTATACAATTTATTCTTGCTTTTTTTTTGTTATCTGATTCTACTACGAACCAGGGTGAAGTCGATGTATCCGTGTGTTCAAACATATTATCTTTTGCTTTAGAGTATTCATCCCACCTCTTTACAGATTCTAAATCCATGGGACTCAGCTTCCAACCTTTAGTAGGATCTTCCGCACGTGCTTTAAACCGTTTCATTTGTTCTTCAGCACTTACAGAAAACCAATATTTAATTAATTGAGTTCCAGAGCCTATAATCATTCGTTCAAATTCTGGGCATGATTGTAAAAAATTGATGTATTGTTTATCCGTGCAAAAACCCATGACTTTCTCAACACCTCCACGATTATACCAACTTCTATCAAAGATAACTATTTCACCCGCGGAAGGAAGATAAGGGATATATCTCTGATAGTACCATTGTGTTTTTTCTTTTTCATTTGGAGCTGCTAGAGCAATCACCTTGCAATAACGAGGATTTAATTTCTCAGTAAGTCTTTTTATAGTACCCCCCTTCCCCGCAGCGTCTCTTCCCTCAAATATGATAGCAATTTTTTTACCACTTTGAATCACCCAATCTTGTAATTTGACTAACTCAATTTGAGATTGCTTTAATTTATTTTCATAATCTTTCTTCAACTCTTTTCTCTGTCCCATATCCACCTTCTTTAACTATAATTATATCAGAAATATTTATTTTGCAAGTGCACCCATTGGATCCCAAGGCTTTAAGGAAATTGCCTCACTCTTTTCATAAAGGTTTAGTAGCTCTTTAGAAATGTGTGATTTATGAATAACAACCTCATAATTGTATTCATCAAACCAACTATCTGTCATTATATGATATCCTTTATCTCCCCCTTTTGTACCCCAGCTATTTTCAACTCGCCATTTTTTTGATTTTTTTTCTGATTCTAAATCAACACCTGTGAACAACATTGCATGCGTCATTTGGCTATCTCCATACTCAAGTCGATCCGCTTTATTCATCCCAAAATCAATTCCATAAAATGAGTTAAAATCGAATAAGTTTGTATCCATTACACCTAATTCTCGATGAAAAAATTTACCAACATCACATCCAAACCAAACAGGCTCATTTGCTTTAATCGAAGATATAGCAGCCTCTTTCATCTCAAGACTAGTAACATTTAAATATCTAATTGCTTTTCCTTCTACAACATTACCTAAATGTTCGACAGTATAAACTTTATTGTAAGACTTATCTGACATTGGACAATTAATTAAACAAACATATTCATCTAGGTTTAGATCAACATGGTTTTTAAAAAATGTTTGAGGAGTCTCATTTTCAAAACGAATGAAGTTGTTGTCTTTATCACGGGTTTGCCAATCAAATTTTTCAGGAGGTGTTCCAAGATGAATTGTTAACATTTTATAAATATCTTTTAGCATTTCTTTTTTTATTATTTCAAGTTTATCAGTGCTTGTATTTTTTAATGATTCTCCACGTAACACTTTAGCATTTTCTCGTAGCTTTCTCGTAATCATTCGATTCATTCTAGCCGATTTACTTGAGGAATATGACTCTGACATCTCCGACTGCGGAACAACACCGTATTTATTGACGAGATTCACCCACATATCCCATTGCCCACCATCTTGGATCGGGTCAGATAATAAATGTGTAACAATTCTGCTATTCCAATCTTTTTTGGAAGTTTTTAAAATTGAATCAAGAAAATAATTAGATTTTTCTAATTTATCCCAAAACATAAAATAACTCTGTGAAAATTGAAAATCTTTTAGATTATATTTTCTTCCTAGATGAATTCTAAAGAGATTTAATCCTGCAAAACCCCAACAGCGACCACTAGACTTTTGATTCGTTGCAGGCATTTCACCTTCAACAATATTTGAAAAAGAATGATCAATTTTTCTGAAAGCATCCCAATCCATTGTCAGCTCTGTTAATTCATTCCGAACACCTGCATTACGAATGACTTTTAAACGAAGATCTTGGTTAACATCTTTTTTGAAATTATCAATAGATTTTAAATCGATATTTTTTGACATATTTTATTCTCTTAAGTTTTTATTTTTAAAAAAATCGTGCGTTCTTATTTTAAAAAATTGATTTTAGGTTTTTAAAACATAAAATTACAAGAACATTAATGACCATAATATAATATGTATATTAAAAATACTTTTTAGAATTATTTATTGTGAATTTTCTAATGTGTACACCTGTAAAAATTAAAACCATTTTGAATATCTGTTGAAATTAAAACATCAAAAATATTGTATTCATCATCAAAATTAAGGTCTAAATCACATGTCCCTGTTAGACTTAAAACATAATTTATGAGACATTGAACGTTAAAGTTAGAATTTATATAACTTGCTTCACAGGGCCTTAAAATTTTAACATAAAAATTTGGTTCACCTGCAACTAGAATATTATAAAATTGGTTATAAAAAGACATTCCCTCGTATTGGTAGTCTTCCATTAAATACAATTGACTTATAATTTCTCCCGAAGATGGATCTACATCTAAAATTTTATCAGATTCTTCACTTAGTACTAATAATCTCTGGGTTCTTTGATCAAATAGTAGTGCAGAAATATCATCAATTTCATCTGATAATACTAACTCTGCATCAAATGATATTTCAGGAATAATTGATGTATCACCATAAATGCTCGATAAAGAGAAATGGTATATTACCATTGGGTTTTTTTCTTTAGCAACATAGAACAAACCATTAACCTCATCAAATGCAATACCTTCAGGGCCACTATTACCTTGATGATTCATAAATGTAATTTCTTGAAAACTATTTTGGTTTAATTCAAAGTTATCCTCTCCATTTTCAATAAAACCAATATAAAGTTTTCCAGCTTCAGTTAAGATACCAAATTTATTTTCAGGTAAAAATATAATATCTTCAGTATCTCCAAAATTTGCACCTGTAATAATACGCAAAATATTAAAGACCGAGTCAGTCTCCCATATGATACCATCTTCATCATTTATAAAAAAGAATTTATTATCTTCAGAATCCCAAGTAACACCTGAAATTTCGCCATCTTCTATTTCATCAAAATAATATAATGAATTATTAGTATGATAAAAATCAAGTGGACTATTTTGAGCATAAACTGTAAAGAAAATGAAAAAATATGCGCTATATCGTATTTTTTGGAAAAGTATGTTCACAATACCCATTAAAATAGACAGACTATTTTTCTAATTACTAATCTTAATTTAAAATTAGTCTAACTAGAAATTGTAAAACCTCTGTTAATAATTTTTTCTTTAATCACTTTACTTTCAAAACCTTTACCTAGTATCGTCACTTGACCTGTTGCGAGATCAACAATAGTCTCTTCAACACCTTCACAACTATTAGCAGCAGTTTCAACACTATCTTTGCAGTGACTACATGTCATTCCTTTAACTACTAGTAATACTTTTTCTTTTGTGGCTGATGATTGATTTTGACTATTATCCTTTATTTTAGAATGATCATAATTGACAAGATATGAGTGTATCAAAATAATTAAAAAAAATATAGTTAAAAACAGAGTTCCATACCCATCATTTGAATGTTCATGGGAATGTTGTATCATTTTTGGTATGGATATTTCAGCAAATGAATCTAGGATAAATCCAAATATTATAGCCGTAGAAGATATAAGACTTAAATAAAAATACATTGTTTTTTTACCTAAGATATTTTTTACAACGTTTATTGATGCTGCATTAGTAGCAGGCCCAGCCATTAAGAACACAAAAACTGCTCCAGCTGATAGTCCTTTGGCCATAAGTGCTAACCCAATGGGGATTGATGCTGTTGCACAAACATAAACTGGCAATGAAACTAATAACATTAAGAAGTACATTATATTAGATTGAGAAGAAAAGTTTTCCGCAATAAAATTTGGCGGAATCAAAACAGAGATTACAGCTGCTATAATAATCCCTTGGAATAGTGGAACAACAATATCTTTTGGTAAAGTATAAAAACCATACTTTACTCCCAGTTTAATACGTTCAATATAAGAGTGGCCCCCAATTGTATCATTATGAACTTCGGTTGTATGGTAATGTTCATCATCATCATACTTATTTATAATAACCCCACTTATAAGACCTGAAATAAATGCAGCAACTGGTCTAAAAATTGCAAACACAGGACCTAGCATTCCATAAGTCAAAAATATACTATCAAATCCAGTTTGTGGAGTAGAAACAAGAAAAGCAATAGTTGCTCCTTTAGAAGCTCCTGATTCTTTTAAAGTCGCTGCAACTGGAATTACTCCACAGGAGCAGAGAGGCATTGGAACACCAAATATCGTTGACTTGAAAATTGAAGTAAAGGTTTTAGAACCAATATGCTTAAATACAAGGTCCTTATTGATAAAAATTGATATCAAGCCGGAAACAAACATTCCAATCAAAAGATATGGCGCCATCATTAGGAGAAGAGACCAAATCTCATTAAAAAATAATTTTGTATATTTAAATAAAATAGCAGACATTAAAAAAGTTCATTATCTATAAAAAATTTAACCAATTTATTAATAGGATTAAATTTCTAAATTTTCCTCTATTGCATCATTTGCAAGTTGATCGGCTTTTTCATTTCCTGGATGACCAGAATGACCCTTAACCCATTTCCATTCAATATCATTTTTTTGCACAAGTTCATCCAGTTTTATCCACAAATCTTTATTTTTAACAGGTTGCTTTGCAGCCGTTTTCCATCCATTTTTTTTCCAATTAAAAATCCATTGATTTATTCCATTTTTCACATATTGTGAATCTGTAGTAATGATTATTCCAACATTTTGTCCAATTGTAGCCAAAGCCTCAATCACAGCCGTTAATTCCATTCTATTATTAGTAGTATTTTTTGAAAATCCATTCAATTCTTCATGATATAGTTCAGTTTTAAGATAAGCACCCCAACCTCCAATTCCAGGATTACCTTTACAAGCACCATCCGTATAAATCTTTATTATTTCTTTAAAATTTTTCATTTTACCTTAATTACTATTTATGGATTCTATAATGTTTTTATTTCCAATAAAAATATTAGAAGACCTTGTTTTATTTTTTAACATTTTTTCTGCATCGCGAATCATTGCTGATGCTAGAATATCAACTGAAAGTCCGGTGCCCGTTGATTGTGCTAAATATTCAAAAAAATTTTGCTTACCTTGCAGCCTCAATAACATACCGGGCCTAAAGATTGAGGTTTTCTTAAATGGAAAATTTTTGGTTATGGTAAGCTCTTTTTGTCCAATTGTTTTTATATAAAACAATGGATGTATCCATTCTTTTGCCCAAGCATCAGGATTTGCTCCTCCTGCCGAAATTAGAGAGGCATGACTAATACCTGCTTGGTTAGCCATTTTAGCTGATTCATTTGAATAGCCAACTTCTATATTTACAAACTTTTTTGCAGTAACAGCTTTTTTTCTTGTTGTTCCAATACAATTAAAAAAAACATCATTATCCATCCAATATTTTTTAGTAGATGATAAATCTTTAAGTGATGGAATTATTATGTCTCTATGTTTCTTATTTTTTACCTTACCAGATGATGAACGTCTTCCAATAGTTGTAACCAATTCACAATTGACATTTGTTAAGAGTTGGTTAAGAACATGTCTTCCCGTAGCTCCTGTACTTCCAATAATTATCGCTTTAAACATTTTTGATTTTAAACTTGATTTTTTATTTCAGATTATTTGCAAAAAAGCATCAGATTATAGAAAAATATAATTTTAACTAAAAAACTTTAATATTAATAAAACAAATATAATTAGCCCAAGATAAACAAAAATGGGTAAAATAGATAATTTTTTCTTTTCTTTCATATTAATTAAGCTTTTGTGAATAAAGCCAATTCCAAAGTTCTTTAGAATTCCAAACATCAATCCATACATCGTGTGTTCTATTTTTAACAATAGAACACTTTATATTGCTTTTTTCTATTTTTAAAGCTTCAACCATTGAAGTTGTCCTACTAACATCAATCACTTCATCATCCTCACCATGCCAAGCCCATATTGGTATGCTATTTATTGACCGAGCCATAGATACGTCACCACCACCACAGATTGGTACTCCTCCTGCAAAAATTTGAGGTTTTCTTTGAAGAGCATCCCATACCCCATATCCTCCCATAGAGACACCCATTATATATATTCTATTAATATCAATCTGATAATTACTATCCTTTATAATACTATCTAAAATTTCAAATGTCATAGCCATAGAGCTAGTGATCTTTGGCATTTTATGGCTTAAGGTTTCCCAAGAAACATTGACCCATTTCTTTTTTTCAATTACTTGTGGTGCCAACAAATAAGATTCATGCTCTGAAAATACTGATTGTTCTTTAAAGGCACCTAAACTACCAGCATCATGGAGTTGTTCTACATTATTTGAACCTCTTCCGCCGGCTCCATGTAAAAATAGGATTAACGGATATTTTTTATTCTTTACAACTACATCCGGTTTACGAAAACAATAATTTAATATTTTATTATCAGAACTTTCCCAAACTAACTGATTATATTTTTTAAATTCTTTATTAAACATATTTTACAAAAAATATTAAATATGAAAGATTTAATGAATGTTTGAAGTTATATAATCCTGACATGAACTAAAATCTCCTCTATGAACAATATATTCTTTTCTTTTCTTTAATTTGTGATTATACATCGGATCGTAATAATTATGCAGTAATTGATAAATCCATTCTTTGTGATTTTGAATTGATTTATTCTCAAATGCATCCTCCATTATAATATAAATTTTTCTGTATAATTCACCACCCAGCCTTTTTTTAATTTTCTCTAAAGCCGTCAAATATTTTTTCTTTAATAATATTTCATTATTCAACTTTCTAAATTCTTCCTCTATATACTCTTCAAAGATGTTTTCTATACGTTCTTCCATTTGAATATCAAGAACAACTAGCCTCGATGCCTGCATCTTTGAGTACCAATTATTTGGAAGCGTTGCTTTCCCAATTGTCCGACTTTCATCTTCGAGTAAAATTGTAGAAGCATTATTATTGAGGTATTGAAATAATAATATGTTCTCAAAATTTGCGCACGAGCCTTGAAGGGTATTTCTTCTTCCAAATGCGGATCCTCTATGATTTGCAAGACCTTCAATATCTATTGAGTGAGCAAATCTATTGAGTAAAATTGTTTTTCCTGACCCTGTTAAACCGCCTAAAATCATCCATTTTTTATTATAAATCTCATCATTTTGAAATTTTTCTATAACTTTATTTCTTACTTTCTTATAGCCACCACTAATTCTTTCAACTGTTGTATTGTTTTCTGAAAGCCACTCTTGGGCTATTTTTGAGCGGAGCCCACCTCGAAAACAAAAAATTGAACAACCCTTATTAAAAGAAATGTGTTCTTTCCATTTAGAAATTCGTTTTTCTTTAAGCTTACCAGAAACTATTTTTAGCCCTAAATCTATAGCTGACTCTTGCCCCTTTTCTTTATATTTTTTCCCAACTCTCTCAAATTCAGTATCGTTTAGAATTGGAATATTTTTACTATTGGGAATTGTGCTCTTATGAAATTCATGTTCAGATCTTAGATCTATATGACTGAATTTTGATATACTTATTAAGTCCATTAGATAGAATTTATCAATTTATAAAATTAGAACATTCCTTATTTTAAAATTCTAAAAAAAAGTTTGTTTAGAGTATTTATCCAAAATTGCTGTAGCCTAGTTTTAGAAGGTCTAGTCAATTAGAATGAACTTCTAATTATAATGTTTTTTCAAATCCTTGTATGATTTTCTTGCTCAAATGAACATCAAAATCTTTATTTTTATTTACTTTTATTGATTTTGGATAAACAATTACGCCCATAAATTTCAATTGTTGTTTAAAGGTTGATAAAAAACTGTTTCCACCTCCACCACTATGAGTTGCTACTATTCCTTTTTTATTTGAAAATGCATCTCTCCAATGGTTTGTTGAAACTGAAATCCAGGTAATTGCATTTGTCAATATTGGAGCCGACCCACCATTATATTCAGGGCCGCAAAAAACGAATCCTTCTGCGCTTATTAGTTTTTCACTTAAAGAATTAATTTTAGAGGAGTCTTTTAAAACAACTTTTCCGTCGTATAATGGTAGATTATAATCTTCGAGCGTTATTATTTCATTTTTCAAATTAAATAATAACGCAATTTTTTTTGCAAGGATTAAATTATTTCTTGAAGTCACTGATATAATAACTATTTTTTTAATCATTGTTGTAACGTGTCCATGATAAGTTTTACAAGGATGTGTTCTGCTATTTTTTCAAACTATTTAAAGTAAAAAACCTCTTTGGCCCAAACACCATCCATATCTACCCAATCATAACGACCATTCTCATCCCAATTCATCCAAACATTGCAGGGCTTTCCTTTTTTGAAATAACCTACTAACTCTTTTTCACCATTTGCATACCAGACTGTACACTTTCCCTCTTTCTTACCATCTACTTGATAAAACTCTTCATGCTTTACTCCATTATCATGATAGCTGATGTATTTTTCCATCTTCAAATTTACTTACCATTTAATAAACAAAAAAACCCATCATATTTAAATGATTAATGATGATTAGAATTGAAACTAAAAGTCCTCAGTGATTACCGAGAGCTTTGTGAAAGAGATAATTGGTTTCTCCTCTTGTCGCCGTGGAGAGATTCGAACTCCCTCCCAAAGCAGGCTAAAAATCCTCTATAAATCAAACTATACCAGTGTATTATCAGTACATTTAGTGAATATTTAGTAATTTTCAATATGAACATAACTCAACTATTTGATCGAGAGTCATACACATACACTTATGTTATAGATGATCAAAATAAAAATGCAGTAATAATTGACCCAGTAAAAGAACAATTTGAAAGGGATTCTTCGATTATACATGATTTAGGGCTTACTCTTCATTTTATTATAGAGACTCATGTACACGCTGACCACATCACCTCAGCATATCTACTGAAGAAAAAATTTAATTCTAAAATAGCATATGGAGATAAAAACGAAATAGAAGGTGCTGATTTATTTTTAAAAGATGGGGAATTAATACAAGTTGGTAATTTAGAATTAAAAATAATCCACACACCAGGACATACCGCAGGGTGCATATCTATTCATGCTGGTGAAAATATTTTTACTGGTGATACATTATTTGTCAAGGGCGCTGGTAGAACAGACTTCCAAGGTGGCTCTGCGAAAAGTTCATTTGATAGTATCAAAAATAAATTATACCTATTGCATGATGAAACAATAGTTTACCCAGCACATGATTACAAAGGCATTACATCGTCTACTATCAAACAAGAAAAAAAATGGAATCAGAGTGTAAATAATGATACTGACCTAGACGATTACATAAAAAATGAATTAAAGAAAGATAGGCCTTATCCTAAAAAATTTGATATTGCGGTACCAGCAAATACTCATTGCGGAGATTCTTCAAAAGTAAATTAAACAAAGACTAATGCCCGGCTTACTGCGTTGGCCTTATTTTCTTATTACTTTTTCTTCCTTATAGAATCCATTGATATAACGAAACCAAATAATGCACCATAAACAGTACTATTTATTGGGGAGGAAGTGATTACACAGTCCACATTACACCAAAAAAAATTATAGTATAGACAGCTAATAATCTCTCCAATTAAAATAATGGACTTCAAAGTCTAATCATTAAAAAAGCACAAAAAGGACTTTAATTATTTCAGCAGAATCATCTTCTTTGTTTGACTAAAATTACCTGCCTGAATCTTATATAAATAAATTCCCGCGGAAACCCTCTTACCATAATTATTTGTAGCATCCCATTGAATACTTTTAAATCCTGCATTTTGCTTGTTATCAATTAATTTTTTTGTAATACGTCCCAATATATCATAAATATAGATATTTACATTGCTGTCTTTGGGTAAATCAAAACGTATTGTCGTTTTAGGATTAAACGGATTAGGATAATTTTGATGTAGAGCATAAACAGATGGTAGTAAGTTGTCTTTAATAGATAAACTCTCTTGTAATTGAAATGATATGGATGGCCAAAACTCATGGTTAGTAGCATAACCTGAATTATGGTCAGGAATGGTAGAATTAAATTCACCTTTTAATACTAAACTCTCTTTACTGTAAAAAGAAATACTACCTGATGTATCAATTAAACTTAAAGCAAATGAATGTAAGCCTCCATTTACAATAAAAGGTTTTATATCTACACTCGACTGTACATTTTGTTCTAATGAAAATATTGTATCCAAAGGAATCAGGTTTTCAAAGTCTGCCAAACCAATATTACTTTCGTTTAATTTTTCACTCCAAAGTGAGTCCATAAATTTATATAGGACTATACCATCAGAATTATTCTCAACATTTGATGGTGTAAAATTTATATTAAACGTACTTAAACTATCTATTATTTCAGGAATATCAAACTTTAAGAATGTATAATGATTATTTGAAACTTTTAAGTTTTGAATATGTGATGGCAAATAAGTACTGTCTTGAATACTTATATCAATAGATCGATCATTTAGGGGATAAATTTTATTTGTTGTTGAAAATGTCCAGCTATCCCCGCTATTACTCTCTGCTATACCTTGTACTGTGACAGACCAGTTATAACTACTGTTTGGTAGCAAGTTTACAAACATGACATTTTTGGGGTAATTAAACGTTTTAGTTTCGCTAATTCCTGGACCACTGATTAATACTGTAGCACTTACACCATTATAATTTTCTGACCATGGGTAATTCCATGTAAGTCCATATTCTAAAGGTACATTTTCAGCACCATCTTTTGGAATTGGAATACTTGGGAAATTATACCTATAACCAGGTATCCAATAGACAGAATCTCCATACTCATAAGGACCAATATCGGGTGAATCGCCTATAAATTCTCTATTCTGATTAGTAAAAGATTCTCCATGGTAGAAATTTTCTTCTTGCCCATCATTAATGCCTTCGATTATTTTACCATTATCAATGAAAACAGACCCTTTTTTTGGTCTAAAGTCATATGACTGAATTCGGTCGTTTTCAAATGGATCTTCTCCAAAAATTTCTATCAATTGATCTGAAGATCTATTCTTATTATCAATCCAAGGATTTTCCATTTCTAGTTGTGGAAAAGATTGAGAGTAGGCACCTTCATTATTATCAATCGGGAAATGCCTACCATACCAATTGCCTGACTCATTTAATAGATATTCTGGACTTGTATTAAC
>Ga0206677_10001250_pt1 | contig 23692 bp, 19 predicted proteins | sample M130m12015metaG_FD_155475 | JGI IMG/M metagenome (GOLD analysis project Ga0206677, IMG submission 155475) | Ammonia-oxidizing marine archaeal communities from Monterey Bay, California, United States - M1 30m 12015 | ecosystem: Environmental > Aquatic > Marine > Intertidal zone | place: USA...
TCGTTTGACTTTACGTGATAAAAATCTTTAATTGTTATACCTACATACAGCCCAAATAAAATAAAACTACCTAAAAGGGCAAGTATATAACCATTTTTGATTTTTCTTTTGAGTACTCCAATTTCTATGCCGATCATTGTAATTATAGCCGTTGACAGACCTATAATTGCTGTAATAGTTGCAAGTTTAAATACAATGAAAACAATCCATATAAAAAATAACATTAACAGTATTCTATTTTTTTTCTTATTGATTACTAAAAATAGAATTAAAATTGTGGCAAAGGATAGTAATATTGAATACCTTATATGAGACATAAATATAGAAATGTCTCTAATTGTTCCTGAATCTTTTTTTGTGTTTAACCACCCTAGATCTACTAAAAACACTAAAAATGTACTAACTATTATTCCAAGAAAAAATGTAATAATTATGGTTTTATTTTCTTTTTTTGAAAATTGCTTGGTCGTCCCAATAATTATTGGTATTAAAAGAAGGGGTAGCTTTATTCTAAGGACATTTAATCCAGTTATCAAATCTCTAGAAATTGGAAGCCAAATTAATTCTATTAAGAAAACCCCTGAAAAAATAATTGGTAAATATTTGTAGTTTTTTATATTCTCCCACTTTAATTTAAAATCTAACTCTAAAACCCAATTAATAAATAACCCAATAAGTGATAGGCTCATTGGAAATTTTCCCAAACTAACGCTTGCAGCCAAGCATGAAATAAAAAATACGTATAGTTTTCTATGTGTTGTTTTTTTAAGCAAAAAACTAATTATTTCCTAAAATTTTGTTGTACTCCTCTTTGTTGTTAAGTAATTCTAAAGCTTTTTGTACGTAATTATCCTTTTTTAAGGAGGCCTCCATTCTTCCTCTTTGAAAGTGTTTCCTTGAGATTAATTCGTTCTCCAAAAAGAATTTTATCTCTTCTTCGTTTTTTATTAAGTCTTTTCCAATATCTACTTTAAAAATACTGTCAAGATTTTGAAAAATATTTTCGTTTTCTTTTAAGTATTTTTCTTTTTTTGCTATTTTTTTTAATTCTTTTAATTGAAAGGATGATCCTGTTTGATAGTTAATTTTTTTATTGCAAGTGAAATTGACAAATGATTTGTAGGCTGAATCTGACAAAGAGAAGCTTTCTGGGCTTAAAGAGTCTTGATCATATAAATCAATATTGTCATTAATAAACTCAAATATGATGTCTTTAAGCAATAAAGTTTCTGTAATCGCGCTCAAATATTCTTCCTCAATTTTTTTATCTGGTTCAATCCCTCTTGAATCGGAAACTTTTCTTCCATTTTTTGTTTTAAAACTTTTAACCAGGCTGTCTTCAATCTTTTTTGAGCTTCCCTGTATTGAGGAATAATCTAGTTTTTGAATGCACCTTCCTGATGGTGTATAATATTTTGCTACTGTTAATTTTATTTGCCCGCCAAAACTTACAGGTTTGGTTTGTTGAACAAGACCTTTTCCAAAGCTTGTATTGCCTACTATAACTGCTTTATCAAGGTCTTGTAAACTTCCAGCCACAATTTCACTGGCTGATGCTGAGTATTCATCTACTAGCACTACTAAAGAAAGGTTATTTGCAAAAGGTGTGTTTTGGGTAATATAAGATCGATTCATTTCTTTTATTCTACTTTTAGTGCTTACAACCTCTTGGTTTTTAGGAACAAAAAAGTTTACAATTTTAACGGCTTCATTTAAAAGCCCGCCACCATTTGATCTTAAATCAATTATTAGATTTCTTATACCCTTTTTTTGTAGTTCTTTAAGTACCGCTTTGAACTCTATTGAAGCTGTTCTTGTAAAAGAGTTAAGCTTTATCAACCCTGTATTGGAATTGATTTTTTTAAAGAAACTAACTGCTGGAATTTGTATTTGTTCTCTTTTTACTTTTTTAACCATTGTATTCTTTCTTCTTTTTATTTCAATATTAATAATTGATTCTGCCGGTCCTTTTAATAAATTACCTGTTTCTTCTAGGTTCTTGGTATTAATTTTAATTCCGTCAATAGTTAATATTTCATCTCCTGGCAAAATTCCGCTTTTCTGTGCGGGGGAGTTTTCGTAGATTTCTGAAATAAGTACTTTGTTTTTTCTTTTCTTTATGTTGGCTCCGATCCCGCCATACTCTCCTGTAGTTGTAAATCTAAAGTCTTCTATCTGAGATTCTGAAATATATGTAGTGTACGGGTCAAGTGATTTTAGCATTGCTTCTATGCCTTTTTTCATTACTCTTCCTGGAATTACCTCATCGACATAATAGTTATTAATTTTTTCATAAACCGATGCAACAAGTTTAAGATTTTTACTTATTTCAAAATAGTCTTTTTCTGTTTTTTGGGAAGAAGATAATACTAAAATTAAAGGAACTAAAAATAGTAGTTTAAAATTTTTAAATATCATGTTTTAAGATTAAAAAGTTCTTTCATACTTTTTTTTATTTCAATAAAACTTGATTTTGTTTTGGAAACATAGGTAAAGGCTGTTGCTTTTGGTTGTTCATTTAAAAACAACTCCAGGTTATTGAAATATATTGCCTTCATTTGTCTTTTAATTTTGTTTCTTTCTGACGCTTTTGAAATATTCTTTTTAGAAACTGAAAATAAAACTTGATCCTTCTCAAAGGGTATCGAAAACATAACTATTGGAAAACATGAACTTTTAAAGCCTTTTGAAAATAATTTTGAAATCTCTTTTTTATTTGAAAGTATTTGTTTTTTTCTAAGCATTTCTAGGGGCTAGTAACGGAAAAACACTTTTATTTAGGATTGCTTTTTAAATATTTTTCTATGGCCATAGTCATTGAAGGAACCCCTGGTAATGGGGCCTTGATGTCTATTCTTAGACCTGCTTTTTCTGCAGCCTGAACAGTTGTTTGTCCAAAGGCAGCTATTTTTGTTCCGTTTTGTTTGAACTTTGGAAAGTTTTTCAGAAGCGACTGAATCCCAGATGGGCTATAAAAGACCAAAACATCGTATTTAACCTCTTCAAGATCGGACAAGTCACTACATACTGTTTTATAAAGTGTTGTGTTTTTAAACTTAATATTGTTTTCTTCCAGTTGGTCTGGTATGTTTTTTCTTTGAATATCTGAACAGGGTACTAAATATCTTTCGGTATTGTGTTTGACTATTATTTCCATCAGATCTTTGAAGGTTTGTTTGCCGTGAAATATTTTTCTTTTCCGATATACAACATAGTTTTGAAGATAATACGCTACAGCCTCGGAAACACAGAAATATTTCATATGATCAGGAACAGTAAATCGAGTTTGTTTAGCAATTCTAAAGTAGTGGTCAATTGCCATTCTAGAGGTGAAAATTACTGCAGAATAGCTAGACATATCTATTCGTTGCTGTCTAAAATCTTTAGGGTCGATCCCCTCAACGTGTATAAATGACCTGAAATCAACTTTTAGCGAATACTTATTGGCCAACCCGTGAAAGGGGTTTTTATCGCTTTTCGGCTCAGGCTGAGAGACAAGTATGGAATTAATATTCATTTTAGCTGTAGTTTAAATTAAATGCTAAACCTTTATCTATTTGTAAGGACTAAAATCAATGCCAAAGGCAATATTTCAAGTGTGCAAAGGTAAAAAATTATATGTAAAAAAGAAACTTCTTCTTTTTTTGCTGTTCTCAACAAGATTATAAACCTGCTTAATATATAAAACACAATTACGGTAAAAAAAATTGCACTTATATTGCTAAGAAGATTTATGTTAACGCTATTGTGGTAAATTATCCTGTATAAAGAAAATGCTGCAGAGGCCCAGCCTATTTGTATTGCCATTACTATAAAAGATGTAAGGTAGGTTTCGGAAAGTGTTTTTTTTTGAAAAATAACTCCAGAAACAGTGATAAGCCCCTTTTTAATAATCACCAATGCGGTGAAAACTATTAATACTGTAGTTGGAGAAATATTTTTTTCTTCAAAAACAAAACATAAGGCTAAAGCTTGAAGAGAAATAGATGTCCAAAATAAAATGGTTAGTATTCTGTCTTGAGTATTGTTTAAAACAAACTTAAAGTCTGTTTTTTTTATGTGCGCTAAAACAATACTCTTTAAAAGTGTTGGTCTATTTTTAATAGAGTAACTAATTATAATAGTTATAATTAACATTATAACTAATAAATAAAGGCGGTCATTAATTACTCTTTCTATTAATAGCATAATTGTTTATCTCTCATTAAAGAGCTTAAATTTAAAGCTTTTAAAGATGTTTTTCTATTTTTACCTTTTAAAAGAAAACGAATGTCTAATGTCGAACTACATAATAAGTTAAATCGGGCTGATGCAGAAAAAAAAATTTCTAAAGAATTGTTCAATAGAACCGTTTTATCTTTTTACAAATATGTTGTTATTGCAGAGCCTCGTTTTTTGAGAAATTATTTGTATAGTGGGTGGAAGACTCTTGGTGTTTTGGGTCGGATTTATGTTGCTAAAGAGGGCATTAATGCCCAGGTTTCTGTTCCGGATCATCATTTAAAAAACTTTAGAGATTTTGTAGATAGCGTTTCCTATATTAAGGATTTAGTATTTAAGGCGGGATTAGATAAAAATAATTTCTCTTTTTTAAAGCTTACTGTAAAAGTCAAATCTCAGATTGTGGCAGATGGGCTAAAAGCGAAAGAATATGATGTGACCGACTCGGGAAAACATTTATCTGCAAAAGACTGGAATCAATTAACAGAGAGTGGTTCAATCATCGTTGATATGAGAAATCATTACGAAAGCGAAGTTGGACATTTTGAAGGGGCCATACTTCCAGAAACTGATACATTTAAAGAAGGGCTTCCTCTAGTAAAAAAACTACTGAAAGGCAAGGAAAAAGATAATGTGTTGTTATATTGTACAGCAGGAATTAGGTGTGAAAAAGCATCTGCTTATTTAAAACATTCTGGATTTAAAAATGTTCATCAGCTTTCTGGTGGAATTGTCAAATATACAAATGAAACTGAAGAGCTGGGGTTGAAAAATTATTTTAGGGGTAAAAACTTTGTTTTTGACAATCGGCTTGGTGAGCGAGTCTCTGAGGACATTCTTAGTAATTGTCATCAATGTGGCGTTGTTAGTGATGATCATACTAATTGTCAAAATTTAAACTGTAATTTACTTTTTATTCAATGCAATAAGTGTAAGGTGGCCTATAATAATTGTTGTTCTCCCAATTGTGTCAGTGTGGTAAAATTGCCTATTGAAAAGCAAAAAAAATTAAGAAGAAAGAAAAGGGTTTTTCATAGCCACAAAAAAGTCAATTTAATGTTGGCGTTTAAAAAGTAATGTATGAGTTTATTTAAACAAAGAAAAGAGCTAAACCTTTCTGATATTGCAGATTCTGTTCTCGAAAAATGGAAGAAAAATAATACTTTTAAAGAAAGTCTTACTATCAGGGAGGGCAACAAGTCTTTTGTTTTTTTTGAAGGACCACCTTCTTCCAATGGCCTTCCTGGTATTCACCATGTAATGGGAAGAACTATAAAAGATGTTTTTTGTCGATTTAAAACCCTTCAGGGTTTTCAAGTTAATAGAAAAGCCGGTTGGGACACTCATGGTTTGCCCGTTGAACTAGGTGTTGAAAAAGAACTTGGGATAACAAAAGAGGATATTGGTGTCAAAATTAGCATTGAAGACTATAATGCCGCTTGTAAAGAAGCTGTAATGAAATATACTAATGTTTGGAACGATCTGACTTTAAAAATGGGGTATTGGGTAGACACTGAAGATCCTTACGTTACTTATGAAAACAAATACATAGAGTCGGTTTGGTGGATACTTAAGCAGGCTTTTGACAAGGGTTTGATTTATAAAGGCTATTCTGTTCAACCCTACTCACCTATGGCAGGAACCGGTCTTAGTTCTCATGAAATCAATCAACCTGGGTGTTATAAAAATGTAAAAGACACTTCAATTACTGCTCAGTTTAGAATTAAAAATAATAATCCCTCAGTCTTCGGGGTCAAAGAAAATATTTATCTATTGGCTTGGACTACAACCCCTTGGACGTTGCCTTCTAACACTGCCTTAGCGGTAAATAATAACGTGGACTATGTTGTTGTTAAAACTCGTAATCAATATACTGGCGAAGAAGTTGTAGTTGTTACGGCTGAAAAGCTTTTAAAAAAAGTGTTTTCTTCGCCATATGCTGCAGTTGAGGACCTGAAAGATAAAGAAAAGCAAATATCATACGAGGTTATCAAAAAAGTTAAAGGAAAAGTGTTGGTTGGGTTGTTTTACCACCAATTAATGCCCCTGGCGCAGCCTGCCGAATTTCCAGAAAAGGCTTTTAGAGTAATTCATGGAGACTTTGTTTCCGTGGAAGAGGGAACAGGGATTGTTCATATCGCACCTACTTTTGGAGCTGATGATGCAAAGGTCGCCATTGATGCTGGTGTTCCTCCAATGCTTATTAAAAATTCAACAGGTGAATTAGTCCCTCTAATAAACCTTAAAGGTGCTTTTGTTGATGGTTTGGGCGCGCTCAGTGGCAAGTTTGTCAAAGAAGCCTATTATGAAAGTGTAGACCCTAAAAGAAAGCCTTTAGACGTGGAGATTGCAATAATCCTAAAGGAAGAAAATAAAGCTTTTAGGGTTGAAAAATACGAGCACAGTTACCCACATTGTTGGAGAACAGATAAGCCCGTTTTGTATTATCCCCTTGATTCTTGGTTTGTGAAAGTTTCCGCTTTTAAAAAAAACATGGTGGAATTAAATAAAAATATTAATTGGAAGCCTAATTCCACAGGAACTGGAAGGTTTGGAAATTGGCTAGAAAACGCCAACGACTGGAACCTATCTAGGTCTAGGTTTTGGGGAATTCCTATTCCAATATGGAGAAGTGAAGATAGTGCGGATGTTGTGTGTGTTGGTTCAGTAGAAGAATTAAAAAAAGAAATTGTATTTTCTATTAAAATGGGACACATGAAAGTAAATCCTTTAGAAAATTTTCAAGTCAATAACAATAGTAAAGAAAATTATACTTTTTTTGATTTACATAAAAGCTTTGTAGACAAAATTGTTCTTTCCTCAAAAAGCGGAAGACCTCTTTATCGAGAAAAAGACCTTATAGATGTTTGGTTTGATTCTGGATCTATGCCGTTCGCTCAGTGGCACTACCCTTTTGAAAATAAGGGGATGATTGATGATAAAAAAGCCTTTCCGGCTGATTTTATTGCAGAGGGTGTTGACCAAACCCGAGGCTGGTTTTATACTTTACATGCGATATCTACAATGATCACTGGTTCTGTTGCTTATAAAAATGTTATTTCCAATGGGCTGGTTTTAGATAAGTCTGGTCAAAAAATGTCTAAGCGACTTGGAAATGCTGTAGACCCATTTGAAACCTTAAAGAAATATGGTGCCGACGCAACTAGGTGGTATATGATCTCAAATGCTCAACCGTGGGACAACTTAAAGTTTAATTTTGAAGGGATTAACGAGGTTAAAAGAAAATTTTTTGGGACCCTTTTTAATACCTATAATTTCTTTGCGCTTTATGCAAATCTTGACAGCTACAAATACGATAAAAATAATACTTCCATAAAACTTACTGAGCTAGACTCTTGGATTCTTTCCAGGTTAAATTCGCTTATTAAAGACGTAGAAAGAGACTTTAATGATTATGAGCCCACAAAAGCCGCAAGAGAAATACAATCTTTTGTTATAAATGATCTTAGCAACTGGTATGTCCGTCTTTGTAGAAAGCGTTTTTGGAAAGGGGTCTTTAACGAGGAGAAGAAAGCGGCTTACGACACTCTTTTTATTTGCTTAAAAGAAATCAGTATAATGATGTCTCCTATCGCGCCTTTTTATAGCGACATGCTTTATGAGGACCTGTGTTCTAATGAAGACTCTGTTCATTTATCTCTTTTCCCAAAACATAATAATAACCTTATAAGTAGTGGTCTAGAATATAAAATGGCTCTTGCGCAAAAGATATCTTCTTTAATACTAAGCATTCGTAAAAAAACCAAGATTAAAGTTAGGCAACCTCTTCAGAGGGTTTTAATTCCGTCTCTTAATAAAGAATTTGACAGCGCTATAAAAGAGGTTGAGTCAATTATTATTTCGGAGGTTAACATAAAGGCCATTGAGTTTATTTCTTCTAGTGATTCTATATTAAAAAAGAAAGCTAAAGCAAATTTTAAAATTTTAGGCCCAAAACAAGGTAAAAATATGAAAGAAATTGCCTCTATTATTGGCAGCTGGAATAATGAGGATATTGAGATTTTTGAAAAGACTGGTCAAAAAGAAGTTCTTTTAAATAGCGGAGTTGTAACACTTTTAGCCGAAGATGTTGTGCTTTTAACTGAAGAAGTGCCCGGCTGGGAAATCGCTAGTTCTGGAAATATTACTGTTGCTTTGGATGTTTCTATAAGCAAGGGGCTTATGGAAGAGGGGCTTTCAAGAGACTTTGTAAGTCTAATTCAAAACGAGAGAAAAGTAATGATGCTTGAGGTTACGGACTTTATTAAAATCAAAATCTTTTCAGATAGGCAAACCCAAGAAGCTTTTAATAACAATTTAAATTATATTTGTTCCGAAACATTGACAAAAAAATTAATCTTCGTTGATAAATTTGAAGATTCTAGTGTTTTAAAAGGTGGTAAAGAATTTAAATATTCCATTGAAAAAATAAATACACATCATTATGAATAATGAAAAAAACAGATACGGAGACACTGAACTTGAAGAGTTTCAAACTATAATTATGCAAAAGCTTGAAGAAGCCAAAGAAGCTCTTGAAATTTTAAAAGGGTCCCTTTCACATAAAGATGACCACGGCACAAATGATACTGGGAGGTCTTTTAACATGATGGAAGATGGAGCAGAAACATTAATGAGAGAGGAAAATGCTCAGCTTGCCTCACGGACAGAAAAGTTCATTACCAACTTGGAACATGCGCTCGTTAGAATAAAAAATAAAACTTATGGGGTTTGTAGAAAAACCGGGAAGCTTATAAGTAAAGATCGTCTCAAGCTTGTACCTCACACAACATTAAGTATAGAGGCTAAAAAAGCTGAAAACTGATTTCTTTTGATTAAGAAGTATTATCCTTTTTTAATTGTTTTTTCTGTACTATTTTTAGACCAGTCTCTTAAGTTTTGGGTGAAATGTAACTATGCCTTGGGTGAAAATATTTTTAACTTCGGGATTTTAAGGTTTGATTTTGTAGAAAACCCTGGAATGGCTTTTGGGCTTTCGTTTGGGGGGCTAACAAGTAAATATATTCTTGGTGTTTTTCGAGTCTTTGCTGTTTTTTTTATAGGAAAATATATTTATTTATTAATTAAAACAGGCGCTCATAAGGGGTTTGTTGCTATTATGTGCTTTGTTTTTTCTGGTGCTCTAGGAAATATTATTGATAATTTATTTTTTGGACTAATTTTTAGCTCTGGTACTTCTTGGAATAGTGATATTGAATATTGGGTTGGGTATTCTGGTGTTTCTTCTGTTTTTGTGGGTGGGTACTCTGGCTTCCTTGAGGGGTGTGTCGTTGACATGATTCATCTTGAGTTTTATTGGCCTTCGTGGGCTCCTTTTGGTTTAAAAAACACCGAAATATTTCCACCTGTTTTTAATTTTGCAGACACATGTATTTCGTCAAGCGTCTTTTTTGTTATGCTTTTTTATAAGAAACTAGTTCGCAAGGAAGATCTTAATTTAGCGATGCTGTTTTCAAACACCGTTAAATAACAATGTTTACTATCTTATTAGGAACAACTATTACTTTTTTGTGTGGTTTTCCTTGTAATAATTTAATTGTTTTTGTGTTGTTGAGCACTTCTTTTTCAATGTCACTAATTGAGAGTGTTTTAGAAAGTTCTATTAAAAATTTCATTTTTCCATTAAATGAGATTGGGTACTTGAATTTGTTTTCTAAAATATATTCATTTTTATATTCTGGAAATTCCGCAAGAGAAATGCTGTTTTTGTTTCCCATTTTACTCCACATTTCTTCTGTTACGTGTGGAGCGTAAGGAGATAAAATAATACACAGTAAAGAGAGAATTTCTGTATTGTTACAGCTTAATGATGTTAGTTCGTTAACACATATCATAAAACCCGAAACGGGTGTGTTGAAGGAAAACCTGTCTATATCTTCTTTAGTTTTTTTTATGGTCTTGTGTATAGTTTTGAGTTCTTGGAGGGTTGGAGACTCCTTTATAACATTAAATTTTCCTTCTTTATAAAAAAGTTTCCAAAACTTTTTTATAAAACTATAAACGCCGGTTATTCCTTTGGTGTCCCACGGTTTATGCTGTTCTAATGGCCCCAAAAACATTTCATAACATCTTAAGGTGTCTGCCCCGTATTTTTCAACTAAGATGTCGGGGTTTTGAACATTATAGTATGACTTTGACATTTTTTCTACCGCCCCAGAGCATTTAAATTTTTGGTTTTCTAAAATAAACTCTGCATTATTGTATTCTTTTCTTGATTTTTTAAACGCTTTAATATCTAGCTCGTATCCATGTACTAGATTAATGTCTACATGTGTTTTAAAAACGTGTTTTTCAAGTTGAGTATGTAGTTTTTTTAAAAGTTGTGAGTCAGCTTTATATAAGCTTGTGTTTATTAATTTTTCTTTGAATTCATTTATCGAATAGCTGTTCCTGTGGTTAATATCTTCAACTATCTTTTTGGAAAAATAAATGGTGGTTTTTTTTGTAATACTACTCGATTCATTTTTTAGCTTGTAAACAAATCTAGAGTTACCTTGTATCATTCCTTGGTTGATCATTTTTTTAAAGGGCTCATCGAAGGGAATATAGTTAAGGTCATACAAAATTTTTGTCCAGAAGCGAGAATATAAAAGATGTCCTGTTGCGTGTTCTGCTCCGCCAACATACAAGTCTACATTTTTCCAATAATTTAATTTTTGCTTAGAAACGAACTCTTTGGTGTTTAAGGGGTCTATGTAACGCAAAAAATACCAGCTACTTCCTGCCCAACCGGGCATGGTGTTCGTTTCCATTCTGTCTCCAGAAAAATCTGTTTTCCATTCTTCTTTGCTTACTCTTGCTAATGGTGGCTCTCCGTTATTAGTGGGTAAGTAATTATCGATTTTGGGTAGCTCAACAACTTTATCGTTCTTTAATAAGCGTGGTAAAGCGCCTTTATAATAAACAGGAAAGGGTTCTCCCCAATATCGTTGTCGAGAAAAAACAGCATCTCTTAATTTATACTGTGTTTTTGGCTCTGCATAATTGTTTTTTGCTAACTCTTTTATCGCTAATTGTTCTGCTGTTTTTGTTGTTAGCCCATTTAAAAAGTCTGAGTTATACAAAATTGCATCCTTGTCTGTATATGCTCTTTTAGAGATGTTCTTGTCTTTAAAGATGTTGATAATTTTAATCTTAAACTTTATTGCAAATAACCAGTCTCTTTGATCCCCGCAAGGAACAGACATAATGGCTCCTGAGCCATAACTAGAAAGAACATAATCTGCTGTCCAAATAGGAATTTTCTTTTTTGTAAAAGGGTGAATTGCATAACCACCTGTAAACTCACCCGTCACCTTTTTTACTTCGCTTGTTCTTTCTCTTTCTGATCTTAATGATGCTTTAGCTATATAATCTTCTATTTTTTGTTTTTGTTTACTTGTGGTTACCTTTTTTAATAGTTTGTGTTCTGGCGAAAGCACTATAAATGAAACTCCAAATATAGTTTCCGGTCTTGTTGTAAATACTTCAATTTTATTTTCTATACCTGCTATTTGGAACTTAATTGTTGCTCCTTTTGATTTGCCTATCCAGTTTTTTTGTGTTTCTTTTATAGACTCGGACCAGTCTAATTTATCCAGATCTTTTATTAGCCGTTCAGCATATGCTGTTATCCTCATACTCCACTGTCTCATTTTTTTTTGCTCGACCGGGTGTCCTCCTCTTTCTGAAAATCCATTTTTAATTTCGTCATTTGCTAAGACTGTTCCAAGCTCTGGACACCAGTTTACCATAGTATCAGAAAGGTAAGTAAGCCTATATTTTAAAAGTGTTTTTTCTTTTTCTTCTAGACTCCAGCTATTCCATTCTGACGAAGAAAAAATAACTTTGTTGTTTGTGCTTGCTTTAATTTCTTTATTTCCGTTTTTTTCAAACCTCAATATAAGGGTTTCTATTTTTTCAGCTTTTTTTGTTTCTTTATTATACCAAGAGTTAAATATTTGTTTGAAAATCCATTGTGTCCATTTGTAATATTCTGGTGAAGATGTCCTTATTTCTCTATCCCAATCATAAGAAAACCCTAGTTTATCTAGTTGTTTTCTGTAGCCTAAAATTGCGTTTCCTTCAATATCATTTCCTCCATCTATGTTTGTTTTTGTTGTAACAGCTGGATGTTGGCCAGTTTGAACAGCGTATTGTTCTGCCGGCAAACCAAAAGAATCATATCCCATCGGGTGTAAAACATTATAACCTAACAGTCTTTTATATCTGGCATATACATCGGAAGCTATGTATCCAAGGGGGTGTCCTACGTGTAGTCCCGCACCAGAAGGGTAAGGAAACATGTCTAAAACATAATACTTTGGTTGGTTGGTTTTATCCTTTGCCGCAAAAGTTTTATTTTCAAACCAATGTTTTTGCCACTTTCTTTCAATTATTTGAGGATCATACTCTTGCATTTTTTTTCTTTGGTGTTTTATCTATTAACAATACTATTTCTCCTTTTACTTTGTTTTTTTTAAAATGTAAAATTAACTCTTCTGCTGTTCCTCTAATATTTTCTTCGTATATTTTTGTTATTTCTCTAGAAATACTAATTTTTCTGGTATCTAATATCTCTAATTTTATTTCATTTAATAGTTTTAAAAGTCTATGTGGAGATTCAAACAAAACAATAGTATGAGCAGTATTTAATATTTTTTTTAGTTTTTTTTTTCTTCCTTTTTTATGTGGTAAAAAACCAAAAAAACTAAATTCATCAGTTGCAAATCCTGACTGTACTAAAGCTGGAATTATAGAGGTGGGGCCAGGCAAACAATAAACAGGTATATTGTTTTCTTTTGCTTTGTTTACTAATAAAAATCCTGGGTCACTTATTCCTGGTGTTCCTGCGTCAGAAACGAGAGCAATATCAATATCTTTTTCTTTAACCTCTTTAATTATTAAATCTACAAGTTGATGCTCGTTATGTTGATGATAAGCTAAAATACTATTAATAATATTATATTTTATCAAAAGTTTTTTTGTTATTCTAGTGTCCTCTGCAAATATTTTATTTACCTTTTCTAGCGTTTCCTTAGATCTATAGGTTATATCACCTAGGTTACCTATTGGTGTTGGTATTATATAAATATTACCCAATTTCTATTATTTAATTTTAATACCATCTCTTTTAAACTCATTTCCATTCTTATATAAATAAGTTACTATTAATTCTCCTTTTTTATTATAAATATTCCATTCTCCATTTTTTTCTCCGTTTTTATATTTTCCCTCTTCTTTTTTTAATCCATTTGAATAGTAACTAACATGCTTACCAATAGGAATATCATTAATAAATTCGCCTTTAAACTTTGTTTTATTTGTTGTAGTATATGTAGATTTCCATAATCCTATTTTCATTCCTCCTATATATTTTCCTTTTTCTTTAAAATCATTTATTATATATTCCCAATTACCTTCTCTTTCACCATAAAAATATTCACCTTTAGTTATTACTACTCCGTTGGTGTCGTATTCTACTATTAATCCATTTTCTTTTCCATTTATATATTCTTCTTGTCTTCTTATTTGACCATTTATATACCACCATTGCCAAACACCATTTGGTTTGTTTTTTATAAACTTTCCTTGTTGTTGTAAAACACCATTTTCAAAATAATATTTCCATTGTCCACTTTTATTGTTTTTTAAAAAAACTCCTTTTTCCTTTATTTTCCCATTTGGCCAGTAAAACACCCAACTACCTTTTTTATTGTTTGATTTATCAAAGTTTCCCTTATATATAAGAGTGTCATTTTTAAAATAATTAAAATTAATTTGTTTTCCTGTGGAATCAAAAACTTTAAATAAACCTTGTTTTTTATTATTTTTTAATACTCCAAATATATACCCGTTTTTAATTTTAATCTGTGATGTTTTTATTCCTTTAGTTATTTCTATATTACTTTCTATACCGTTTTTATAGTTTTTTATTTCTTTTACTTTTCCTTTTTTATCATAAACTTTTTTGAATCCTTCTTTTTTTCCATGGAAAAAAGTTTCTTCAATTTTTATTTTATTATTATCATAATGAACTTTCCAAACACCGTGTTTTTTACCATCTGAATCCATCCTATTTATTTCTTCTTTTTTATTAATAATTCCCATGTCATAATTCAAAATAGAAATTATGTTTCCTAAACTATCGTAATTATAGCATGTTCCATCTTTTATATTGTTTTTATATATGTTTACTTTTGAAATTTTATTTGAACCTTTAAAGTACATTACTTCTTTACCTTCTTTTTTTCCGTTTTTGTAAAAAGTTTCTTTTACTATTCTTCCTGTATTGTCAAAGTTTATAATAACGCCATGCTTTTTATTATTTTTATACTCCTCTTTTAGAGTTATAATTCCAGAAGAATCATAAAACAACCATGTACTATCAAGTAAAGCCTCTTTCCAAAAGCCTATAGACTTTTTTTTAGAATTTTTATAATAGTTCATCCATTTACCATCTGGCTTACCATTCTTTAAATTACCCTCGCTACTTAATTCTCCTGTTGGAAAATAAAACTTTTTACTTTTAAGGATTTGAGAATAATTAACATTTATATATATTAAAAAAAAGATTAAGTAAATACATTTATTATTATTATCTATGTTCATATGTTTGTAAAACATTTAGTTTTTATAATTTTATTACAAATAAAAGTTTTATTAACATTCAATCAACAAAAGATTTTAAAATAAAACATTTAAAATCAACCATTTAATGAGTTATTAAAAATATATTTATAAAATAATATTTATTCATTAGTTAATAAAAAAAATAGAATTATACTTTTATTTAGTTGGTAACCTTTTAATTAATTTTTTAATTCTTTATTTTATAAAAGCAAGTAAATAAACTATTTTTTATACCTAACAAATTATCTACAATAGCAAATAAAAGTATGACAATATAACCAACAAGTTTATAACATGAAAATATCAATAGCATCTGATCACGCAGGTTTTGAACTTAAAAGCCACATTATTTCTTCTTTTAGCGCAAAGCACATCTTCATTGATTCTGGCCCTTCCTCGAACTTAAGCGTCGACTACCCAGATTTTGCTCATAAAGCTGTTAGTGAGTATAAGAAGAAAAAATGTGATAGAATAATATTAATTTGTGGTTCCGGAAATGGAATTCAAATGTCTGCAAACAAGCACAAAGACATAAGGTGTGCTTTATGTTGGACAAAAGAAACCACAGAAATGGCAAGGCTACACAATGATGCAAACGCATTAGCACTTCCCGCAAGATTTATATCTTTTCCATTGGCAATAAAAATTGTTAATACCTTTATTAATACACCTTTCGAGGGTGGAAGGCATAAAAAAAGGATTTTAAAGATAAATGGAAATCAGTAAATATTATTACCTATTAATAATTGCCATGGCGTCATCTTGTGTAGTTTTAAAACCTAAAACTACACAACTCAAAACACCCCAAAGTCCAGCACAGTTATATTCTAACACAATTAGCATTGCCGATCTTAAAGAATATTTGAAAAAGCTTTCTTCAGACGAATTTGAAGGAAGAGAAACAACAACAAAAGGTCAAAAAATGGCCGCTACCTATATCAAAAATCATTTTCTTAAATATAACATTTCAAGCCCAAGAAGACTAAAAACCCCATATTTTCAAAAGTTTCCTGTACAGGTATTAGATCTTTCTTCAGTAGGCCTTTCGATTAACGGAACGAAACTTAACTTTTTAGAAGAATTTTATTCTTTTGGATTGCCTGTAAATTGTTCTTATTCACGTAAACAAATAGTCTTGCAGGAGTATTCTTCAACCCAAAAACCAAAAGAAGAAAATTTTAAAGGAAAAGTTGTGCTATTACTTAATGACACTAACGAACATGTAAAACCCGTTAGCTGGAGAAAGAAAATTAATTATTTTTCTTTAAAAGGAGCCCTTGCCGTTATATTACAAAAGCCTAATTATAAAAACACGGACTTAAGAATAAAGGATCAAATAATAAAACCTTACATGAAAGTACACGGGAATCAAAAATCTAAAGCGCACATTCCTTTTTTTATTGTTGATGACCTATCATTATCAAGAGTATTAAAAGACGGAGCAAACACAACAACATTTTCAGCACAGACCAGCAAAACAAAATACGCTGAAAACGTTTTAGGCTTTATACCAGGCAAAACAGACGAGTTAGTAGCAATATCCGCGCATTATGATCATTTAGGTTATGATAATGGTCAAATTTGTAATGGTGCAGATGACGACGGTTCAGGAACAAGCTCTCTAATGTCAATTGCTAAGTCTTTTAAACTTGCACATGATGAGGGTTTTGTACCACAAAGAGGAATACTATTTTTAGCCTTTTCGGGCGAAGAAAAAGGTCTTTTCGGATCAAAATATTATACAGAGAATCCAGCTTTCCCACTTATTAAAACGGTTGTTGATTTAAACATTGATATGGTTGGAAGAAACGACACTTTACACGATAACAATAATTACATTTATCTTATAGGTTCAGACAGAATTAGCAAAGATTTGCACTCTATTAGTGAAGAAGTTAATAATGAAAACATTTTTTTCAACTTAGACTATACCTACAATAAAAAAGATGATCCTAATAGATTTTATGAAAGATCAGATCATTATAATTTTGCTAAAAACAATATACCGGTAATTTTTTATTTTGGAGGCATGCATGAGGACTACCATAAACCAACAGACGACTTCGAGAAAATAGATTTTCCAAAATTAGCAAAAGTAACTAGATATGTGTTTTTAACCGCATGGGAGCTCGCTTATAGAAAAGAAAGAATTAAGTAAAATGGAAAAAGTAATTTTAGTTGATAAACTGGACAAGGAGATTGGCACAATGGAAAAACAAGAGGCGCATATCAAGGGGGTTTTGCACAGGGCTTTTTCGATTTTTGTTTTTAATAGTAAAAAGGAATTACTTCTCCAAAGGAGAGCTAAGACCAAATATCATTCCGCAGGCCTTTGGACAAACACCTGTTGTAGTCATCCAAGGCCTAACGAGTCAACAAAGCAAGCGGCAAAAAGACGCCTTAAAGAGGAAATGGGAATGTCCTGTAATTTATCCAAACAATTTGACTTTATTTACAAAGCTATTTTAACTAACGGCCTTTATGAGCATGAATTTGATCATGTTTATTTTGGTACGTCTAACGACCCCCCTACTATTAATTTGTCCGAAGTTGACACATATGAATATAAAACCTTAGAAGTTATTAAAAAAGAAATTAAAAATATTCCGGAAAGATATACAGAGTGGTTTAAAATTTGCTTTGTTCAGGTTGAGAAATTTTATAATAAAAATTTATGAATATAGCTGTTATAGGCGCTGGCAGTTGGGGAACAGCTCTAACTTCAGTTCTCTCACAAAAGCAAAAAGTAAGTTGGTGGATAAGAAGCAATAAAAATCTTGAGCACATTAAAAAGTTCAAACGAAACCCATCATATCTAACAAACTTAACCCTTAACACTAACAATATTACTTTCTTTAATAATATTGATGATGTTTTAAAAATCAATGATCTTATAATTGTTGCAATTCCTTCAGAATTCTTGTTTTCAACTTTTTTAAATAAAGGGCCTTTGTTAAATAACAAGATTATATTATCTGCAACTAAAGGCGTTATCCCAGAAAGACTTATTACCCCACACAGTTTTTTTGCCTCCATTAATAACAATAATAATTACGGTGTTATTTCTGGCCCTTGTCATGCTGAAGAAATTGCACTTGAGAAGCAGAGTTATTTAACAATATCCTTCGAAAGTTTAACACACGTCGAATATCTAAAAAACATTTTCAAATCAAAATTTTTACAAATAAGCATGTCATCAGATGTTGTTGGTGCCGAGTATGCTGCAATTATTAAAAACATATATGCCATTCTTACAGGTGTTTGTTCAGGCCTAGGTTATGGGGATAATTTTATTGCCGTTTTAATCACATCATCTGCAAACGAGCTTAATAATCTTTTAATGATTTTGGATGCTAAAAATAGAACTATTACTAAAGCTGCTTATTTAGGTGATCTTTTAGTAACTTGTTATTCAGCACACAGTAGAAATAGAAGTCTTGGCTTTTTAATTGGTAAAGGGTTGCCGTTACCCAAAGCTTTATCACAAACTAAAATGGTTGCCGAAGGATATCACGCCTGTGCATCCATTTATAAAATACTAATTAACTTAAAAAGAAATTATGATGCGCCAATTCTTAATTGCGCTTACAATATTATGCACCTTGGCAATGACCCCCAAACAGAAATAACCACGCTAACACCTTTAATTAGTTGAAAACTAGCTAGTTATGTTTTTTTCACAGAGCTTGATTTTGACAAGACATCTTATTTTTTCTGAACTTAAGCACTTGTGGTTTGCGATATGCCCTTAAAAGCTATTTATACAAAAAATACATCAAACTAGAGTGCTCTTTTTCTTTTTTTGCCTTTATATTTGACCTAAACCCGTTCCAAATACCTTTAATCAAATTTTCTCCTTTTTTCTTTGAGCTCAACATGCTTATGTAGTATGCGTCAAAGAACATTGGCTCTATGTGTTTTAATTTTAAGTTGTTTTTGTTTGCAATATTTTGAATATCGGCCTTTCTAAAATGAGACACATGTATTGGCAAGTCATATGCTACCCAATTTTCTTTATATTTTTGTGCGTCATAGGAGTTGCAGTTTGGAACAGCAATTATAATAACCCCACCATCTTTAAGTATCTTATAAATCTTTTCAATGTAGGCTTGAGTTTCATATACATGCTCAAAGACGTGCCACATAGTCACTACGTCAAACATGTTTTTTTCTTTCAAGCTTAACAGGTTGCTACTAATTTTAATATTATTTTTTTCTATTGCAATTTTTTTAGCTCCTTTATCTTTCTCTATACCGTCTATTTCCCATTTTTTGTTCCGCATATAACTTAAAAAATCACCTGTTCCGCATCCAATATCTAATATTTTTTTTCCGCCTGTTTTACTGTATTTCTCTATTAACTGGTTTTTCTTGTAAAATTGGAATTTTCTTACAATGTGATATATTTTATTAATTAATCCTTTTTTAGTTGCATTATGAGAGATGTAGTTTTTGCTTTGGTAATATTTCCCTATAAATCTCTCTTTAGGTCTTGGGCTTGTAAATCTATATCCGCAGGCTTCACACTCTACAATACTAAAAAATTCCCTTGTTGCATTATGATCTTGCCCTACAAGATGTTTTTTTATTGCGCTTCCTTCGCATATACCACATAATAATATGTTTTCCTTTTCTTGTTCCACGTGAAACTTTATCTTCCTAGGTAAATTAATAAAATTGATATATCAGATGGTTTTATCCCACTTATCCTTGCTGCCTGTCCAATGTTAATTGGCCTTATGCTGTTCAGTTTTTCTTTAGCTTCAGTTGAAAGAGAGGAAAATTTCAAATAGTCTATATCTTTTGGAATTTTCACGTGCTCGAGTTTTTTTAATTTTTCAGCATTTTCAATTTCTCTACTTATATAACCGCTATATTTAAAGTCTATTTCAACTTGTTCAATTATGTTATTCTCTATTTTATTTTCCTTAATGAAGCTTTTTAATTTTTCGCTTCTATCTATAATTTCGTTTAGAGAAATACCAGGTCTAGTCAAAATACTAGGTGTTTTAACTTTTTGTTTGATTTTTCCACTTTTTTTCTTTTTAAGAAGATCGTTTACTTCCTCGGGTTTCAATGATAGTTTTGCTGCGTATTTTTTTAAGAGTTCAGTTTTTTCCTTTTTGGCCTCAACCAGATAAAATTTATTTTCTTCCAATAGACCAATATCAAATCCTTTTTTTGAAAGTCGTATATCTGCATTGTCTTGTCTTAATAATATTCTGTATTCAGCCCTAGAAGTGAACATTCTATAAGGCTCGTTGGTGCCTTTTGTTATTAAATCATCAATTAATACACCAATGTAAGCTTCGTTTCTTCCAAGGACAACGGGTTCTTTATTGTTCGTTTTTAAATGTGCATTTATTCCAGCCATTAAACCCTGTCCTGCTGCTTCTTCATAACCTGTGGTTCCATTTATCTGCCCACTGAAATATAGGTTTTCAACAATCTTGGTTTCTAATGTATGTTTTAGCTGTGTTGGTGGAAAGTAATCATATTCTACGGCATACCCAGGCCTAAACATTTTAGCATCTTCAAATCCCTTTATAGTCCTTAGCCCTAAAAGCTGTATATCTTCAGGTAAGCTGCTAGAATAACCGTTTATATAAAATTCTATTGTGTCTAAACCTTCAGGTTCTGCAAATATTTGGTGTCTTGGCCTTTGACTAAACCTATTTATTTTATCTTCAATTGAAGGACAATATCTTGGACCTACAGAGTCTATAGCGCCATTAAAAAGAGGACTTCTACTGAACCCGCTTCTTAAAACATCATGTGTTTTTTCGTTAGTGTATGTTATAAAACAACTTTTTTGACTTTTTAAAGCTGTGGTGTCATTAAAGTACGAAAACTTTCCAGGATTTACATCTCCAGGCTGCTCTTCCATCAAAGAAAAGTTTATACTTCTACCGTCTACCCTTGCCGGGGTGCCTGTTTTCATTCTGCCGGACTTAAAACCTAACGATTCTAATTGAGCTGTTATTCCTTTTATTGGCTTTTCACCCATTCTTCCACCACCAAACTTTTTTTCTCCAAGATGAATAGTGCCATTTAAAAAAGTCCCACTATTTAATACCACGGCCTTACACTGTATTTTGACTCCCATTGATGTTTTTACACCAATTACTTTGTGGTTCTCAACAATTATTTCTTCAACAACATCTTGCCAAAAATCTAGGTTTTTAATGCTCTCTAGTGACCTTCTCCAGGTCTTGCTAAATAGTTTTCTGTCACACTGAGCACGTGGACTCCACATTGCAGGACCTTTTGACTTGTTTAAAAGCTTGTACTGAATAGAGCTTAAGTCTGTAATTATTCCTGTGGAGCCGCCCAACGCATCAATTTCCCGTACTATTTGCCCCTTTGCTATTCCACCAATTGCCGGGTTGCAGCTCATTTGACCAATGGTTTCCATGTTCATAGTAATTAAAAGAACACTAGAACCCATCTTCGCTGCACTAGCTGCAGCTTCGTTTCCTGCATGACCTGCGCCTACAACAATAATATCGTATTTATTAAGCATTTTGTTTCACGTGAAACAGAGCGTAACCAACTCTATATCAAATAATTAGTTTTAACAAGTTGTTTTCTTTATCTCGCATAATAGACTTTTCTGTATTTGTAACGTCATTAAATCCACACAAATGTAGAACACCGTGAATAATAACCCTAAATAATTCTTCTTTAAACGTTACATGGTATTCTAAAGCATTTTTCTTAACAGTATCAATAGATACGAAAATATCACCATTTATTAATTTTCCATTACTGTGGTCAAAGGAAATAACGTCTGTGTAGTAGTCGTGTTTAAGGTGTAATTTGTTAATATTTCTAATGTACGCGTCATCACAAAAGACAAAAGACATGCAGCCAGCTTTAAAACCCATCAAATCAATACTTTTGACAATCCATTTAAGGGCAGAAGATTCGTTTAGCTCAAAAGAAACATTTTGTTTATAAAAAGAAATATCCAAATATTAAACCTTAAAAGTTAATTCAACTTTATTTCCAGGCTCTTCAAAAACCACTTCTTCAGAGAGTTGACGCATTAAAAAAATCCCCCTCCCATGAGGTTTTTCAATATTTTCAGGCAATGTGGGATCCGGTAGGTCTGAAAAATCAAACCCGTTTCCCTGATCAGAAACATTAAATGTTAAATTATTATTAATAAAAGTAGAAATAATTAATGTTTTTTTTTCTAGAATATTTTTATTTCCATGGTTAATGGCATTATTGACAGCCTCTGAAAGTGCAATTAAAATATTCCCGTAAATTTCATTACTAATATTATGAGCTTCACAAAGAGAATTTACCCAGCTTTCTAAAATAAGCAAGCTCTTTGACTCGGCCCTTAAGCTAAGTTTCGTCACTACAGGGTCCAAGGTACTAATCATAATTATTATTAATGGATTTAAAGTACTCATTTACTTTATTTTTGTAATAAGGTTTCAAATTTGGAGGAATAGTTTTTAATAACTCTGTTTCCCCTTGTTTAATTTGAAGATATTCCTCGAATAAACTAGTATTATCATTTTTGAAATTATCCAAAGATTCCTTAGACTCTCTTTTTTCTTCTTCTTCCTCTTCTTTACTAGCCTTATCAAGTTCTAAAAGCTTTATTTTAATTTCCTCCTGGCGCCTAACTGAAGACAAAGAGATTTCATTGTTGACAATATCGCCCTCAACAGCTTCAATTTTTTTAATAAGGCTTTTTAGGCTGTTCCCCTTTCCAGATCCGTCTTTGTTTAGTTCTTGTGACATTTCAAGCAGCTGTTTTTTAATTGCGGATTGCTTAGCAGCCATTCTACCAAGTTGTTCAAATGAAGAGCCTTTATTTCCAGGATTTTTGCCACCTTTTTTACCTTTCATAAATTTTTTCATTGCTTCAATTTGCTTTTTAAGCTGCTCAGCATTTTCAGGAAGACCCTTGCCAGGCTTTTTGTTTTTACCACCAGGCTTATTGCACTGTCCAGATCCTGGCATGTTTTGTTGTAACTGATTCATCATTTCACTTAATAAAAGACCGAGTTCGTTGGTATGCATCATCACAGTTTGTTGTTGAATTTGTGCATTTTTTCCTTTACGTTCAGTTATGTATCGGATGCTTTTTTTTAAAGAACGTTTTATGTTTTTAACTTCGTTGTTAATTTTGTTGCTTAACATTATTTGCCTTAGAGAAAGGGCGATTAAAGAGTCTTCAATTATCTTTATTTTATCATTTAAGTTTCGTTGTTCTTGACCTATTCCAATAAATTTTGGATCTTTTGGGTTGGTTTTTTTCATGTCAACAAGGACTAGCTCCTGGTCTAAAGAAAAGGTGATTAGCTGTTCTAAAAGAATCCTCAAAGACTCCATATCTTCTTCTATTTTGTTTCCCCCGCCTTTACTTAGGCTTTCCAAAGAGCTTGCTAAATCTTTCAAGCCTTTACTACTTTTTCCTTGTTGCTCTGCTGCTTTTTTATTTTTATTTTCCGCAATTTTTTTTAGAGACTCCTTTATTGCGTCACTAACTTCTTTTTCCTTTTCTGCAGTATTGATAGTTAAAGGCTTTTCTAGCTCCTTATTTTTCTTTTTCATTTCATACAAGTCATTTTGTATTTCATTAAACTCCTCCTTAATTTTTTCTTGTTGTTTAGTTTTTTGAAAATTTGAAAATTCCTTATCCTTAATTTTTTCTTTTAGTTCATCTTGTTTTTTTGCTAAATCTTGAAGATCTTCAGCAATCTCTTTAGCATTTTGTTCAATCTCTAATTTTTTAAAATGCTCTATTGTTCGGTCAAGATCTTTTAGCATGTCATCTTGAGAAAAATCTAGGTCTTCTAGTTTTTCCAACACTTTT
>Ga0206677_10001251_pt1 | contig 23690 bp, 24 predicted proteins | sample M130m12015metaG_FD_155475 | JGI IMG/M metagenome (GOLD analysis project Ga0206677, IMG submission 155475) | Ammonia-oxidizing marine archaeal communities from Monterey Bay, California, United States - M1 30m 12015 | ecosystem: Environmental > Aquatic > Marine > Intertidal zone | place: USA...
TTTTCCAGCCTCATCTATTAATGCAGCGCGTTCATTAGCGCTTAACTTATTGTACAGTTGCATGCTATACCAAATTCGTTAAACAATCTATTTTTGTCTTTTACAGACTCTTAACTGCAAAACTACCATAATTTTTAGTAGTACGTTAAAAATTAAACATTTCCTTTCTATTTGAAAAAAATTTAAATTTTTCTATTTCTTATCATTATTAATTAAAGTCTTCATAACATTTTTTAGCATCTTTGTAACTTAATTATTAAAATTCTGTGGATTGGATCTCAAAATGATTCCACCCAAATAAAAAATTAAACTAGTATACTATGAAAATAGCTTTAATAGGTGCTACCGGAATGGTAGGAAATGTAATGCTTCAAGTTTTAGCTGAGAGGAACTTTGAGATGACTGAATTAATTCCTGTGGCATCAGAAAGATCCGTTGGAAAACACATTTCATTCAAAAACAAAGAGTATACTATTGTTAGCTTACAAGATGCCGTAAACAAAAACCCAGATATCGCATTATTCTCTGCTGGTGGAGACACTTCTTTAGAATGGGCACCAAAATTTGCAGCTGTTGGAACAACAGTCATCGATAATTCTTCCGCTTGGAGAATGGATCCAGAAAAAAAATTAGTTGTGCCAGAAATTAATGGTGATGTTTTAACTAAAAATGATAAGATTATTGCCAATCCAAATTGTTCTACCATTCAATTAGTTATGGCACTCTCTCCACTTCATTTAAAATATAAAATGAAACGTGTGGTTATTTCCACCTATCAGTCTGTATCGGGAACTGGAGTAAAAGCAGTTCAGCAGCTGGATAACGAAGAAGCCGGAGTTAAAGGCGAAATGGTATACCCTCATCCCATCGGAAGAAATGCATTACCGCATTGCGACATTTTTTTAGAAAATGGCTATACTAAAGAAGAAATGAAATTAGTAAAAGAACCTAAGAAAATTTTACGTGATAGTACTTTCTCTGTTACTGCCACTGCTGTTAGGATACCAACAGCGGGAGGGCATTCAGAAGCCGTAAATGTCCAATTTATAAAAGACTTTGAAATAGAAGAGGTTCGTAAATTATTAAGTGAAACACCCGGGGTTATTGTACAAGATGATGTAAAAAATAACGTTTACCCAATGCCAATCACTGCGCACCAAAAAGATGAAGTTTTCGTTGGTAGAATTAGGCGAGATGAATCTCAAGAAAACTCATTAAATTTGTGGATTGTTTCTGATAACCTTAGAAAAGGAGCAGCAACAAATGCTGTGCAAATAGCAGAATATTTAGTTGAAAACAAAATCGTATAAACACCATGAGTACATTCCATAAATTATCCATTAAAAATTACATTCAAGAAACCGCAAATGCGGTTTCTCTAATTTTTGATATTCCTGAGGTTTTGAAAAATAATTTTGCCTTTAAAGCAGGACAATATGTTACCCTAAAAACAACTATAGAAGATAAAGAAATACGTAGATCTTACTCTATTTGCTCTTCTCCTAATAGTGGTGAATTAAAAGTTGCCATTAAAAGAGTTGAGAATGGTGTTTTTTCTACTTATGCAATATCTAGTCTAAAAACAGGTGATATAATTGAGGTTCATGAGCCCGAAGGAAAATTTATTCTAGAACCTACTAGAAGAAATAATTATTTAGGCATTGTGGCTGGTAGTGGTATAACGCCTGTTTTATCAATGATTAAAACAGTCTTACAACAAGAGCCATCATCTTCATTTACTTTAATTTATGGAAATAAATCTTCAGATGAAACTATGTTTAAAACTGAATTAGATGCTCTTTCTCAAGCTTATGATACAAGATTTAATTTAGAATATGTGTTTAGTAGACAGAATGAAGAGGGATCTTTATTTGGGAGAATTGACAAAGGACTCACAAATTATTTTATTAAAAATATTTATAAAAACTGGTCTTTTAAAACCGCTTTTTTATGTGGTCCAGAAGAAATGATTAAAACTGTTTCAACTACATTAAAGGAAAATCACTTCAAAGAATCTCAAATTTTATTTGAATTATTTACTGCTTCAATTAATGAAGAAAGTAGTTTGGAAATAAAGGATGGCCAAACAGAAGTTACTGTATTGTTGGATGATGAAGAAATCTGTTTCACCATGAGTCAAAAAGACGATATTTTAGCTGCTGCTTTAAGAAATGATGTTGATGCACCTTACTCATGTCAAGGCGGTGTATGCTCTAGTTGTTTAGGAAAAGTAACTCAAGGGACTGCAGTAATGATTAAAAATAGTATTCTTACTGATGATGAAGTTAACGAGGGATTCATTTTAACCTGCCAAGCACATCCGACAACATCAAAGATCTCTATTGATTTTGATGATGTCTAAAAAATGTATCTTTAACACATGGATATATATGACATAAAAAATGCGATTTTTTTCGGGTTCTTTCTCTCTTTTATGATTGGCCCTGTTTTTTTTATGTTAATTCAAACTAGTATTGTAAAAGGTGTTAGAGCTGCCGTTGCTTTTAATTTAGGGGTAATTTTAGGAGATGTAACTTTTATAGTGATTGCTTATTTTGGAAGTAGACATTTACTTGAGAGAATAAAAGATGATCCACGTTTATTTTTTATAGGTGGCCTCATTCTGATTGTTTATGGTGCTATTACCTATTTAGACAAGTCTGAAAAAAAAGAAATCGAAGAGTCTTTAAAATTACCCGTAAACAATAATTATTTTAGATTAATTTTTAAAGGTTTTTTTTTAAACTTCATCAATATTGGTGTTCTTGCATTCTGGCTAGGCTTAATCGTGGTAATAGGCCCAACTTTAGACATGAACTCAACTCATATTTTTTATTACTTCAGTATTATTATTTGCAGTTATTTTATTACTGATTTAGGTAAAATAGTTTTAGCAAAACAATTAAAAAATAAAATGACCTCAACCGTAGTTTATAGAATAAAACGATTTATGGGTATCTTATTAATTGTTTTTGGGGTGGGTTTAATGCTGAAAGGGTTTCTTCCAAAAGATAACAAGATTAATACCCTATTAGAACAGGTAGATAAAAAATAAAAGCGACATAAAATGTCGCTTTTATTTTTTTAAGATATTGTATTCTATTACTTCTTATTGTCCGATGGATAAATATCTGCCATCAATTTAGACGGATCTATTTCTACTGATTTAATTTCTTTCAAAACCTCAAATCTGTAGATAGGGTTAGCCCAAGACCAATCTTTTAAAATTGTAGCGCTTGTGGGCTTATTACCTCTCATCATTTGTAAAGGAATATTAAAATCTTCTGAAGAACCATCTTTATAAGTTACCCTTACATCTATTGGCATTGGCATTTTACCATGCCTTTGTAAAATAATTGTTTTGTTCCTAAAACCTCGAACACTGTAATCAATTGTATGCGTGGTTTGAGTCCATTCATTTAAATACCAATCTAAATGAATCCCAGAAACTTTTTCCATAGATCTTTTAATATCATTTGGTGTTGGATGTTTAAAACTAAAATCATTAAAGTATTTTTTAAGTCCTTTCTCAACATTCTCTTTCCCTATAACATATTCTAATTGAGATAAAAACATACTTCCCATGCTATAACTCGCTGTACTATAAGAAGAGTTTAAATGATACCTGTCTGCATGGGTTGTTAGCGATTCTTCTTTTCTGTAAGAAATCATTTTAAAGTACCTATTGTAGGCACCTAAATGAGGGTTTTCTATTTTCCTGTCTAAAATATTATTCATCGCAATATTGGAAATATAAGATGTAAACCCTTCATCCATCCATGGATGCTTACTTTCATTACTCGCTAATAAAAACTGAAACCAGGTATGTGCCATCTCGTGAGAGGTTACCCCCAACAAACTGCCAAAACTTCTTTTACCAGTTATTAGAGTTGACATCGCATACTCCATGCCTCCGTCTCCTCCTTGGATTACAGAATATTGCTTGTATGGATATTGCCCAATGTTTTCACTAAAAAAACTCATTAATTGAGCTGTTTTAGGTTGTAAGTCTTTCCAATTTTTCAAATACTTTTCTTCGAGATTACGCTTGTAGAAAAAATGCAAATCAATACCATTGGCTGTTTTTAAAATATCATGAGTATATTCAGGATCTGCAGCCCACATAAAATCATGAACGTTTGGTGCTTTGAAGTGCCAGCTTAATTTTTCTCCAGTAGATTTTTTTAGTTTTTTGGATTTATCTTCATAACCATGACCAATTTCTTGAGGGTTTTGTAGATATCCTGTTCCTCCAATCGTATAGTTTTTATCAATATGAATGGTAACATCAAAATCTCCCCAAACACCATGAAACTCTCTCGCTATGTAGGGAGGTGTATGCCATCCTTCAAAATCATATTCAGCCATTTTAGGGTACCATTGTGCCATAGAAAGTACAACTCCTTCCTTATTTGTTTGACCTGAACGTCTAATTTGTTTGGGAACTTGAGCATCATATATCATTTCAAATGTTGAACTTTTACCAGATTTTATTGGTGTACTCAGAGTTACTTCTAAAATAGTTCCTACAACTTTATATTGAACATTTTTCCCATCTTGTTTTAAAGAACCTATCTTAATATAACCAATCTCTTCAGGTTTTAATTTGCTAATTCTATTGGTAACTCTTCCATCTGGGTCTTCAATATTTCTGGAACGAACATCCATTTGAGAATTTGGCTGAAAGGCATTGAAATAAAGATGATAATACACGTGTGATAACTCATCTGGTGAATTATTTGTGTACACTAGTTTCTGAGTTCCCTTATATTGAAATTTAGTAACATCTACATCAATATCCATAGTGTAATCAACATGTTGCTGCCAATAATTGTGGTTTTGTTGACCATAGAAACTCAAACAAGTTGAGATACATAAAAATAGGATGATTTTCTTCATGGATCGTTTTTTTTAGTTCTTCCCATTTACCATATAATCTGCCATCTTAAGCGCATTATAAGCATTGACAACTCTTCCTGAAACTGACAACTCTGAAAATGAAACTTTTTCACCTGTTGGTTTTTCTCTAGACATTGAGCCTGGCTTAATCACATCAAAATTAATCATCGTTCCAGAATTCATCAAAATATGTTTTACTTGACTAGCAGATAATTTTGGATAATAAGAGCGTAATAAAGCCGCAACACCTGCTGTTGAAGGAGCGGCCATAGACGTCCCACTAAACTTAGCATATCCTCCCTCTGGTATTGTTGAATAAATTTGAACTCCAGGCGCAAAAACATCAACGTTAATCTTTCCATAGTTAGAAAAAGATGCAGGTAAATTTTCATCATAATTAGCACTCATCGCACCAACCGTTAAAACATTATCAGAAATCTCAGTTACTAAATCTCTAGAATCATTTGGATATGTTTTTTCAACATCCATATTTTTTCCGTCATTTCCAGCAGCGTTTACAATCAAAACATCTTTAGAGGCAGCATATAGAATTGCTTCATACACCCATTCTTTCTTAGGAGAAAAGCCTTTCCCAAAACTTGTATTAATTACTTTTGCTCCGTTATCAACTGCGTAACGTAACCCTAAGGCAACATCTTTATCATACTCATCTCCGTCTGGAACAGCTCTAACCGCCATAATCTTTACGTTATTTGCGACACCATTCATCCCTATATCATTATTTCTTGACGCACCAATAATACCAGAAACATGTGTTCCGTGCGCTTCATCTTTTATAGAATGTCCTGTAGCTGCATCACCGTAAGATTTGTTATCCATTGTGTTTGGGTCATCCCCTAAAACACTTCTGTACTCATTTTTTAAGTCTTCACCACTCAACATTGAAGTAGCATTTTTAACTAATTTTGATAATTCTTGTTTTGCTTGAGCTAAAGAGCTTAAACCAAAGCCATACATTTGTTTTGCAACTTCTATATTTTGTTTTAAAGCCGTGTCTTCAGTTACCACATTTTTAACTTCGTCTTTAGAATAATCACTTTTATCAAAGTGTTTAGAAAGAGCGTCATCTGCATTGGATACCATTTTCAACATTTGCCCATATCGTTTTTCATTTGCCTTAGCTCCTGCAACTTTTTCATCATAGAATTTAGTAGCTTCTTTTAATGTTTCTTCATTTGCTATAGATGGATCTTTAACAATACGTTGATACTCTAAATGTTCTTTATAAATAGTTCCTAAAAAATTCCATCCATTAATATCATCTACATAGCCGTTTTTGTCATCATCTATTCCGTTTGACGGTATTTCTTTAAGATTAACCCAGGCTACATCTTTTAAATCCTCGTGTAATAAATCTGTTCCAGAATCTACAACACCAACCACTACTTCAACTCCTTTTTTCCCTTGTAAAAAATCATAGGCTTTATCCAAGCTCATTCCAGGAATTGAATCTGTAACTAAATCACTATGCCCCCAAAACTTACTTTCTTCCTCTGTTAAAGGCGCCTTTTTTGCAGTTGCTGTTACACTGTATGAAGATGGTTTTGGAACTGGAATGGTTGAAATAGATTTACAGCTTCCAAGTAAAAAAGTAAAAATTGTAATAAAAATTATAGGTTTTAAAAATTTCATGGTTTATTTATTTTAATTAAATATATCTTTAAATTTGTGTGTTTCTTTCAATCTAACTCCTTTATTTGTGTGTTGGACAGTGCAAATTTCGGAATACGCATCATGTTCTAAAAATAGAAAATATTCATTGTCTGCAGCCTCGTTTAAGAAGTCTTCTTTCTCTTTTATTGTTAATAAAGGTCTTGTATCATATCCCATAACATAAGGTACAGGTATGTGACCAGTAGTTGGCAATAAATCTGCCATAAAAATAATGGTTTTTCCTTGATAAAAAATTTTAGGTAACATTTGTTTTTCTGTGTGACCATCCATTTTTAAAACATCAAATCCAACTTGCTGAATTGGATTTCCTGAAATAAAATTTAATTGACCACTTTCTTGTATGGGCAAAATATTTTCTTTCAAAAAAGAAGCTTTTTCTCTAAGGTTTGGATGAATTGCCCAATTCCAGTGTTCTTGATTACTCCAAAATTTAGCATTCTTAAAAGCGGGTTCATAACCTGTTTGATTCTTATTCCATTGAATTGAACCTCCACAATGATCAAAATGCAAATGAGTCAAAAAAACATCTGTAATATCATCTCTATGAAACCCAAGTGAAGCTAGAGCGGTATCTAATGAAAAATCTCCAAATTGGTAATAGTAGCCAAAAAACTTATCAGACTGCTTATTACCCATTCCTGTATCAATCAAAATAAGCTTATTACCATCTTCAATTAACAACGAGCGCATTCCCATCTCAATCATATTATTAGAATCTGCAGGATTTGTTTTTTGCCAGATAGATTTTGGGACTACTCCAAACATAGCTCCCCCGTCTAACTTAAAATTTCCTGTCTGTATGGGATAAATTCTCATAATAAGCAAAGATGCAAAAAAACATCAATATTTATAAATAAATAAAGTAAAACCTAGACGCCCTCTTTTAAGTTCATTCAAAAAAAAATAAGCATCAATAACGATGCTTATTTTGAGGTGTCGAGCGGATTCGAACCGCTGTAGATGGTGTTGCAGACCACTGCCTAGCCACTCGGCCACGACACCCAATAATAGCGCAAATTTACATCAATTATCTAGTATTACAAGTTTTTTTGAACTTAACGTTCTTTTGTAAGAATAATAACAACTTCTTGAACATTTCCTCCTATTGGCGGATTAATTTTAGCAACACGTACTGTAGCACTTTTTATCATTTTTAATTCTAAAAAGAATCGATCTAAAATTCTTCTAGCTACTTCTTCTAATAGTTTAGACCTTTTACCCATTTCTTCTTTAACGACATGATTCAAATGCACATAATCTACGGTATCTTCTAAGGCATCAGAAATTGAAGATTTAGTCAAATCTGCTTCAACCTCAATATCTACTCTATACCAAGAACCAATCAATGCCTCTTCGTTAAGGCAACCGTGATTCGCATATAATTTAATATTATTTACTTGTATCTTTCCCATAAGTTATAATTTCTCCCACATTTTTTGAGAATTTAATCTAAATGATCCTAAATAATAAAAGTTACATTGGTCGGGGTGGATTATAGATAAAAAAGGTTCTTCATTTTTATCATTGTAAAGGTAATATACTTCTCCGATGATGGGCTCAAAGTTAAATTTAGCATTGTAAACTAAATCGTTATACTCAAACTGCTCCATCATTGCTTCATATTCCTTTTTTAACTCATCAAACTTACTTTTAAATTGTTTGTTAACTCTCTCTACACCATCATTTCTCCATGTTGCAGTATTTAAGGGTTTAATTACAGGTGAACTAGCACTTGTTGCATAGGGTTTTATAGCTGCATCATATTGCTGCGTTTCAGTATCAAAAACTACTAAATCTGGTTTTTTTGCCATCTATCCTTTCTATGATACAAAATTACTACAATTAAATTTTTTTTTTCTTAAAGTAATCAAAATTATAATGAGAGGGTAATCCGCTTATTTTGCTTAATTTTGTCATCTAATTTTTAGATAAAAACTCAATGTCTGAAGAAAAAAAATCGCTCAATTTTATTGAGCAAATTATTGAAGAGGATTTGGCAAACGGAATGCCAAAAGAAAATTTACGCTTTCGCTTTCCACCAGAACCAAATGGATACTTGCATATAGGTCATACTAAAGCCATTGGTATTAGTTTTGGTTTAGGAAAACAATATAATGCTCCTGTAAACCTTCGTTTTGATGATACAAATCCTGCTAAAGAAGAACAAGAATATGTTGATGCCATTAAAAATGACATTACTTGGTTAGGATACCAATGGGCAAATGAATTGTATTCTTCAGATTATTTTCAACAACTATATGACTGGGCCGTTCTAATGGTTAAAGAGGGAAAAGCCTATGTAGATAGTCAATCATCAGAGGAGATGAGAAAACAAAAAGGAACACCAATAGAAGCCGGAACTAATAGCCCTTATAGAAATAGATCTGTAGCTGAGAATCTTGATTTATTTCAAAAAATGAAAGCGGGAGAATTTCAAGAAGGTGAACATATCTTGCGTGCTAAAATTGATATGACAAGTCCAAATATGTTACTTCGTGACCCTATAATGTATAGAGTTTTATACAAAGAACACCATAGAACAGGAAATGATTGGAATATTTACCCAATGTATGATTGGACCCATGGGGAGAGTGATTATATAGAACAAATTTCACATTCTTTATGTTCACTTGAGTTTAAACCTCATAGAGATTTATACAATTGGTTTAGAGATCATGTATATGAATATGGGAAAGCAACTTTTCCCAACCCTCCAAAACAACGTGAGTTTTCTCGTTTAAATTTAAGCTATACCATTATGAGTAAGCGTAAATTAATGCGATTGGTAGAAGATGGAATAGTTTCTGGGTGGGATGATCCAAGAATGCCAACCATTTCTGGATTAAGAAGACGGGGCTATACACCTGCTTCAATTAAAAGTTTTATTGAAACTGTAGGCGTTTCTAAACGAGAGAATATCATTGACGTAGCCTTGTTAGAATTTAAAATTCGTGAAGATTTAAATAAAACAGCTAAAAGAGTAATGGGGGTTTTAGACCCTGTAAAAGTGGTCATTACAAATTACTCTGAAGATAAAGAGGAGGTATTAGATGCAAGTTATAATGATTATGAAGAAGGTTTTGGAAGTAGAGATGTCCCATTTTCAAGAGAAATCTACATAGAAAAAGAAGATTTTAGAGAGGAAGCAAATAAGAAATTCTTTCGGTTAAAATTAGGTAAAGAGGTTCGATTAAAAAACGCATACATCATTAAAGCAGAAAGTTGCACCAAAGATAACGAAGGTAATATTACTGAAATTCAATGTACTTATGATCCTTTAAGTAAATCTGGAAGCGGAACTGAAGAAAGTATACGTAAAGTAAAAGGAACTTTGCATTGGGTGTCTGTAAAGCATGCTATCAATGCCGAGGTAAGGTCTTATGATCGTTTATTTTCTAATGAAGCTCCAGATAGCCATAAAGAGAAAGATTTTATGGAGTTCCTAAATCCAACTTCTTTGGAGGTTATTAATGCTTTTGTAGAACCTAGCTTACAATCAGCTAGCATAGGAGAACAATTTCAATTTCAACGTTTAGGGTATTTTAATGTTGATAATGATACCACATCAGGTGCTTTAGTTTTTAATAAAACTGTTGGGTTAAGAGATAATTGGGCTTCTAAACAAAACAAATAAGAAAATCTATCATTAAGGAGCGGGGTTAGGGACCATAGCATGTACCTCTTGAATTTCTTTTAAAGTTTCTTGAGACAATTCTATATGAATACTTCCTATGTTTTCTTTGAGTTGACTCATTTTAGTAGCACCAATGATATTACTGGTTACAAATGGTAATTGATTGATGAAAGCTAAGGATAATTCTGACAAGGTAATTCCATTATTTTTTGCAATAGCTTGGTATCTTTTTACGGCTTCACTAGAACCATCTCCCATATAACGTGCTATAAATCTTGGAAACAAGTTCCCTCGAGAGCCCTCTGGGCTTTTCCCATCTAAATACTTTCCAGACAACACGCCTTGAGCCAAAGGTGAATAGGCTAATAAACCTATATCTTCTCTCATAGATACTTCAGACAGTCCAACTTCATAACCTCTATGGATTAACGAATACGAATTTTGGATGGTAACTGGTCTTGACAAGTTGTAATCATCAGCTGTTTGGAGGTATTTCATAGTACCCCAGGGTGTTTCGTTAGAAAGACCTATTGCTCTAATAGTTCCTGCTTTTACAAAAGTGTGTAATGTCTCTAAAATTTCTAGGTGATTTTCTGCTTCTTTTGTAGCTGTTTGATAGGGGTAATCTCTAACACCAAAACAATTTACGCCTCTAGAAGGCCAATGCAATTGGTATAAATCTAAATAGTCAGTCTGTAATCTTTGTAAGCTACCTTCAATAGCTTCTGTAATATTTTGTTTGGTAAACCCTCCTGTTCTAATATGTTTTGTATAGTCTCCACCACCTGCTATTTTACTCGCTAAAACAACCTTATCTCTGTTTCCTGTTTTTTGAAACCAATTGCCAATAATACGCTCTGTATCTGCATAAGTTGCCGGGGTTGCTGGTACTGGATATAGTTCTGCTGTATCAAAGAAATTAACTCCTTGTTCAAGTGCATAATTCATTTGTTCAAATGCTTCGTCTTGGGTATTTTGGTTCCCCCAAGTCATGGTTCCTAAACAAATTTTCGAAACTTTAATACTAGTTTTAGGTAGTGTAGTGTATTTCATATTTTTTTTGAAAGCAAGATGATTCGCTAATCAGCGAATCATCTTGTAATATATATTCTTTTAGAAAGTCTAAATATAAGAATATTCTCTAAGAAAGTATAGCGCTAATTCCTGGTAAATTTTTACCTTCTAATGTTTCTAACATGGCACCTCCACCAGTAGACACATAACTCACTTTGTCTGCAAAGCCAAATTGTTTTACTGCAGCCACAGAGTCTCCTCCTCCAACTAAAGAGAAAGCACCATTTTGAGTGGCTTTATCAATAGAGTTTCCAAGCATAATAGTTCCTTTAGAAAAAGTTTCTAATTCAAAAACTCCTAAAGGGCCATTCCATAAAATGGTTTTACATGAATTGACAACCTCGTCAAAAATATACTGAGATTTTGGTCCAGCATCTAGTCCTTGCCAACCGTCTGGTATTTTTGTAACGTCTACTACTTGAGTATTGGCGTCATTTGAAAAATCGTCTGCTGCTAATACATCTACAGGAAGATGAATTTGAACATTTTTAGCAGCTGCTTTTTTTAAAATTTCTAAAGCCAATACCATTTTATCATCTTCACAAATAGAATCTCCTACACTACCTCCTAGTGCTTTTACAAAGGTAAAAGTCATACCTCCTCCTATAATTAAATGGTCTACTTTATCTAAAATATTTTCTATCACAGTAATTTTTGAGGATACTTTTGCCCCTCCCAAAATAGCTAAGACAGGTTTCTCGCTGTTATTTAATACTTTATCTATACTTTCTATTTCTGTAGCTAGTAAACTTCCAAAACATTTGTTGTCTGAAAAATATTTAGCTATAATAGTCGTTGAAGCATGGGCTCTATGAGCAGTCCCAAAAGCATCATTTACATAAATATCTCCGTTGTTAGCCAATTGTTTTGAGAACCCATCATCACCAGCGGTTTCTTCTGCATAAAATCGAAGATTTTCTAACAATAAAATTTCACCATTTTGTAAGTTATTTACAGCTTCTGTTACTTTTTCCCCAATACAATCAGCTACAAATTTGACTTGAACTCCTAAAACTTCGGTTACTTTTTCTACAATATGATTCAATGAATAGGCGGCTTCTACTCCTTTAGGCCTCCCTAGATGAGACATCAAAACAACAGAACCACCATCTTCTAAAATCTTTTTTATTGTAGGCTTTGCTGCTTCTATTCTTGTCGCATCTGTTACTTCAAAGTTGTTGTTAAGAGGAACATTAAAATCTACACGTATTAATGCTTTTTTATTTTTAAAGTTGAAGTCTTGTATGGTTTTCATTATTAATTATTTTGCACAAAAATAGCTAATAAAAGGGGTTCACAGAAATTGAAAACTGAAAAGTTAATATAACGTTTGCGTAAAATTATCGCTTATATTTGTGTCATGCTTTTTAATCAAATTATTGGCCAGGAACATATAAAAAACCATTTACTGGCTTCTGCTAAGAATGGAAGAATTCCTCATGCACAATTATTTATTGGAAAAGAGGGTTCAGGAACTTTACCCGTTGCTATTGCTTATGCACAATTTTTATTAAGTCATTTTTCTGACAATCCTGAGGCAAGTAAATTAAAAGTAGATAAACTACAACATCCAGATTTACACTTTGCCTTTCCAGTAACCACAAATGATTCTGTTAAAAAACACCCCGTTAGTAATTTATTTTTATCTGAATGGAGAGATTTTGTGAAAAATCAACCTTATGGGAGTCTTTTTAATTGGTTGCAATCTATTGGTGTAGAAAATAAGCAAGGAATGATTGGGGTTGATGAAGCTTTAGAGGTTGTGAAAAAATTACAACTTAAATCTTATGAGGGCGGTTTTAAAGTAATGATTATTTGGATGGCTGAAAAAATGAATACTGCAGCAGCTAATAAATTACTAAAGTTAATTGAAGAACCACCTGAGAAAACAATTTTTTTATTAATTACTGAACACGAGGATCAAATAATTAATACGATTAGATCTCGTTGTCAAGCATTGCACTTTCCTGTTTTAAGTGAAAAAGATATTGCCAAAAGTTTGGTAGCAAAAGAAAATTCATCAGAAAGTGAAGCTTTAAAAATAGCAACTCAAGCTGAAGGAAATTACAATAAAGCAGTTCATCTATTACATCAAGATTCTAATGATCTTATTTTTGAAGAGTGGTTTATCACTTGGATTCGTACTGCTTTTAAAGCTAAGGGAAATGCAGCTATTATACAAGAATTAGTGGTTTGGGCTGAGACTATTGCAAAATCTGGTAGAGAAACTCAAAAACAATTTTTAGCGTACTGTTTACAATTCTTTAGGCAGGCTTTATTATTAAATTATAAGTCACCAGAGTTAGTTTTCTTAGAGATAAAAACACCAAAATTTGATTTGCATAATTTTGCTCCTTTTGTTCACAGTGAAAATATCTTAGCAATTGAGAAAGAATTAAATGATGCGCTATACCATATTGAAAGAAATGGAAATGCTAAAATTATTTTATTAGATCTTTCTATGAAATTAACTCGCTTTCTCCATAAAAAAGAGAAAACAATTTAACTATCTACATTCCTTTACGTAGCCTTTTTGCAACATACAAGTCTGATATCGTAGGATTTTCTGGGCATTTTTTTATGAGTTCAAAAGTATCTCCTGTTGTTACGTTTCCGGTTTGTATAACTTTAAAATATACTCCACACATAGTAGTGTTCCAGAATTGCTTCACAATGTTCATATCGTTAAAACGAACTCCTAATTTTACACAAGGGTCTCTTTGTTTTGTAGCCTCTAAGATACATTCTCCAACTCTAAAAGTATCACCTACATGAATTTCTGTTTCTTCTAAAGTATCTATGGTTAGATTTTCGCCAAACATACCGTATTGCCAGTCTAATGATGCATATTTTTCTTTCCAATAGGCATAATGTAATTGAGAATACCCATAAACTGCCTGCTCGATCCCTCCATGATGTTTTCTATTACAAATCGTATCTCCTTTTACATCCTCTTTATCAAGAAAAATAGGGGTATCAACTGGAAATTTAAAGATTCCTGTGGTAATTATTTTCCCTTTCCAATTGATCTCTTTTCGTTCGCCTATGTTGGTTGAAATAATTTTCATTTAAATTTTTATGAAATTGATTTTGTAAAACTAGTCTTTTAAAAAATTCTGTAAAACATCTGCTATTTTTCTATTATCAGATAATTGTGGGATTTTATTTTGCCCGCCAAACTTACCTATAGATTTCATATATTCATGGAAGCCTCCTTTTTTAACTTTTCGTACAATTAATGGTCGTAATATTTTTCCATCTATTAGATCAGAATAATATATATTTTGAACTTGCATAGATGCATCTATTTTTGATGCAAAACCATCGATGTCTTCAGGTTCATTTTCAAACTCAATAAACCACTCATGATAGGGTAATCCTTGAATTGGATTAACCTGAGGAGCTACTGTAAATTCACTAACATTAATATTTGTTCCTTTTATAGCGTCATTTAAAGCTTTTTCAACTTCCTTTCCAATCACATGTTCACCAAAAGCAGAGATAAAATGTTTAATCCTACCTGTTACTTTAATTCTATAGGGCATTAATGAAGTAAACTCTATAGTATCACCAATATTATACCCCCATAAACCTGCATTAGTGTTGAGTATGATTACGTAGTTAACATTCAATTTAACATCTTCTAAACAGACTCTGGTTGGGTTTGCATCAAAATATTCATTTGCGGGAATGAATTCATAAAAAATGCCACTATTTAATTGTAATAACATCCCTGGCTCACTTTGAGAGTCTTGGTAGGCAATAAAACCCTCTGAGGCTGGATATAACTCTATGTAGTCTATTTTTTTTCCAATTAGAGTCTCAAACTTATTTTTGTAGGGTTCAAAATTTACTCCACCATAAATGAAAAAATTAAAATTTGGAAAAATTTCTGAAATGGTCTTTCCTGTCTTGCCGATAAGCTTTTCAAAATACATTTGAACCCAAGAAGGAATTCCACTAATGACAGACATATCCTCATCTATAGTTTCATCTACAATTGCATTTACTTTAGTGTCCCAATCTTCTATACAATTCGTTTCCCAACTTGGCAATCTGTTTTTTAATAAATACTGAGGTACATAATGGGCTACAATTCCACTCAATCTTCCCAATTTAATTCCATTTAACAGCTCTAAAACAGGACTTCCTTGTAAAAATATCATTTTACAATTTACAAAACTAGCATCATTTTTTTCTACAATATAGCATAGTAGCGCTTCTTTTGCTGCCTTTATATGAGTAGGCATTGACTCTTTAGTGATCGGAATGTACTTCGCACCTGATGTTGTACCTGATGTTTTTGCAAAATATAAAGGCTTCCCTTTCCAAAGTACATTTTTTTCTCCAGATACCACCCTGTCTATGTAGAGTCTTAAACCTTCATAATCTGATACTTTTACTTGTTTTTTAAACTCTGAATATGAAGTAATTTTATGAAAATTGTGATCTTTACCAAAAGCTGTATTTTTTGCTTTTTTAATAAGCTCTTTGAAAATTCTTTGCTGAGTTTTATGGGGCTCATAAGCCCACTTATAGACTTTTTTTTGAGCGTTTTTTGCAAAAGGAATTGCTAAAGTAGATTTAATACTCATTTATTTAAAATCTATATAGTTAGCAGGATTTACAGCATAACCGTCACTCCAAAGCTCAAAATGTAAATGGGGGCCGGTTGTTAATTCTCCAGAAGATCCAATACTTGCTATTGCCTCCCCAGATTGCACTAGATCTCCCTGTTGTTTCAATAAAGTTCCATTGTGTTTGTATACAGAAATAAAATTATTGGCATGTTTTAAAATAATTACATACCCTGTTTCAGTTGTCCATTCAGAAAAAATCACAGTACCGTCTGCTGCTGCTTTAACAGGGGTTCCTACTTTAGCAACTACATCAATTGCAAAATGTTTATTCTCAGAGTTAAATAACTGGGAAACGTTTCCACTTACAGGAGCAAAAAATACAATTTTTAATTTATCCTGTGATTCATCTGATAAAGGAAACCGATCTCTACTTTCAATCTTTTCTCTAAAAATAGAATCTTGTTTGGTAGCGTCTAGTGTACTTTCATCTATTTGAATTCTTTTTGCTGAATCTTGGAGAGAATCTATTATCTCATCTGAAGTTAACTCTCCTTTTAATACAGATTTGATAGAGTTTGTATAATTCTCTAACATTGCTAATCTGTTTTTTAGAGAATCTGAATCTATCGTAAGTTTTTTTGCGTCTTTTTGTAATTTAGTTGAGGAGTATCCTGGAATATATTCTTTTAATGGTGTAAAAGCAATTAATAAAATTGTTGCTAAAATCAAAGTAACAGAAAATAATCCACCAAAAATATAAAAGTTTAAGCGTGATAATTTTAACGAGAATCTTTCTTCAAAAGTATTCTCGTTTAAAACAACCAAACGATACTTATTTGTAAGTTTTTGTTTTAATTTCCCTTTCTTTTTGTTGTTTTTTACCATTTAAAAATGTGTGATGTAACAAATATACAACGAAACCTTGTTTTAAATATTCTCTGTATTTAAATGAGTTAAATTAATTGGTAATAGTTATTTATTTCCTGTAAAAATTCATCTCATCAATATATTTCCACGTTTCAATCGGAAGCATTGGTGCTACATTTTTTTTATTCTTTATTCCGTTACGAATTAATGACGCTGAAAGTTCAATAATTGGGGCCTCTATTCTATGAATTTTAGGGTGATTGTTAAAATTAGTTTTAACTTTTCCCTCAGAAATTCTTGGATAACAATAAAGATGATGATTTTCTAAAATAGTTTCAAAATTTTTCCATTTGTGAAAACTTTTTAAGTTGTCTTCACCCATAATTAAACTAAACTCATGTTGAGGGTATTTTTCATTAATATGAGCTAGCGTATTAACTGTATAATTAGGTTGAGGTAATTTAAACTCAATATCTGAAGGTTTAATTTTAGTATGGCTTTGGAGTGCCAAATACACTAATTCTAATCTATGATGATTTGCTAAAAGAGAACTTTTCTTTTTATGTGGATTATGTGGAGTAACAACCATCCATATCTCATCTAGCTCTGAATACTCCACTAAATGATTGGCGATAATCACATGCCCTACGTGAATTGGATTAAAAGTCCCAAAATACAACCCAATCTTCATACTTAATTATTTAAAAAATCATTTACTAAATTTTCAGCGTCTTGTAACGCTGTTGCTAGATCATCATTTAAAATTATGGTATCAAACTGAGGTGCTGTTGCCATCTCTGTTGGAGCTTTTGCAACTCGCATAGCTATTTTTTCTGGAGACTCTTCTCCTCTTTGTTTTAATCTGATTATTAGTTCGTTAATGTCAGGTGGTTTTACAAAAACAGCCAAAGTTTTCTCTGGGAATTTTTTCTTAATTCTTAACCCACCAGCCACATCAATATCAAATATTACATGCTTCCCTTTTGCCCAAATTCTATCGACTTCTGACTTTAGAGTCCCATAAAAATTATTAATGTAAACTTCTTCCCATTCTAAAAATTCATCTGCTTTTATTTTTTGTTTAAATTGTTCTGCAGACATAAAATAATAATCTTCTCCATGAATTTCTTTACCTCTAGCCTCCCTGGAGGTTGCAGATATAGAAAACTCAAGTCCAAATTTTTCTTGATGTAATAAGTGACGGACAATAGTCGTTTTTCCTGATCCAGAAGGTGCTGAAAAAACAATTAATTTTCCTTTAAATTGATTCATGCTTTAAGTTATATCGTCTTACTGAAGTTTTTTTCAGAATCTATATTATAATACGTTTAAAATCTGTTCTTTAATTTTTTCTAGCTCGTTCTTCATTTGAATAACAGCTTTTTGCATTGGAGCAAAGTTAGCTTTTGATCCAATAGTATTTATCTCTCTACCTATCTCTTGTACAATGAATCCTAATTTTTTTCCATTAGAGTCTGGTGTCTCTAGTTCTTGTAAAAAATAGCTTAAGTGATTTCCTAACCTTACCTTCTCTTCATTGATGTCAAGTTTTTCAAGATAGTATATCAATTCTTGTTCAAAACGATTTTCATCTGCTGTCACTTTTAGTTCATCTATTGCTTTTTTCAGTCGCTCTTTAACGAACTCTATTCTTGCCTCATCAAATGACTTTACTTCAACTAAAAAACTTTCAATATTTTTAATTCTCAATTTAAAATCATCTTCCAAAGAGGCTGCCTCGTCTATTCGATATTGAATGATTTCTTTGATAGCTTCTTTTATCTTTACATTAATTTCGGACCATTCATCCTCATTTAATTCCTCGCGCTCTGTTTTTAAAGCATCTGGCATTTTAACAGCCATTTTTAACAATTCTACGTCATTAGAGGAACCTGTTTGAACTACATTTCTTAGCTGTTGCATGTATTCTGTAACAACCCCTTTATTTACTGTTGTCGAGGTTTCATCTGCTGTCATTTCTATATAAATAGAAAAATCTACTTTCCCTCTTACTAGTGAAGAGGCCAATTCTTTTCTGACAGCAAGTTCTTTTACCCTATAGTAAGAGGGAATACGAACATTTAAATCTAAATTCTTACTGTTTAGAGATTTTATCTCTATGGTTACTTTTTTATCTGATAAGTGTAATACGGATTTACCGTAACCCGTCATTGATTGAATCATTTATTGTCTTTTTAATAGATTACAAAGATACATTATTAATTTCCTGTTACTTTTTATATGTCTTAGTTTAATAATCGAATTTTAAAACTAAAGAATTCCATAATAATTTTAGATATGAATATAATTCTGATGAAAAGATTACATTTACATTTAAAAGTTATTAGTGTATAACCATAAACATATTTTAATAATTAGGCTTTCAGCAATGGGAGATGTTGCCATGTCGATTCCAGTTATTAGAGCACTCACAGAGAAACATCCTGAATGTAAAATAACAGTTCTGTCTAAGCCTTTTTTTAAACCTCTTTTTGATAAAATTCCTCAAGTTTCTTTTTTTGCTGCTCAAGTAAATACAAAACACAAAGGAATATTAGGCCTTTTTAAACTTTACCGTGAACTCAAGAAAGAAAACATTACACATGTTGCTGATTTTCATAATGTATTACGCTCAAAAATACTAAGAACTCTTTTTATTTTTAATGGAAACCCTTGCATATGTATAAACAAAGGAAGGACAGAAAAAAAAGCACTAACAAGAACAAAAAATAAGATTTTTAAGCAATTAAAAACTTCACATCAGCGATATGCAGAAGTTTTAAACAAATTGGGTTTTAATCTAGACCTTTCAAATCCAACCCTAATTGAGAAAAAAAAATTATCTGAAAAAATTACTATTATCACAGGATTAAAAACAGATACCTGGATTGGTATTGCTCCTTTTGCAGCATTTAAAGGCAAAGTATATCCACTTCAGCTAATGGAAGAAGTAATTAAAGAAATGGCCTCAAAAGGATTTAAAATATTTCTTTTTGGAGGAGGAAAACATGAAGTAAAAATTTTAAACACCATAGAAAAAACTTACAAAAACGTAATTAATCTAGCGGGGCAACTTTCTTTTAAAGAAGAATTAGAAGTTATAAGTAAATTAGACTTAATGGTTTCTATGGATTCGGGTAATGCTCATTTAGCAGCAATGCAACAAGTAAAAACAATTACACTATGGGGAGTCACACATCCTTATGCTGGCTTTGCTCCATTTCATCAACCCGACGATTATTGTTTGATTTCAGACCTTGAAAAATATCCTAAAATTCCCTGCTCGATTTATGGGAATAAAGTAATAAATGGATATGAAAATGTAATGGAAACTATATCACCAGACAGAGTAATCGAAAAAATTATGAGTGTTTTAAGTAAATAAAAAAAGAGTCTCTAAAGACTCTTTTTTGTTTTTGGTTGTTAAATTCTCAGCTGATTATCATAAGTTGTAGATCTATGAATTTGCTAATTATAATATTTTAACTTTATAAATATACGTAATTTAAATAAAATACTTTTTTTTTGAAACTAAAAAACAAAATATGATTGTACATCATTTATTAAAAAAAAATTCAGTTCTAAATACCTTCATAAAAGAAATAAGGGATCAAAATATTCAAAAAGATAGTATGCGTTTTAGGAAAAATTTAGAACGTATTGGTGAAGTTTTGTCATATGAACTAAGCAAAGAACTTGAATATTCTACAGAAACAACTTCTACTGTATTAGGAGAAAAGAATTTGAAAATACATAATAATGATATAATTATCTGTTCAATTCTAAGGGCTGGACTTCCTCTTCATCAAGGAATATTAAATTATTTTGACACTGCTGAAAATGCATTCATATCTGCATACAGAAACCACTCAAAGAACAATACAACTTTTGAAATTAAAGTAGAGTATTTTGCAACTCCTGTGCTGGATGGAAAAACGTTAATTATTGCAGACCCTATGCTGGCAACTGGAAAATCAATGGTAACTGTGTATGAAGCAATTAAAAAATTTGGCACCCCTAAAAAAATTCATATTGTTTCTGTTATTGGGTCTGAATTTGGGGTGAAATATATTAGTAAATATTTTCCGAAAAAAACAGAGTTGTGGATCGCTGATATTGATCCAACGCTAAATGAAAAAGGATATATTGTTCCGGGGTTAGGAGATGCAGGTGACCTTTCTTATGGTATTAAATTATAAAGAGAATAATTGGAGTAATAAGTAATGATGCTATTAGAATATCTTTTAAAAAAGATTTTTGTATGCTTTCCAGCCAATTCGTTAAAATTATAGAAATTGGGAAAAAGAGTAAGAGTAATTGAGATTCGTTAAGTGTATTTTGAATCACAAGAAAAGTAATTGCGATAAGTAGATTAAAAAGAATTAAAATCCAATACTTTCTGTAATTACCACTAATTGAAATCACTTTTGGAGTTTTAACAAGTATTGAAATCATTAATAATACTCCAAGTATCATTGATGATATAAAAAGTGATCTATCTGTAAATAAGTCAAAATTATAATTAGCATACCAAAAAAATGATGCCATAAATTCCTCAGTTTCATTAAACCAAAAACAATAGGTAACATAACATATAACTGGAGATAAAAATCCTAGACATGGAATTAAAAGTGTTCTAAGATTTATTTTTTGGAATAACCATATCGATAAAAATAATAAAATCCCGAAAAGACCAGTTTTTGGAGCCAGTATAAAAAGGACCCCCAACCAAAATCCACTATCAAATATTTTCTTGTAAAAGTCTTTGCCACTTCTTAAGCTATATACCCTTCTTAAATATATTAACACCAAAATATTTAAAAATAATTCATACCTACTCGACATTGTATCAGGGAAAAACCCAAATAATAACACAAAAATTAAAAACCCATAAGAATTGTATAAGGTTAACTTATTTTTTGATAAAATGAAATTAAAAAAAAAGAAAAAAACTAAAAAAAATATTAGCATTAAGATGTATTCCAAAACAAAGCTAAAATTTAATGTTGCCAAGGAAATTGAAGAAATACTATTGGTTAAAAAAATTACTAAAAAAATAGAAAAAATCACAATAAAATTTACCGGATTTGATTTCCCAAAAAAATTGGCTAGCATACTTTGTTTTTATATTTTTGTAGCGTAAATATACTTTAAGATATGATAGCATTCAATATTTTCAAATGGATTGGAGAATTATTCACTGATGTGTTGTTCTTACCCTTTAATAGTATTCGTTCTCTAGCACAAGAAGATTTTGGCTGGTGGATAGCAAACGCTGTGAATTGGTTCTTTTTAGGTGTTTTATTAGTTCTCTTGGCATATTGGATGAAAGAGTCTCGAAAATTCGTCAAAGAGGGAACAGAAGATCGCGCTTAATCAACTACTGTTTTGGGAAGTAAAAATAAATTGAAACGTTTTCATGAAAACGAAACGTTTCCTAATGTCATTCAACCAACAAGAGAAGAAGTTCTTCACAACTTCTCTCACAAAGGAAAATGGCATTCTTTTTTTAATAACAATAACCCAATTGTTATTGAACTAGGTTGTGGTAAAGGTGAATACACCATTGCTTTAGCTGAAAAAAATCCAGATAAGAATTTTATTGGTATAGACATTAAAGGTGCTCGTTTTTGGAGAGGCGCTAAAACAGCTTTGGAAAATAATTTAACAAATGTAGCCTTTATAAGAACTCAAATAGAATTGGTAGATTATATTTTTGATAAAGCTGAAGTTGATGAAATTTGGATTACGTTTCCAGATCCTCAAATTAAATATAAGCGAACTAAGCATAGAATGACAAATCACGATTTTCTTTTAAAATATCATGAAATTTTAAAAGAAAATGGAGTTGTAAACCTAAAAACAGACAGTGAATTTATGCACGGCTATACTTTAGGATTACTGCATGGAGAAGGTCATGAAATTTTACACGCTAACCATGATGTTTATAAAGATTATTATTCTCCTGATGAAGTAACAGGAACACAAACTTTCTACGAAAAAAAATACTTAGAAAAAGGAAAGGCTATAACTTACATTAGGTTTAAATTGAATTTTTAATTCACATGAATACCTCTTTCAATCTTAGTAAATAAAAAATCATTTTCACTATCTTTCACCAGTGAAAGAATCTGACAACTTTTTCGAAAAAGTATACCAAATTGCACGTTTAATCCCTTATGGTAAAGTTACTACCTATGGAAGTATTGCTAAATATTTAGGAGCTGCAAGGTCTGCCAGAATGGTAGGCTGGGCGATGAATAATTCTCACAACCAAACAAAAGAAGTTCCCGCGCACAGAGTTGTTAATAGAAAAGGATTACTCACAGGAAAACATCATTTTGGTGGAACCAATCTTATGCAACAATTGTTAGAAAATGAAGGAATTATAATCATAGAAAATCAAATTCAAGATTTAGAAAAAGTCTTCTGGGATCCGATAGAAAACTTGTAAATAAATTTTAGATCTAACTAAAAAAGTTGTTATTAAAAATAAGTTTACGATTATTGTTTAATTATTTTAATTAATTTTTTATTGTCATTAATTCTCATCAAGTAAATTCCACTTTTTAAATTACTTGTATCAATTCTTATTTCCTTGCTATTCGTAACATATTTATTAATTATTTGTCCAATGATATTAAACAATTTAACTTTCTTAATATATGTATTTTGTCTAATAACTAGAAAATTTTGAGATGGAATTGGATATATTTCTAAAAAATTATCTTCAACAGAATCAATTCCTAATGTTGGAACGACAATAACCTTTCGTCTTACTGGAACTGCAGCATTACCGCTAGCATCACTAACATTATAGGTAAGCGTGTAAGTGCCTAGTGTACTAGTATCAACACTTCCACTCACAACTATAGAACTGGTAAGATCACCATCTCCTACATCTAGTGCAGTAGCGCCTGGATCGGTAAAAGTACTGCCGA